>Ga0209201_1001803_pt1 | contig 23198 bp, 23 predicted proteins | sample AD_UKC055_MetaG_FD_184411 | JGI IMG/M metagenome (GOLD analysis project Ga0209201, IMG submission 184411) | Active sludge microbial communities of municipal wastewater-treating anaerobic digesters from USA - AD_UKC055_MetaG (SPAdes) (version 2) | ecosystem: Engineered > Bioreactor > Anaerobic >...
ACGACCTGCCTGACCTCTACGCACACCGGTACCGGCGATAACGGCGTTACCATCACGGGGGCAGTCACCGGCGGCAGCGTGGGGGGCGCATATGGCGCGCGGAACAACAGCACGGGCGTGCTGACCATCACGGGGGCAGTCACCGGCGGCAGCGCGACGAACGCATTTGGCGCGTACAACTACGGTGCGGGCACGGTCACGGTCAACGGCAACGTCACCGGCGGCAGCGCGGCGAACGCATTTGGCGCGTACAACTACGGTGCGGGCACGGTCACGGTCAACGGCAACGTCACCGGCGGCAGCGTGGCGAACGCACATGGCGCGTGGAACGTCAGCACGGGCATGATCACCATCACCGGCAACGTCACCGGCGGCAGCGTGTCGTACGCACATGGCGCGTACAACAACGGCACGGGCACGCTGACCATCACGGGGGCAGTCACCGGCAGCAGCGCGACGAACGCATTTGGCGCGTACAACTACGGTGCGGGCACGGTCACGGTCAACGGCAACGTCACCGGCGGCAGCGTGGCGAACGCACATGGCGCGTGGAACCAAAGCACGGGCACGCTGACCATCAACGGCAACGTCGCGGCGTCCAGCACAGCCCGCGCATTTGGTGTGTATAACAACAGCACGGGCGTTATTACGGTCGTCGGGTCGTTGGTGGACACGGAGCTATGCGGCGCGTATGGCGGTCGCATCTACTGGCAGCCGGTGGCGGGCGTCCACTACCACAAAGTTTTCCACAGCGCGGGCTTCGCGGAGTACTACACCGGGCCGCCGCTGGACGAGGACGTGCGGCAGGGCGTGCAGGCGGGGTTCCAAGGCGGTGACGGCGATCCATACATCGGCGTGTTTGTCGTGCCTGCCGAGGCGGACGTGAAAACGGGCGTGGGCTACGGCGCGGGCGGCACGGAGTTCGAGGGCGAGCTAGTCGCTGGCGGCGGCGGCGGGGTGCCTCTGATCGGGCCGGGAGGGCTGGTAGGGTGATATATCTCGGCGACTTCGCGGCAGACACGGCGCAGGTGGACTTTTCCTTCAACACGCGCAAAGCGGACGGGACGCCCGTCGCGCTGGACGGCGGCAGGCTGGCCGTCTACAAAGACGACGCAACTACCGAGCTTGCGCTTGATGCTGTCTGCGACCGCCGCGAGGTCGCGACCGGGCAGTATAACGTCACTGTCTACGTCACGCAGCCGAGTAGCCCGTTCGTGGCCGGGTCCGATTACAAGGTCGTGTTGTCGGCGGGCACCGTGGACGGCACGTCAGTCGCGGGCACGGTGCTGGCGCAGTTCAGCATCGAGAACAGATACACGGGCGCCAGCGTTGCGGGGACAGGCGCTGTCGAATGGCAATACAGCCTTACAGAAGAAGGTTCTTCTGACCCTATCCCCGACTGTCGCGTGTGGGTCACGAGTGACGAAGAGGGTCGCGTTGTCATTGGCGGACCGCTCTATACGAATGCCGCTGGAAGCTGCACGTTCTACCTGGACGAAGGCACTGTCTATGTCTGGTGTATGAAGGCGGGATATCTGTTTGCGAACCCTGACGAGGAGACGGTGGCCGCGGTATGAGCAGGTTTACTGAGGCATGGGGCGTTTTGACGGGTCGCGCGAGCGCTGGCAGTGTAGTTCCGCATGAAAGCGGCGTTGTGGCGGAACTTGCGCGGATGCGGGAGTCGTCTGACGCGCTCACGAGCCTTATAGAAGAAGACCGCGAGTGGCAGCGGATAGGGAGCCTCGATCCCGCATCGGAGTTGTCCCCGCGCCAGATTGACGTCGAACTCCAACTGGCGCAGCATTTCGCGGAGAACTCGCCTGTCGCGCGGAAGTTGATTGACTCTTTAGCCTCTCATATCGTCGGCGGGGCAATCGCTTACGACAGCGATAACGCCCAGCTCGACAACCTGCTGTCGCAGTTCTGGACAGACCCCACGAACGAGATGGACAGCTATCTGCCCAAGCTCTGCCGGGAATGGCTGGTGTACGGCGAATTGTTCCTGCCTGTGTTCGTTTCTGAGCAGCAGGGACTGATGCGGCTAGGGTATCTGCACCCTCGCAACATCAAGGCTGTCCGGTTTGACCCTGATAACAGCCGCGTTGCCCTGACCGTGACTGAGGCGCGGCACGGGCTTGACGACAGGACGTGGACGGTCATTGGCCCAGACACAACGGTGGAGCAGGTTGCCGCAGGGCAGAACATGCTGCTCTACTATCCCTACCAGTGGCGTGCTGCTGGCAGGGGGCGTCCGGTGCTTGCTCCGGCGTTCTATTGGATACAGAAGGCGGAGCGCTGGCTGTCCGAGCGGATGATGCGGGCAACTTTCGCGAACGCCTGGAGCTGGGATCTTACGCTCAAGAACGCAACCGGTGAGATGGTTCGGGAGCAGAGCGCGGCGTTAGAAGCCGGGGGGATGCCTCACGGCGGAACCTACGTCCACAACGATGCCGCGGAACTCAGGGCTGTGTCCCCCACCCTTGGCGCAAGCGACGCAATAGACGACTTCCACGCGCTTCTGAAATACATCGGGCACACGGCCAGCCTTCCCGCGCACTGGATAGGGGCTGAGGCTGACGTGAACCGCACGACGGCTGAGTCGAGCAGCAGCCCGACAATCAAGTTCATCGAGGGGCTTCAGGCCGAGTTCGGTGCGCGGATTATGCACATGCTGACGTTGCAGCGCGACCTGTTCGTTGCAGCAGGAGCGTGGAGACCTTCCGGTGAGGACGTCGGCAAGATAACGCTGACGTTGTCGGACCTTACCCCGCAGAATAACGACCTTCTCGGGAATGCGGTTGCGAAGCTAGTTCCGGCGACAATCGCCGCAGTCCACAGCGGGCTAATGGACGTGACCACGGCGCGGCGGCTTATCTACCAGGTTTCCGATATGCCCTTGCCTGATAACATCGAGGAACTGGTTGAGGAGCAGAAGCGAGATGACGCTATCATGGCGGCATACTTCCTGTCGCAGCAGGGCGGTCAGAATAAGCCTGAGGAAGACGCCAGCGAGCCCGAGGACGCGGAGGAAACAGAATGACTGACAACGAGTTTGAGGCGCCGCAAATGACGCGCGTCAATGAGACTGTCGCGTTGGAGGGGGTTGCGGCCGATGATGGCATTCTCGCCGGCGCGACGTTGATAAGGGCGGGTGTGTCCAAGAACCGCACGCACTACCACGAGGGTTTGCTGGCGGCAAGCGCGAGCGCCTTCGAGGGGCTTCCGGCCTACTTCGGGCATCAGATAGCGCCCGGGGGCCGGACCGACGTAGGCGGAAAGAGCGACCCGCGGAACATCGCGGGGACGTGGACGAACGTCAGATATGAGTCTAACGCACTCAAAGCTGACATGCGGCTTTTGCCCGCGACGCGCGAGGTTATCGAAGCGGCGCGCGCCACGGGCGACCTTATAGGGCTGTCCATTGACATGGCAGCAGAGTTTAGGGTGAAGCGTCAGAACGGCGAACTCGTGCGCGAGGTCATGTCGTTTCGCAGAGACCCTATGAACAGTGTTGACGTAGTGGTCAACCCCGCCGCCGGAGGGCGGCTATTCGAGAGCGTCACCGACTCCTGGTGGACGCAGTACGAGGAGCAAACCATGGCAGACGATATCAGGGACGCCGAAACGGTCGTGCAGACCCAGCAAGAGACTGCGCCCACCACGGCACCCCCCATTGACAACAAGGCGATGGAGAGCGAGCTTGCGAAGGCCCGGTCTCTGCGCGAGCAGGCGGCGATTGAGCTTGCCGGCATTCAGCTTGAGCGGCGGCTTACCGAGGCGCGGCTTCCTGCGGATTTTGACGCGCTCGTGCGCAAGGACTTCGCGGGCCGGGCGTTCGAGATGGCCGAACTGGAGACTCGGATTACCGAGACCAAGGCGGCGATTGACAGGCTCACCGAGAGCGGAAAGGTCCGCGAGAACGGCGGTCAGGTCGAGGTTGGCCGCGAGGACTGGGACAAGCGGGGCGACGCCCTGCTCGGGCTTTTCACGGGGCAGAAAGAGAACGACGTTCAGCCGTTCCGCAGCTTCAAGGAAGCCTACTTCAAGTGCAACCCCGGCAAGGACTACCTGACGAGCGGGTTCGAGATTCTGGCGGACACGCAGATCCGCGGCTACGACTCGGCGCGGGAAACTCTGCTCACGAGCGATTGGGCGAGCATCTTCGCGAGCACGATGCACAGGGCCGTTATCCGCGAATTCAACTCGGGCGCGGATCAGCACTGGCGCGCGCTGGCTTCCGACATCACCAGCATCAGCGACTTCCGGACGAACTACCGGCTGCATCAGGGCGGCTTCGGGGTTCTCTCGACCGTGACGGAGAACGGCACGTATCAGGAGCTCGCGAACCCCGGGGACGATGCTGAGAGCTACGCGATTTCCAAGCGCGGCAACCTGTATCAAATCACACTGGAGGCTATCGCCAACGACGACGTCGGCTCGATACGGCGCATCCCGCGCGACATGGGCAAGGCGGCGCGCATCACCCTGAACCGCGACATCCTGGCCCCGATTGACCAGGCTGCGGCTGGATTCAACCCGACAATGGGTGACAGCACGAAACTGTTCCACACAAACAGCGCTCTGCGCGGCGGCGACGCTGCAACGGGCGCGTCCGGGAACCTGGCAACCACCGCGCTGTCGGCGGCGCAACTCGACGTGCGCCGCATCAACATGCTCAAGCGGGCGACGTACGGGAACACGGTGTCCAGTGTGAAGATGGACCCCGGCGCAATCGTGCCGAAGATCATCATCGTTTCCCCGACCCTCCAGCAGACCGCGTGGAAGCTCGCGGAGTCGGAGGTGAGCGTTACCGGCGGCAACGCCGGGCAGAACAACTCCACGGAGCCGAACTTCTTCCGGCAGTTCGGTTACGACGTTCTGTGCGTTGAGTGGTTCACGGATACGAACTCCTGGGCTCTCGTTGCTGACCCCCGCAGCGCTCCAACCCCCGCAGCGCTCCAACGCTTGAGGTGGGTTTCTACCAGGGACGGCAGGAGCCGGACATCTTCACCCGTGACGAGTTCACGAAGGATGCCCTGACCTACAAGATCAGGTTCATCTACGGCTTCGTGTACCTCGAGCCCCTGGCTTGGGACTACTCGGACGTAGCCAACTAACACGGCCCGTTCCTTGCCCCGGGGGGGGCTCTCCCCCCCCGGGGCAACCTTATGAGGTGATCTATGGCTAAACAGCAACTCTATTCGATACCGGGGCTTCACCAGGCAACGACGCAGACGAAGGTCGGCGGACACGCCACGGAGTCCACCGCGACGTACGGAATATGGAAGGCGCCCTGCGACTGCGAGATCGTGAACATCTATCAGTTCTTCGACTCGGCAATCACGGGAGCCGACAGTAACTCCCGAACGCTGTCGTTCATTGATGGCGGAACTGACGGGGCGGGGACGGCCACGTTGACGGGGTCGAGCAAGGCGTATACGTCTGGCATAAACGCCGCCGTGACTGCCCCCGTGGACATGAGCCCGACCACTCCCTACAAGCTCGATGAGGGCGACATCCTGGTCTACTCTAACGCGAAGGTCGGTACGGGCCTTGCGGCAGTCGTGCCGCGCAGCGTTGTCCAGATTGCGTTCAAGGCGGTCTAGTAATGGCAAAACAGCAACTCTACAGTGCGCCCGGCCTTCATAGCGCAACGACCTATACCCCCGGCACCGCTGCGTCCGATACGGCAACGGCGACGTTCGGGGTCTGGCGGGCGCCCGTGACCTGCAAGGTCGAGTCAATCGCAGTGCAGTTCGAAGGGGCGCTGACGGGCAGGGCAACGAACTTCCGCACGTTCTCGTTCATTGACGGCAGCGACGATGGGTCGGGCGCGGCTGTCATCGCTGCGGTGACAGCAAACGCGGCCACGGTCACGACGTCTCCATTGATTCCGTTGGACGTGAGTCCGGCAACGCCGTACACGCTCGACGAGGGCGACATCCTTCAGTTCTCGAACGCCCTGACAGGGAACGGGCTGGCAGTGCCCGTTCCGTGCGGGACGGTGACGATAGGCTTCAGACCGGTCTGAGGAAGTGCGGGCGCGGGATCGGGCTGGTCCGCTTCACTGTCCCTTCTTCCCGCGCCCACTCCTGACATATGGCGAAAGACAGCACGGATAACCTTGCCGCGGAGTTCCGCTCACGGATTGACGATGTGAGCGATGATGAACTCCGCGACATGGCGTTCCTGCTGATGGCCACGGAGACTGACGTTGTGCAGCGGCTTGCCGCGATTCGGGCGGGGTTCACCCGCCAGGGCCTTGAGCGTCTGATATCAGAGATACAGTCGGAGAGCCTGCGATTGGGGCGGCAGTTGCGGGGTGTTGGCGAGACGTACACCGGACGTCATGCTGACGTTGGCGCGGAGATGGCCACCGAGATAGCAGAGCGCGCCGGAGTCAAGAACGCGGCCATCCGGCTTGGGCATCCCATTGCCAGCGGCACACTGAGTGAGTGGGCTGCCTACAAAGGCGAACTGCTTACGAAGGGCATCACCGAGCGTGTCCGAGCTGAGATTGTGAGCGCTCTGCGGCTTGGTTTCATGACAGGCAAGACGCCCTACGAGATTATGCAGCAGGTTGCCAAGCAGCCCTATTCTCCTCTGTCCTTTGGGAGCAAGATCGGGCGGGCTGAAGTGATAGTCCGGACCGAGGGCGGAAGGGTTGCCGCTAAGGCGCACTTCGAGCGTTCAAAGGACTACGAAGACTTCAATGCGAAGGTTGCGCGCGATTCTGGACGCACGCCCGAAGTCTGGCTGAAGAAGTGGCTGTCGGCGCAGGACACGCGTGTCCGCCCGACGCACGTCATAGCCCACGGTGGCCCGGCGATTCCGCTGTCCGAAGACTTCATTGTCGGTGGCGAAGCCTGCTCCCATCCGCACGACCCCAGGTTGAGCGCGAAGGAAGCAGTGAACTGCAGGTGCATCGCAATAACAATCCCGCCCGGCGGGTAGCAAGGAAGCGGCTTGCAACAGATAGAGAAGATACTTGAGCGAACGGTCGGATCCACGCCGGCAATGCTTGCTAAAGGCGATACGTTCGTCGTGTCACTTTTGTGCGCGGCGCGCAGGACGGTCATCGAGGTTGGCGCCTATCAGGGCGCATTGACACGGCTGTTCTGCCACATGGCGGAACGTGTCTACAGTGTAGACCATTTCAAGGGCGACGCGGACGCGGGCTTCTACGACGAGGCCGCTGTGCAGACAGCCTATATGCGGCACAATGCTGACAGTATCGCATCAGGGCGGCTGACCGTGCTGGCGATGGATTCGATAGAGGCGGCGCACACCCTGTCTGAAAGCGGCGTGACGGCTGATCTGATATGGATTGACGCCGCGCACGATTACGACCACGTAAGGGCCGACATTACAGCTTACAGGCCGCTCTTGGCTAAAGGGGGCGTAATCTGTGGACACGATGCCATGCCGGGCAAGTTTGACGGGTTGATACGTGCGGTAGACGAGCTTCTGCCCGGGGCGATTATGGTCCCCCCGCAGGTCTGGGTCTGGTGGCCCGGGATGCCGGGCGCAGGGAGCCAGCAATGAAGAAGCTCCTGCTGACCGTCGTCATTGGCGAAGAGGCCGAGTATCTTGCGGCCGCAACGCTTGCGTCCAAAGAGGAGTATGCGGAGCGCATCGGGGCTGACCTGAAAGTCATCAGGGAGCGCACGGGGAAGTGGCACCCGTCGTGGGAAAAGCTCCGGCTCTATGAGCTTCTCGGTCGGGATTATGACAGGGCAATCTATCTGGACAACGATTGCCTCGTGCGCCCCGACTGTCCAGACCTGTTTGAGATTCTCCGGCTCTATGAGCTTCTCGGTCGGGATTACGACCGGGCAATCTATCTGGACAACGATTGCCTCGTGCGCCCCGACTGTCCAGACCTGTTTGAGATTGTCCCCGAGTCTGCATTTGGGGCATTCAACGAGGGGCAATGCCTTGAGCGTACAGGGGCAATGCAGAAGGGTTTTCAGGACTATGGGTGTCCGGGGCTACAGAAGTATTGGGATGGCTGTTACTTCAACGCCGGGGTCATGGTTGTCAGCAGACGGCACCGGCAGTTGTTTGCGGCGCCCGCTGTTCGCCATGACAATTTCATCGAACAGACGTTCCTGAACATTGGTATCATTCATCACCGTCTTGATACCTATGACATAGGGCACGAGTTCAACTTCATGGGGAGCCTTGTTCCGTTGACGGGGCTCCCGATAGAGGCGGGGTATATCGCGCACCTTGCGGGCAACCCCGCGCATGCGGCGCGGCATATCGCTGATGGCATCCTTGTGAACTGGGAACGCGCGGCGCCGCACTACCAGTTTCGCAGGCATATCTGGCTGGACGTAGGCGGTGGGCTCGGGGACGTGATTGACGCCGAGCCGGTGCTGCGCTACCTGAAGGAGCAGGTGTTCCCGGGGGCAAACGTGCGCGTTACGACCCGGTGGCCTCGCCCGCTGATGGGGCACGCGGACGTCCCCGTTGAGTGGGGCGACGACAACCCGTTCGATGGGTCGTATGCTCTGAAGCTGATGACCAAGCCTCCGGCAAGTGATGCGGTGTGGCATACGCTGACGCAGGTTGCGTCGCAGGGGACGGACTGGGCCAGCATCTCGGCCCTGCGCAGGCAGTTGCCGTTGAAGGATAGAGAGATCCGGCTTACAGTCTTCGAGTCTGACGAGCAGGAGATTGCAGACCTTGCCGGGGACTGGCCGCTCGAGGAATCGGTGCTGGTACACCCGGGCCGGACGTGGGCGAGCAGGACGTTTCCCGAGGACTGGTGGCAGGCGATTATAGACCGGATATCCCTTGAGGCTCCGGTGGTACTGTGCGGCTACAACAGAGAGCCGCACGGGGTTTTGCCGGTGACGGCCGGGGCGAATGTTCTCGACCTGCGAGACAGGACAAGCACGGGCGCCCTGTTTGCGCTGGTAAAGAACTGTCCAGTTCTGTTGTCCAACGACTCGGGGCCGGTTCACGCGGCAGGCGCGTTTGAGAACGCGGTTGTCCTGATACCTTCGGCGCGGCATCCCGACTTAGTGCTACCATGGCGCCACGGCAGTCCTTACTGGAAGGCGGCGGCTCTATACAAGAAGCTGACGATAGACGAGGTGATTGGGAAACCGTGCCTGTGCCGTCCGGCAAGCGCGACAGAATCACCAGAGAACGGGTGGGCGGAATACCTGCCAGATCAGGAACAGGTTATTGCTCAGGTCTTGGCCTTTCTAGGCGAAAGATAGTGGAGATTCAGCATTGAGTGGAACTGGAACAGGGACACCGGTATCGGTAGGCTGGCTGGAAGCACGACTGCGCTCGCTTGTCAACGAGATTCAGACTGTGGACGCCAAGCAACTGCTGTCCGACGTGAACTACTCCAGCCACGTTGACGGGGCGCTTCGCCTTTACAGTGGCCTGAACCCGCACATCAAGACGGCCACGGTCACGCTGGCAACAGGCGACTACGAATACGACCTGCCGACTGACTGGCAGTCTGGCTTCTCGGCTATCTATTCGATTGAGTACCCGTCCGGCAGTCAGGAGCCTGAATACCTGGCGCGGGATGATTACCTCGTAGGCTCGTCAAGCTGGCGGTTCATTGACGTCACACCGACAACAGGCGAATCTGCGATTGTTACCTACTCGATAGGACAGACGGAGGCGACGGTTCCAGCGAATGCACTTGAGGGTGTCGCGCAGTTATCAGCGGCGCTGGCCTGCTACGCGATAGCGGCAAAGTTCGCGGCAACGACTAACCCAGCCGTGCAGGCAGACAGCATTGACTATCGGAGCAAGTCGGATCAGTGGCTTTCCATAGCCCGCCGCTTTGAGCAGACCGGCTACCGCATTCTGGGGATAGACATGACATCGAGCGGGACCGTGAGCCAGCCGTCATATGGCGTGACCGCTCAGTGGGAGTACCCTCTTGCCGGTTAACAGCCGATCCATCCTGAACAAGCCCGGCGGAGGATTTGTCACCCTCGCTTATGACATTGACACTAGCCAGCTCAAGCGGCTCTGCGATGTGCTGGCACAGGTGCCTGCGCGCGGCCCCGAAGTCACGCTGGACGCCGTCAACAGGATTGTCACGCACATACAGGCTAACGTGCAGAAGCGCACTCCTGTCGGAGTGACTGGCCTTCTGAGAAGCAACATTTTCAGGGAGACGGAGGTCGTTTCCCAGGTTCCCGTTGACGTCGTTGGGCACGTCTACACCGACATGATATACGGCGCCGCGGTCGAGACCGGGGCGAGGCCGCGCTGGGTTCCCTTCGAGCCATTGCATATCTGGGTGACGCAGAAGCTCGGCAAGTCTGGCACCGATGCGATACAGGCAACGAAGCGGATTCGCGCATCCATCGCACGGCACGGAACATCGAGTCCTGTGTTCACCGGGACGGGGACGCCCGGGTTCCTTATGTTCGATCAGGGACTGGATGAGTCCATGCCTTACATTGACAAGGTGTTGGGCGAGGCAGCCGACGAATTGATGAAGGGGGTATAACCGTTGCCTCAAGTTGACGCCGCATTCCTGACTGACAGCCAGATACGGGGCGTGATCAAGACGATGGTTGGCCAAGTCGCGAACTCTGGGACGTGGCTAGACCGTTGGGGGCAGATACCGGATTGGGCGACAGAGGTTGGGGCTGCTGGCGGTCCGTTCTGGCATATCCGCAGGTCGGGCGAGAAATGCGACTGGCCGGGTGTGGCGATGAACGACCTTGACGGGCCAGAGGCAGAGCGGTCAGCCACCTACCAGCTTTCGCTCTACTACCCCTACACGCTTGACGAAGATGGCGAAGAGGCCAACCCTTCCGAGCCGGATTACGATGCCCTTGTGGACGCTGTTCTGGCAAAGTTCGAGGATGAACCTAACCTGAACGGCAACGTCTTTCAGGCCAGCCTTCTCGACTACACATCGCCCGGGTCCGGATTTGTTGGCATACAGGTCGGGCAGGGCGTTATGGTCTGCCACTTCGGCCAGTTTGACATAGATATCAGGCAGTTCAGGACACGCGCCTGAAGACACGGAGATAAACAATGAGCGCTGATTCGGCCCTTCGGGGCATATTCGACCGGTTTGCGATGATACGCAAGGTGTCCAGGGACTCGTGGGCGGGCGGGACCGACTTCTGGACCCGCGTGGACGCCGCGGCTGACGAGGTATTCGAGAACATCGTCAAGGGGCAGACCGTCACTGACCTGGACACCATGTTCGCGTCGGCGGACTTCGGCAACCAGACCAAGATTGCCGCTGTCCTCAACCTGATAGAATCCTACTTCCGAAACCCGACAGACGGTGCGGCGCCTGGTCTGGGGTACAGCACCGACCCGTGGAACAGCTACCTCAAAGCCAAGGCGTTCGGCGTTCCGTGGGACTTTGCGGAGCTCTACTACAACAAGGCCGGCGTGCGCCTTGACCCGCAGTATGTGTGGGCGAAGGGCGTTTACGCGGCTGACCTTGCCGACAACACGACGGCCTGCCTTCACAACTTCGGGAACATGGTGCGCGGGGCAAGCACATGGGCCTACACAGCGGCGGACGGCGCGTTGCCCACCAGCGTGATTGGCGCCCCGCTCGTGATTACGTCCAACTCAGGTGCGGGCTTGACCGCCATGACTGTCACCGTTCTGCTTCAGGACAGGGTAACGACTAAGACCATCGCATTGACCGGCCTGACGCTGACGGCAGACACGCAGGTGATAGTCGGTGCTGAGGCGCTTGCTGAGAACGCAGCGGCGGCGCAGAAGGTTGTGGAGGTCGCGGCGACAGGCCAGTTCCTCGCGGGTGAATGGGTCGCGATTGTTGACGATGACACCGGCTTCGAGGAGATTTGCCAGATTGACACAGTGACATCGAACGACAAGCTCACGATGAAGACCAATCTGGTGAACGCGTGGACGACAGCGAAGAACGCCAAGGTGTTGCCGCTGTTTGCGAACTGGACGGCCATCAGCGCGCTGACGGGCGGAAGTGAAAACGATGCGGTTCAGGGCTACGCCCTGCCCCTGAGAACGATAGCACTCTAAGGAGATTTCAGACAATGGCTTGCGCAAACAGACCATACCGGGTGTATGTATTCACATACAACAGCCTCAACCTGGCGGCTGTGTTGCTTGACGCGACAATCACGCACTCGGTGACGGGGCGTGCGGAACTCGCGCCAATCAACTCGCTCTACGATTATCCCATCGGAACCCGCACGGGCATGACGATAGAGTCAAATCACGCAATTGATACATTGGACGCTACGGTTGACTTCATGGACATGGTGAACACCACCGTGACGGTCAACATCCAGGCGTACGATGGCGGCGCGCTTGTTTCTGCGGGGACATTCCTCGTCGAAGAGGCGTCCTACAACCTTTCGGGCACCGGGCACACCGGGCGCATGAGACTGACCCGACAGAAGTGCGGCACAGCATAACGGCACAACGCACAAAGGAAGCGGAAAACAATGAGTAAGCAAGAAGCGGGATCGAGCGCGAAGAAACTGACGGCCGAATACCTCGACGCCTACAAGCCCGTCATGGAAGACCTCAACACGGCGGTCATCCGTGACGGGCAGGGCGATGAGTACGAGATATCGTTCATCTCGTGGCGCGACGGGGAGCTGCGGCGTCAGTTTCGCGAGCAGTCCGAAGCGCACGTCCTGAGCGTGGGAGCGGCCCCGATCAAGCTCCCGAACGGGATGGAGTTCGCCCCCACGGCGGCGGTGATACAGGATGCGGACCATCTGCGGTTCCGTGTTGTTGACCCGCAGTGGACGTTCCCCCAGTGGCTTCAGGTCTACCGGACGAACGTAGACCTGTGGAACGCCGTATGGGACGTTCTGAACGAGGTTGACGGTCTGTATCTCGCGGTGGAAGCGGCAAAAAACGCCTCCAGCGCCGCCGGTTCAGGGACGAGTACGAGCGAGAGTTCGAGTGGCACCCTCCCGAGCGGCGCAGACTCCGAGTAGCGCTGAAGTATTTCCACCGGCACCCGGACGAGCTTCCGGACTACTTCATAGCGGATGCGCTCGCGTTGGAGACCCTTGAACTTGAGGAAGCGGCAGAGGACGGAGTGACCACAGGCTGAGACATGGCTGACGCCCCAAAGAACAAAACAGTAGATGTAACAATACGGGCGAAGACTGCTGGCTTCGAGGAGGTGTCCCAGAAGGTCAAGAACCTCAACGACCAGGCAAGCCGGGCTCAAGGGCCGCAGGGAACAACCGCGCAGGCAAGCTCTGTAGCGAGTTCTCAGCGCAGAGCTATTGAGGAAGCGATAGCTGGCCTTACACCCGAAGAGCGCAAGGCAGGTGGCCCCGGCATTGAATATCTCAAGGGTGCGGCGGCCTCACTCGGAATCCCGTGGACGCCCGTTACACGCAAGACAGTCGTACCCTCCACCCCAACCCAACCCTCACAGAGCCAAGCGGGTTCTTTTTCGGACGACGCTTTTTGGCGGAGGGAAATAGAAGCGCAACGTGCCCGGGAAGCAGCAAGCCAGAAAGTGTCTGCCCCGGGCGCGGGCAGTGGCGGAAGACGTGTAAGTAGAGGAGGCGCGGGTGGTCAAGGTGGTGGCGGTGGCGGCCTTCCCGTTGTCAGCGGCTTTGACGACCGTGGCGGAGTGTCTGGTAGGGGCGGTATAGGGAGCGACAAGAAGGAGGAGTTCGTACGCGCCAACGAAATGCGCGTGCGGCAGCGCGGCATCGTCCAGATGAGCGCCCTCGCGTATGCGTCATCAACGCTCGCAATGAGCTTCATGGACGTGGACGGCGCGACGAACAAGATGGTGCGCGGGATGCAGTCCGCCGCGATGTCCATGCAGATTGTCGGCGGCATCACGGGCGGCAGGTTCGGCGGCGGAATGATAGTCGCGGGCGGCATCATGAGCATTGTCGCAATGGCCGTTGCGGCCATCAAGGGCCAGGAGGCCCGCGAAGCACTAAACCTTCTGGGGCGCAACAACGAGAAAGATGACGAGCTTGAACACCTCAAGGGGCTGATAGCACAGCGCAATCGCGCAACCAGCGGGAGCGCCAAATACCGCCAGCTTGACGACGAGATCAATGCCTACGCACAGGGCGTGCAGTCTCGTGACCGCATAGCGGAAGAACGCCAGAGGGCCGAAGGCTACATCGCCGCTAACCGGACGCCGGAGGAAGCTGGCGAGAAGGAAGTGTCTGAAATGCGGGAGTTGGCCCGGCAAATGCGTTCGCAGGCGCTGGCCCCCAGCAACGCCGTTGAGCAGGGCATGTCGGCCACGCTACTCAAAGAGTCGAACCAGCTTTTCCAAGCGGCGAACCGGCGGCTCGAAGAGATATCCGGGAACACTAAGTCATGGAAAGACTTCGCGTGGGAGATCATCGGCGCTAACTCCAACAGCGTGCGCCCGATATCCCTCGGAGAGATGCGAAGCGCTACCCCCACGATGCAGGGGCTTACCATCAACGTAGCTGGCGACGGATACCTCGCGCAGATGGCGTCAAGCATCGCGCATCAGGTCAACGAATACTACCTGCGCCAACTCTACCCGAACATGGCCGGATAGGTCACACTCCTAACACATGGCAATACACGATTACCTGAAGGTCAGCCTTGATATTGCAAAGACGGCGGGGCCAGGACAATCTGTAATCACACCCCCGCAGGAGGACGGCTTTGATTTCGGGTGGTGCGTCCCAAACGTAAACACCAACACTGACTGGTGGGTCAATCCCCTCTATCCTGCGTTGCAACTCAAGCCGTTGCAGTTGAAACGCGAGTGGTCAACAACTACAACGGGAGACTACGCACGTCTTCGCAAAAGTGCATTCACCCCCATACGTGACCCTGAAGCAGAGGAAGGAGCCCCGGACTGGTGGGACGAGATTGAATATCTCTACACTGGTGACTACTGGCTCATATCGCTCAACCACAACGAACGCATTCAGACCATCAGGGAGTACGTGCCGAATCAGCCGTTCGTAGTGAGCTTCCGTGCCTTTGGCCCCCAAGGTGACAATTACGCCGCCATCACCATACAGTTCGGCGAACACGTCCTCTTTGTATACTCAGACGCGACGACGAGTCTGTACAAAGGGACGACCGCTCTTGGCAAGGGCAAGCTAACGCAAACGACTCGCAGTATAAGCGGGGAGGTTGTGACCCTTCTGATACAGCCCATGCTCGGGAACAAGATTCTCTTCTGGTCTCCAACGCTCGGAGGCGGGTTCGTTCATACGGATACGGCGCTCGACGAGACGGACATAAGCAATGAGATCACGGCTGCGGGCCCGCTCTACATTCACTTCCCCGAATCACAGGGCATGGTGCAGGCGATGCACGCTGTCTACCCCGATTCGGTGGAATATACCACGCCGATTCGCGCGCTCAACTGGCCGCCGCCAGCAGCAGCCGAAGTCGGGACTATAGTTGACCCTGACACCAAGCCACGAGTCTGGTATCCGTTGATGGGGACATCTGTCAACATGACGGTTCTCGACACTGACAGCGAAACCGAAATGGTCTGGGATGGAACCAAGTATCAGTACTGCGTCAAGTACGAATTGACCGCTTCGCCTGACGATTACAATCCCGATGCGCGACCCAACTTTACGCCGTTCGTGACCGGAGCGTGGCTGCACTTTGCAGGGGAGACGGATACCCGTGGGAGCGACGAAAAGGAGATAACTGACAACGTCATATCGCTCTCGCTGCAATACTCGCAGGGGCGCGAGGGAGTTACTGGCAACATCAGCCTGAGCAACGGCCCTGACTGGGGCGGAACGTCGTTCCCCCTGAACCGCATTACTGAGATAACGCTTGGCACCCCGATATTCCTTGGATTCGCCAAGCGACCCCGGCGGGTAGAGGCGCCCGTGGACGCGGCCAAAACGCTGCACTACGAACTGGAGAGTATCCTGCGGCACAGGGCGCGGGCGGTGCAACTTCCATCGACCGGGCCGTTTGATGGGCGGCTGGTGACGGATGTTGTGCGGTATCTGTTCAGGCTGTGCGGGGCAGAAGATGCCTATATGGTGATTCCCGACCTTGGGGGGATGCGCTTTGAGACTTCGGGGCACGCGACCCGTCACCTTTACAAGCCTCAGCCCGGGGACACTGTTGACACCTGGTTCACGAAGATTGAACAGAAGATCGGATACACCTTCGACGAGCGGTGCGTCGGTGGTAACTGGGTCTTTCGTATGTATCACCCTGACGACCCTACATCATCAGTCCGCACATTTCAGTTAGGGACAATGGGCGACAATGCCTGTTGGGACTATGAGGAGTTCTCTCAGGAGCCGATGTGCAACATCCTTGGGTTCTGGTATTGCGATTCGAGCAGCCGCCCGTGTATGTTCATCGTGAAGGATGAAGACTCGCTGTCCCCCGACAGTGTTACAGGCTTGAGGGAACCCAAGACGATTATGATCCGGGACTCTGTGGTGCGCAGTCAGGCGGCGATTGAGCGCATGGCGTATGCACTCGTAACGCGGCCCGGGGTTATGGACCCTGTGCTTACGGCGACGTGGAAGGCTCAGTATTACCCGGACGTATTCCCTGATGACACGGTGACGATAACTGGCAAGGGTGACTACAGGATTCGCAGCATTGACGTGCAGGTGATTGTGGACAGCGGCGACCCGCAGCGGATTTACTACCGCCCCGCGACATACGTTGGATACCGGAGGGATGATGTTTGAAGGCGGAACTGCCCGTAGAATAGCCAAACCTGCTGTCAAAACGGCACTACGCATAAAGAACTTCCCAGTGCTTGCTAACAGAACAAGGCAGGCTGCGCGGGTTGCGCGGGTTGCGCGGGTTGCACGCATGGGCGGATTGCTTGCACGCGGGGTTACGATGGGGACCGGCGTTGGGCTAGCAATCAATATCGGCGCTGAGTTGCTCTTGAATAAGCCGCTAAGACAGAGCATAGGCAGGATGTTCCTCCCCAGCCCCCAGCCTATGACGCAGCCTCAGACGCAACCTCAGACACAGCCGCAGAAGCGTCCTCAGTCACAACCGCAACAGCGGCCACAGCCGTACGTCCATCCGTATCCGCAGAACCAGCCTCAGAACCAGCCTCAGAACCAACCGCAGAACCAGCCGCAGCCGTGGCCCCAGCCACAAACGCAACCGCAACCTTACATGCCGCCTCGCGTCCCTCCCACAGCTCCCTCGCCGCCGATTATCGGATGGACGGTGACGCAGGCACAGCCCGTGCCGGACTCGCGCCGCCCTTCGGAGTCCCGCCCCGTTGAGCAGGGAACGCCTACCGCTGACCCCGCGGAGCCGTCCCGCGGCAACTGCAACGGCCCCATTCAGATAGTGACCACGATGACCCGCGCTCAACTGGAACTGCGCTACATGGTCAAAGACCCGTTGGCCCCGGCATGAGCGAAGTTGTTATCGACACCGGGGGGCGGGCGACGCCGACGGTCAGGCTCGAAGACAGCCTACCGTACGTCGAGGTAATCCATTATGCTGGTGAAGTCGGCATCCCACAAGTTGCGATTCTTACGCCGAAATCTCGGTACTATCAACTGAGTCTCGGCAGCGGGGCGGTTACGGTGCGCGTCGCTATAACCGTGCCGGATGAGCCCGAGAAAGTCTTCGACGAAGGCGAGGGTAAGGAAATTGACAAGTGGGCTGTGTACTTCGCAGTCCAGGTCTCGACGTCAACCGACAGCGAAGGCTTCGGGTCGGTTGACGATTGGGGATACGAATACCCTGCAGTAAACACGAACGATCCCGGCGCGGTGCGATACTACCAGTACCCGGTCGGTGGCAGCTTCGCGGGGCCGACGATTACGATCTCGTGCCCGTGCCGCAAGATGGTGACGATAAACGACCATCCGCGCTACCCCGACTATGCCTCCACTGATGATCCCGTGCGCTGGGGGAAACAGGTCGGGGCAGCCGACGAGGTCATAGACCTGCGCGACTGGCGCGGTGCGAGCGTGGACTGGTGGTGGTGGCCGACGGAAGACGAGCAGATACTCGTGACCATTTCCATGGGTGGCATGGCGCCGCTGACTTTTACCACGACGGACATCTGGCAGAACCGGGCCGATTTGACGCCTGGGCCAATCGCGAGCCCCGTCGTTGATGCCTACATAAAGCACTCGGGCGCCACCATAGGCGACAACGAAATGTGGAACATCCACCCTGATGCGAAGAGACCGTGGCAGCAAGGAGACGATGTCCTGTATGGGTGGAACTACCTGCGCTTCCGGCCGATCCCAGCGACCTACGAGGGCACCATCAAGCTGGACGCCTTCAACGGTGGGCCGAATTGGCATGACATAAACTGGGCCGCGAACATGCGCGCCTTCTTCCCCTTCGGAGGCAGTCCAGAGGACGCATATGACTACGGGATTAACAGCTACGTCTCCGCGGTGATGTCCGGCGGCAACAGCCTGACGATCAGGCAGGAGGGTTATAGCAATGGAGAGGGCATAGAACAGACGGACTGGCCGTACTCGGGGGCTGGCAGCTACGACATACACCTGCAGGTTGACCCCGCGATTCCGGTCGTGCTGACCTGCCAGGGAAAGACGCTCCCGGACGGTATATGGCCAGAGGATGCGATAGTGGCGGATCCGTTCGGGCCGGTGCATCCAGCGCCGGTGCATCCAGACCCGCCGGTGTTGGGCGAGGTAGTGACACGATACCTGCACGCTACGGTGGACAGCATGGATGAGCCTCTGACGCTGCCGGTGTCGGGCACGCGGTCATTCGGCGGCAGGGTCCACCGAACCACAATACTGTTTGGGGACATACAACTCATAGACCTAGAGGTGGACGACCGGCCGAAGACGCAGGCAGGCGAAGACGGCGTCCGGGGCTACCAGTTCGCATGGGCGTTTGACCCGGCCGACCTGAAAGACTTTGACGTGGACCCGAACTGCTGGCGCGTGGTAATGTATGTCCCGGGGTTGATGTGGCCGGCATTGCGGCATAGGGTCTACGAGTCGTTCACCATCGAAGACTTTGCTTCGGGCGTGAGCGGATGGGCGGCCGTTGGAGGGGAGACCGTCTCCAACTCCGGCGAGAAGCTCAAGATTGAGGGGGCCAACCCGAAGGCCGTCGAGAAGACGTACGAACCGGGCACGCCCGTATTCTGGGACTCGTTTCGCTTCCTCGCAATTCAATGCACGCCAGCCGCTGCGGACGTCGAGTTGACCGTGACGATTGGCACGAAGACGTGGACCGTCACAGGCGATGCGACAGGGAAGTTCACGGTGGACCTCTGCGCGCCGTCCAACGCGTCCGGCATAGACTACAGCATGACGCGCTACGAGCGGGAGTACAACGACGGCGCGCGCGAACTCTCGGAGGGCGGCTGGAGCTGGGGTCTGAACGGGCTGCTAGAACAGACAGTGCAACTCTCGTTCGCGACGGCGGACGATGTGCTGATTGACACCATCCATGCCGCGTTGAAGATGCCGAACGGATTTGCCGATGTTCAGTTTGGAACCCACCAGTGCGTTACGGTGGAAGACCCGATGCGCATTGAGGACACCGAGGGTGAGAATCCGCTGAAGCAGTGGGCGCAGCCTGTCATCAGCGCGAACCAGACCGGCAAGGTCACGCTGATGGAAGAGGCCGGCTACCTGACGGACAACCCGTCGCCGGGCGATGGGGAGGGGCCGCAGACGAAGACCGTCTATACCATCAAGGACGTGTCGGACAACATCCACGGCGCGCGCGACGACGATTTCCTGCCAACGCCTGTTGACCGCGGGCGCCTGAAGACCAGCCGGAAAGGGCTGGAGACCGTTGAGGCTCTAGGACTACATACGCGGTCCCTGTCGACTGCCGGGACGCTGTCCTATTACGCATTTGTAGACTACTGCAACCAGTGCGCGGAAGCTTACAATCTGACGCTGGCGACCAGCGCCGAAGATGAGTCTGGAGTGTACTCGGTTGCCGACTGGACAGCATGGATCGCCGCGGACTGGCTGCGGTTCGGGCCGGGCACGGCGGAGCCGATACTGGTGCAACCGATCTTGGGCGGTTCCATAGACGGGATAGTTCACGGAGTTAGCACGCCTGTATCGGGGCTGTGCCCCGTGCAACTGGCGAACCCGTCAGACGCAGGTGACGTGCGCGATGAGACTGTAACTGACCCTGCGGGCTACTACACATTCCCGAACACGGCTGTCCCGAGTGACCTGCTGACCAGCATTGTTCCTGACGGACAATGGGATTTGCGCGGAGCCGCTGGCATAACAACCAGCTGGGGCGCGATGCTGATCAACGGCGTCTTCACGCGGGTATGTCTAGTGGCAGACGGTTCGGCTGGCAGCGGCGGATTGACGATGGTCAAAACATCCGCAGGCCGCATCTATCGCGCTTACACAAGCGGCACGAAAATCAAGTTTGACGTTTATACTGTAGGTGCGCGCACATGGAGCACAGCGATTGACTTGTGTGACGGAGCGCAGCCATCGTTGTTGATGTACGATTCCGTTCCTGGCGCGAAACGCACACGTGAACTGTACTGCTACTATGTGCGCGACGGGCAGATACGCAGGCGCAAGTCGGTTAGCGAGGGCCAGACGTGGGGCGCAGAGGACAGTTCTGGGATTATGGCAACCAAACCATTCCTGCAATACGACCCTGACACCAGTACAACGTACTTCCTGTACTATGACGCAGGGACAATCAAGTTCCAACTCTCTTACGACCACGGAACGACGTGGAGCGTCCCTGCGAACGTAGTGTCTGCATCAGACGACTTTATGAGCCTGCAACTCGCATACGAGCCGGACAGCAGTGGCAAGCGCAAGCGGGCGCTGATACTGTCGTACATCGCGAGACCCGGAGCTGTGGCAGTAAAGAAATCATTCGACGACGGGCACACTTGGGAGTAATCAATGGCACTCACATATACGGCACTACCTAACGATATACGCAATTGGCCAGGGGGAACGAACGCAGAACTCTGGGTAGACATAGGAGAGAACTTTGAGGCGTCCGAGGACAATGACGACTGGACGCAGGACCAAGTTGAGTGGACAGCATTCTCCTCTGTTGGTGCAAGTGTACTCCCCGGAACGACCGCAAATTTCCTCACTGGAGTTGGTACTGCTACGTTTTCGCTTGCCAAAGGAACAAGAGTGTGTGTTCCGCAGGGGACTTACGGCAGCCAGACACGCGCGGCGATAGTCGAGACGAGCGCAGTTATTACGCAGGGCGCCGCAGGAGCGGGAACGAACTACGTCTATCTGGTTCGGACGCCAGCGACCGGTGCGCTTGCACTATCCGTTACTACTTCGGCGACCCCGCCTGCCAACGCCACGCGGCTTGGAAGCGCAGTTGTGTCGGACAGCGGCGGATTGAACATAGACAGCATCGCGCTTGCGCCTATCGTGACTGAGGCTGTTCCGATTGTTATCGCGCTTCCGGGATTCGTGCAGAACTCGACCACGAAGGTTGTTGTCCCGATGGTGACGGGGCGGCCGGTCACGGTGCAAGCGATGGCCCTTGCCTGCGACGCGGTCCCTGCTGGCGGAACTCTGACCGTTGACGTGAAGGCGAAGATCAGTGGTGGTGTAGCTCGAAGCCTGCTCACGGAGGTGAAGGATGCGGAGACGCTGACCACGCTGACGGGGGCGCAACTGACGCTCACGGCGACAACGGCTGACCTCAGCATCGCAGCTACCGAGACAATCATTGTGGAGTGCGCAGCAAGCGACGCTCCTGTGACACAGGACTGGACGGGTGCGACGCTGACACTCTGGGTCACGAACGCATGAATAGACTCACCACTCTGACTCGTGTTGTATTGAGAGGCGACGAGCTGCCGACAGACGACGGCTGTGACTACCACTTACCATACCTGAGAGGACCGAATGCACAGTATCCAGGACATGTTGACGAGCGCGGGGGCGCTGATCGGGGCGGTGGGCGTGGTCATCGCCGCCGTGTGGGGGATCAGGAGCAAAGCCATTGGACTACTGAGAGCCGATTTAGAGACGTACAAACAGCACGTCGCGCTGCTGGAGGCCGAGAACCAACGGCAGGCGGAACGCATCCGCGTGCTGGAGACTGAGGTGGGACAGTTGAGGGCGGCCACGAACCTGTCTCCGCTGCTGATGCAGATGGAGCGCGTGGTCGGCGCGATTGATCTGCTCGTCACGAAGATGGGTGAACACGACGAGCAGGCGAAAGTGATTCTGAATCTGGTGAAAGGGCTGGAAACGAAATGATTACCATCGGTTTGATCCTCAAGATCGTGGCGATTGTCCTCTGGGCGCTGGCCGCGGCTGGCGTCCCGGCGGGGCGCGTGAACCTCACGGCGGCGGGCCTCGCCTGCTGGTTCGTGACTCTGCTGGTAGCACTCTAAGGAGGCACAACATGGAATACGGAGACCTCGGGACGACTGCAGGGATATCGGCGGCGGCGACGGTGATCGTCGCGCTGATCAAGGGCGGCATAACTGTAAGCGGCCGGTGGACGCACGTCCTCACGGTGCTGGTGTCGCTCGGACTGGCGGCGGCGGCGGCCTCGCAGGGGCTGCTGCAGGGCAACTGGCTGCAGGTGCTACTCACCGGCGTGTATGCGGCTGCGGCTGCGGTGGGCCTGCATCAGGCCGGGCCTGGCGTGACGGACAACAGGAGTAACTACTAATGGCTGGAGGCATCAACGTCGGGCGGTGGCTGCGGCGGGTGACGGGCAAGCCGGTGACGCTCGGGAGTGTGGCCGAGTTGCTGGCCGCGATCCGCGCGGACACCGTTGTCAAAGAGAGTTTCGAGGCTCGCGTCAAACACGAACTGCTGCTGGGTGCAGACCTCGAGCGGTGGGAGCGCGACCTGTTGGAGGCTGCGCCGGGGAGCGCGGTGCTGATTACGACGGCGTTCGCGGCGATCCGCGCGGCGGTGACGGATTGGCAGCTTTGACACTCATAGGCTGGATCACGAAAAAGACGACGCGGGCGCACCCTAACAGCCGCAGGCTCAAGAGAAAGCGGGCGCGGAAGTGACGACGATCCGCGTTGACACGGCGAAGCTGCTGAGGATCGCTAAATATGACACTCAAGATCATTCTGAACGAGCAAACGTCGGACATACGCGCACTGGCCGACAGAGCATTCAGCATCGTTGATGCTGACACCGGCCAGCCGCTTGAGGGCGTCACGAACGCGCGGCTAGGATTCACCGTCGGTGGCGTGGCGCAACTCACCATAGACCTGGTGCAGTTCGGGATTGAGTTACGACCAAGCGTGG
>Ga0209201_1001808_pt1 | contig 23124 bp, 20 predicted proteins | sample AD_UKC055_MetaG_FD_184411 | JGI IMG/M metagenome (GOLD analysis project Ga0209201, IMG submission 184411) | Active sludge microbial communities of municipal wastewater-treating anaerobic digesters from USA - AD_UKC055_MetaG (SPAdes) (version 2) | ecosystem: Engineered > Bioreactor > Anaerobic >...
CAAATACAAGCGTCGAAGTTACAAGAGGAAGACCTGCATATACGAGCCTCGAGCCAGATTCCGCAACCACTTTAGACACAGCCTTATCCACAAAGATCGCTGGCACAATAGCGATAGCCGAAAACAGCAACATTTTTAGCATATATTTTAGAGAGAGCCATAATTCGTTCCTTATACCTTGGATGCTATCTTTGATAAGCGCCCACACCAGCAAGATAGTATTTACAGCACTAGAAAAGGATAGCGCGAATGCTATTCCCGGGCCTTGAAATCTAAAAGCTAGCAGTAGGACAAGAACTATATTTACAGCGAAACTCGCTATTCCCGCCCATGTAGGTGTTTTGGTATTACTTCGAGCATAGAAGGCTGGGGCGATCAGCCTATTCATTGCAATAAATACAAGGCCAGTCTGGTGCCAGAAAAAAGCGCTCGCAGTGAGCTGAACCGAGACATCGGAAAAATCGCCGCTTTTGAAAAGTAGCGTTACTATCCTCACCGTAAATGCCATGGAAAAAACCGCCACGGGTACGGTAAGCAAAAGCAAAGACCGCATTGTATTGCCAAGTGTCTTGGAATACTCTGCCCAATCCCCATGCCTCACTGTATCCGCCAAGCGAGGCAGAAGCACGGTTCCAGCGGAGACTGCAAAGATGCCTAAGATCAGCTCTTGAAGGCGCAGAGAATACTGAAGGCTAGATGCTACCCCCACACCAGCGCGCGAAGCGTATGCGGTGCTTACAAGGTCGTTGACCTGATAAGCGGCCATGCCGAGAATTGTTGGCGCAATGAGAGCAAAAACCTTACGCATTCCTGGATTCCAGAAAGCTCGGATTGGATTCATGAACCCTATATGAGTACCCAGCCGCAATACTGCGGGGAGCTGAACTAAGGCTTGGGCTAGACCACCTATTACGACACCAATGGCCATCGATCGAGCTGGATTACCGAGACGATCCCCCAGAATCCACGGCACCACAATAAAACAGACATTGAATAGAATAGGAGCAAATCCAGAAGGGCCAAAGATCTCGTGAGCATTCAAAATTCCTTGCAGAAGGGCGGCAAAAGAAACAAATGCAAGAAAAGGAAACATAATGCGTGTTAGGATTGCGGTTTCCGCGGGGTCTGAACCAAACAGCTTCACAATTAGAGGCGCAAAGGCAATTCCTATTGCCACCACGATCGTAACGCAGATGCTTAGAACCGTGAGGCTTGCAGATAGGAATTCGCGCGTTTCGCTATCCTTCTGGGCGTAAAGATAACCCTTGTATGTAGGGATGAAAGCTACAGTGACCGAACCTTCGGCAAAGAGGCGACGAAGAAAGTTGGGGATAATGAAAGAGACCGTAAAGGCATCCGAATAAATACCAGTTCCAAGAAAGCGCGCCTTGGTCATCTCGCGGATTAGGCCCAGTACGCGCGAAACAAAGGTAAGGAGCGAAAGTTTGCCCGCATTTCTGACCATTTTTGATGAAGCCTGCGAGGAAAGCTCGGTAGCAGTATTCTCCGAGAACCCGGCGATCTCGTACGAGTTCTCTTGCCCGCACGAATTCTCTTGCTTATGCGAATCTTCTTGATTGTACGAAGTCATTGAGGTTAGCCTACTTCAAGCGCACACAAAGGTGAAGTCCTAGGCAATGGATTCTTATTGCATAGGGCGCACATTTTCATTACATGGGGCGCGATTTTCATTGCACACACGATTCTCATTGCATTGGGTACTTTTTTAATTGCGCTCACTAATCGTAGACTTCAAGACTTCATGCCATGCTAGATTATTGCCCCTCTTCAAGGCCAAAGCACGTGCCCCATTTCAAAAGACAGCGCTCCCATGGTTAAATAGGAGCCATGGATCGATCAAATCATAAAGCACAAATCAAACTTATAGCGCTCGACCTCGACGACACGCTGTTGCGCACTGACCTCTCAATCTCGCAAGAGAATAAAAGCGCCCTCCAACGCGCGGAAAGCATGGGTATTCATATTGTGCTCGCTTCAGGGCGGAACTATTTTTCGATGCGCCGCTACGCTGAGGAGCTCTCTATTCAACGGCGAGGAGATTATCTTATAGGATCTAACGGGGCCCAGCTCATACAAGCAAGCACAGGCAAGCTGCTCGAAGAGCTTAAATTGCCTGCGGAATTCTGCAGAAGAGTTACAACGCAAATTGAACAACAGGGTCTTTCTTGGCAGATATATATAGAAGGTACAATCTATTGCAATCGCATGAACGAGTGGGTGATCCTGGATCATCAACTATCCGGACTGCCTATTGAAATAATATCTGACATGGATGCTTTCCTCAGTAAGGATCAGACCAAAATCTTGATTGGAGGAGAGCCTGACCGCATCGAATCCCTCTACGAGGAATTAAAAAATCATATCGGGTCTCAGGCCGAAATCGTAACCTCTAAGCCCTACTTCCTTGAGATCTTGCCCAAGGGCGCTAATAAGGGCGCCGCGCTTGATCGTCTGGCCAAACGCCTCAGGCTAGGCATGGAGTCGGTTCTGGCAATCGGTGATGCGCGAAATGACCTACATATGATTCAGCGAGCTGGGTGGGGCTGCGCTCCAGCGAACGCTGCGGAAGAAGTGCGTTTGGCTGCGCGATTTGTGTCTACAAAGACAAACGAGGAGGATGCAGTGGCGGATATCCTCAGGCAAATTGTTTTTAGCTAATTCGGTAAGGCTGCTAGGAATTCAATCAAATACTGCTGAATACCTAGAAAGAAACGCTCCTGCAGTTCCACGGCAGGCGGCGAAATATAGCGATAGTGCCAGCTCTCCCATTTATAGCCGGTTATATTCTCCATATCCTTCGGAAAGGAAAGCGAAAAGCCAAATTTTCCTGCATTCGATGCAAGCCAGCGCTCGGCCGCACTACCCGCGAATTCATCGCTTATGGATCCAAAATCCACTACGGTGCCGAGCTGATGCTGAGACATTCCGGGAACTGCGGATACACGCTCAGCTTCAGCCCTCCCCATTTCATTGACATTCTGTTCAAATACAGTTTTCTGATAGTCATAGGAGCGATATGCGGAGGAGACAACGAGGGTAATCCCGTCCTTGCTTGCCATCTCTGCCATCCGGACAAGCGCTTCTTGCGCGGGCTTGCGCAATTTCATACCTTTTTTGGATACGATATATGGGAAAGCCCCATCTAGGTCTATAAGATCCCTGGGCTCATACTGAGCGGATAGGGCTTTCTGCTTGTCAACGCGACACAGAAGGTCGGGATCTTTTTTCATCACTTCGCATACTTCACGAAAAAGCACCACAAAGCCGGATGAGTCCTTATTTATAGCATCTAGCACTCGCTCTCGGTCGGTATCGCTAAATTGCACCGCAGAAAGAGCTTCTTCTACTTGAGTACGGATATCTGAAGGCAAAGAAGAAAGCCGATTATTTTTCTGGCCCGAACACGAGACGATTACAAGCAGTATAAATACCAATATCAAACTAGTTGTTATAAAAGACAGAGCTCGCATGATGAAATACTATCATGAATTGATATTATTTTGAACTCAAATGATGATTGGCTTTGCCAGGAAATTTTCCTGTGCCCCTGTAAAATACTTGAGACTCTAATGAGAGTACAGAGAGAATACAGAATCGCGCTAGACTTCCTCTGATCCCTTGGCTTCGCAAATCTTAGCTTTTCCCACGCTGTTTCAATCTGAGATAAACCTGCTTTCCGGGCACCATGGGGTTAGTGCGCTCATCAATCTCGAATAGATTTACAGCCTTAATAAGGTCGCCAAGCTTTCTAAAACCATAGTTGCGTGGATCGAACTCTGGGAGACGATTTGCAAGATAGGTTCCTACTTCGCCGAGATAAGCCCATCCAAACTCGTCTGCGGCTTCGTCTACGGCACTTGCCAGCAAAGCCTTCATCTTTGTATCGCTCTTTATGTCAGCCTGCGGCGGGGAGCCCTTTCCGCTTTCCTTTTCAAGCGAGCTTTCTCGGCCTTCCTCGGTTTCACTGACACTGCCTTGCAAAATTTCGGTATAGATAAACTTGTCGCAGGCTGCCACAAAAGGCTTGGGCGTCTTGCGCTGACCAAAACCTAGTACAAGCTTGCCGTCTTCACGGAGCCTTGCCGCAAGCCTCGTAAAATCCGAATCGCTGGACACAAGGCAGAAGCCATCTAAGTTTTCGGTATATAAGAGATCCATCGCATCGATTATCATCGCGCTGTCTGTAGAATTTTTGCCGGTTGTATAGGCAAACTGCTGAACGGGCTGGATAGCATACTCTAACAATCTTTCTTTCCAGCCTCTAAGATTCGGGTTCGTCCAATCACCATAAATTCGCTTAACACTGGCAACGCCATATTTAGCTATTTCCGCGAGAAGACCATCGATAATGGTAGGCTGAGTATTGTCTGCATCGATTAGAACCGCTAGTTTTAGTTGCGGATCACTCTTCATAATTAATCTCCAGGAATAATTTATCGCACGATAAGTAGTTGAATGTCACATACATTCGTGCCGGTCAGGCCGGTCATAAAAAGGCCGCCAACCTTATTAAAAAAAGTATAGGAATCGTTATTGGCCAGAAATTCCGAAAGATCTAGCCCAAGGCGATGCGCATTTTGGAGCGTCTCAATGTCGGCAAAGGCTCCTGCGGCATCGGTAGGCCCATCGTTGCCATCAGTACCTGCCGATAAAAAGAGCGTTCTTTCCAGACCCGGGCGAACAGAGCGCGGAAAATGATCAAACTCATTTAGCACCGAGAGGGCCATTTCCTGATTCCTTCCTCCCTTACCCTTGCCACGGAGAGTAACCGTCGTCTCTCCGCCGGCAATGATACATGCAGGGGCGCAAACTGGAACTCCATGCAGGATAATATCCTGGGCGATTCCAGGGAAAACCTTGCCTATTTCGCGAGCTTCGCCAGAAAAGCGACTTCCAAGCACAAGAGTATTGTAGCCTAGCTCCTTGCTCTTCTGTTCAGCCTCTTGAATAGCATGGTAATTGGTACCCACAAGCATTGTCGAACATAAATCGAAGATTGCATCTTCCGGCTTTGGAGTTTCTGGCCTAATACCGGAGAGTCCATCCTCTACGGCTTGAACTATGGACTTTGGCAGCTTGTCCAATAGCGCATATCTATCGAATATCGATTTCACATCCTGCCAAGTGCTCGTGTCTGGAACCGTAGGACCTGAGGCAATGGTATCTAGATCATCGCCCATCACATCCGAAAGGATGAGTGCAATTATCCGCGAAGGAGAAAAAGCCTTTGCCAGGAGACCGCCTTTTATGGAAGATAGATGCTTGCGCACTGTATTGATCTCGTGAATTGTAGCCCCACAAGCCAATAGAAGCCTTGTCGCTTCCGCTTTGTCTTCGAGCGATATACCCGATGCAGGGACTGTCAGTAGAGCGCTCCCTCCACCAGAGACCAGTACAAATACAAGAGTCCTTTCACCGACTTCTTCCCATTTTCGTACCCGCATAGCGAGATTGAGCATTTCCCTGCCAGCTTGAACCGACCTTTCATCCGGAACGGGGTGGCTTGCCTCGACCGATCTTATCGATCGGGATGCGAAAAGATTTTCGATATCCTCAGAAAGTCTCGACCTCTGTCCACTTTCCGGGGCTTTAGAGACCACCAGCCCTTCTGTAACTCGTTCGCCCAGAATCGATGCAAGACTTGCTGCCATTGGAATCGAAGCCTTTCCAAAGGCCGCTATCACCACATGATCATATTTGGATAGATCATAGGCCTGCGGTTTTTCTCCATCGTAAAGACTCAGAATCGATCCTTCCAACGAAAGACAATAAGAAAAAAGCCGGTTTGGCATAACTCGATCTACCGCAGCTCGAAAAATATCCTCTGCATCCGCGCGCAAGGAGCGCTCAAAGCTCCTCCTCATGCCCGCACTCTCCATCGCTTTTTCTGACCCTGATTTTTCTGATTCTGTTTGAGCGCTTGGATACAGAGATCGAGATTCCTAGCTACCTGAGGACTACGAGAGAGCTCGAAGGCTTGCCGAAACAAAGGTTCTGCCTCTCCAGGATTTTTAAGCGCGTTCAGATGAATGGAGGCGGCATTGTTGAGAGCAGGCCAGTTTGTCTCATCCAGAGCAAAGGATTCCATGAAATATTTTATAGCTTCCAAATGTTCGCCCGACTCTCTCAATTCCTCTGCTTTCTTGAAAAGCTCCATGGCTTTCATTGCATTGGCGAATCTCTCTTCATCTTCGCTCATCGCAAGTCGCTGCTCTATGAATTCTCTCATGTGGAAAGCCTTGCCGCCTTCGGCACATTCCGGGGCTTTGAGCGCAAGTCGATATCGCTTTGCCGCCTCTTTTCTTTTGCCGGTCGCATACGCAAGATCGCCAAGAGCCGAATGGCGATAGAAGGATGGACCATAGAGCTTTTCTTCCCTTAAAAGATAGCGTTCCGCTTCTTCCGATCTCCCCTGCGCAAGAGAAATAACTCCGAGATTTCTCAAAACGCGGATTGAGTCTGGTTCCGATTGCTCTAGCTTTCGAAACCAACTCTCTGCCTTTTGATAATCCCCCATAACATAGGCATTAAGGCCAAAGCGTTCGCAGATATTCGCATAGAATTTGTTCATCGGCCTTTTAGATTATCTCACTAAACAAACAAGGACAATACGAGCACCATCAAGAACGCTACTACTCCTTCCACGGCCGTTGCGGAGGTGTAGGCCCTATAGGCCGTATTTACAGGCATGCCTGAGAATTGAGAGACCACCCAGAAATAGGAGTCATTAGCGTGCGAAACAACCATTGAGCCCGCGCCAATCGCTATGGTCGTAAGAGCTGGATCTAGACCGATCGTCTGCAAAAGAGGCGCCATAATTCCTGCAGTGGTAACAATGGCCACAGTCGACGAACCTTGAGCGGTTTTGAGAGCCGCGGAGATCATAAAGGGCAGCAAAATTCCTAGATGCATGCTCGCCATGTTTGTCTTGATGAAATCCGTTATCGGGCTTGCCTTGATGATAGCGCCCAGAGAGCCACCCGCTGCCGTAATTACCAAAATGATAGCCGATTCCTTTATTCCTTCTCCCATCCAATCCGAAATAGCATTCTTTATCTCATTTTTCTGAACCAAAAGCAAGGAACAAAGCACACCGAGGATAAGCGCAGTTACAGGATCACCAATAAAAGACAAAAACACACGAAAATCGCCATTGCCAAAAGGCTTCGAAGGGAATTCCGCAACGCTCTTTAAGAGAATAAGCACAATCGGAAGCACGATTGGCAAGAAGGAAAGAAATGTATTCGGCAATTTGCCGAATTTCTTTACTATTTCCGAATAAGTCTCGTGGATTTCGGGCTCGATTTCATATCTCTTTGCGAACTTGGTCGCCCAGAGAAGCCCAGAAAGAGAGGCTGGAATAGCCGCAATAAGGCCCAAGAGAATTACTTTCCCTAAATCTGCACCCAATGCTCCGGCTGCCGCAATAGGCCCTGGAGTAGGCGGAACCATAGTGTGAGTCGCATATAGACCTGTAGAGAGCGCTACAGCCATCACTGCCATCGAAATCCCGGATTCCTTTGCAAGTGCCTTGTTGAGTGGGTTCAAAATCACATAGCCAGAATCGCAAAAAACTGGGATCGATACTATGTAACCGGCTATATTCATGGCTAAAGGAGCACGCGATTTGCCAACAACTTTAAGGATAGCCTTGGTCATGGAAAGCGCTGCACCGGTTTTTTCGAGTATTGTGCCCATTATGGTTCCTGCGACTATCACAATGCCTATGCTTGTCAGTGTCCCCCCAAATCCATTCTTGATCCCCGCAACAACATCCAGAGCTGGTAGCCCAATCAGAAGCCCAAAGACAAAAGATACGCCGATCAACACAAGGAAAGCGTTTATTTTGTACTTTCCTGTCAAAACTACAATAGCTATTACCGCTAACAGCAAAAGAAGCAAGGCCACAACTCCAGAAACCATATATACCTCCAAATATAGAATTTACTTTATGTTTTGACCAATGACAAGGATGCCTCTTTCTCCGCGACGAAGGTTCCATGGTTCGAAACTTCTAAAGCTCCAAGGTCTAAAGCTCGAAGGCTGGAAGTCTCGAAACATCGAAGTAATTCGGCATGAATGCCTTTTTACATAATTATCGCGCGCCCTCATTCTCGGCGCAGCCAAAGAAAGCCATTATTGCGCGCCTTCAATTACTGAAAAAACAAGCTCAACAGGTAGATGATCGGAATATCCTTCAGTTCCCCTCCACTCGCGAGGAACACCCTCGGCAGTGAATAGCATGGGAGCATCAGCGACATAGAAACCCCGGTATTCCAGCCCAATACCGTCCTTTAGACTTCTGTTAAGCAAGAAACCATCGTATTGCTCGCGCTTTTCTCTATAGGCGAGGCTAAATTTGTCGGGATGCTCCGCCCATGGAGTGTAGAGCACTATTTTTTCATTAAGATCGGCACTTTGGATGTTATCTAGACTGCCGGAAGCCCAAAGGGGCTCTCCTTCGATGGCCATGGGTGGAGCTCCCACGTCAGGGCACATGATCGCTGTAGGATAACACCTGTTTACACGGAGGTATTCATCTGGTGATTCATTGAAGTCTCCACAGACAATTATAGGAATAGAAGGTCGTTCCTGTTGGAGCCTACGTATTCTATTCGCAATCAATGCCGCTGCAGCCCGGCGAGCTGGTTCCGTCTCCGCTTCTCCTTCCAGCTTGGACTTCCAATGACAGGCGAAGATAACCATTCTGCCCACACTGCCGCATTCGAATTCCACCTCCAGCACATCTCGCAAAATGCCAAGCCCCCATGCATCCATCACCGAATGCGAATGAACAGCTACGATCGGAAAGCGCGACAAAATACCAATATGAATTATGCTCTCTAAAGGCCCACTCATTGCCCAATAGCGGAGTCTCCCATGGCCAAGGTGCTCTGCAAGATCAAAAAGAACCTTTTCGTTTTCGAGTTCCTGGAAACATAGAATATCTGGATCCGAACCACGATTGCTCCCACTAGTCTCAGCGCTGGAAAGCGACCGTACAGCCTCTACAACATTTTCGAGCCTCTTGGCATAGAGCTCTTTTGTCCACTTTCCTTTGGAAGGCCTGAATTCAGGATATTCCTTTCCGCTCTCCTCTGCATCGAAAAGATTGTGCACATTGTATGACACGATATTGATCTCACTATCTGTCCGCAAAGCTGGTAGAGAGCACTGGCAGCCTACCGCCAGCATTGCGAGCATCGAAAGAAAAAGAAATGCCGGACGCACCTTTCCTCCTTATAAGAAAGACGCTATCCGGCATTATTGGCGCTTCAAAACTACGGACGCCAGAATTAAAAAATGCTGGCGCTAGAATCAAAATTGCTACACTAGAATTAAAAATTGAGGCGCTAGAATTAAAAACCACCACAAAAAACAAAAATCAGCAATAATTCCCAGATAAGGAATGCCCCAACTTCTCAACCGAGTTCTTGTCTGGACATTATTACCTTTCCAATAAGTCCATATTGCATCGCCTCTTGGGCGTTCATCCAAAAATCTCTATCTGTATCTTTTATAATTTTCTCCAGCGCTTGCCCTGTCGCCTCCGCAAGCAGCTCATTGATATGCAAACGTGTCCTTTCGAGCTCTTTAGCATGAATCTCTATATCGGTCGCTACACCGTTCATTCCAGATAATGGCTGATGAATCAAATATGAAGAATTTGGCAAACCAAAGCGTCGATCCTTAGGAACCGCTATCATAACAAGCGCTGCCGCAGAAGCGACAAGGCCTATACCAACAATCCTGACTGGTGCCTTTATGAATCTAATCACATCAAAAATAGAGAATCCGGCATAAATATCTCCACCAGGAGAATCGATAAGCAGGGTTATTGGCTCCTCTGAGATGCTTTCAAGCAATAAGAGCTGACGCACTACTTTTTCCGAGAGATCCTTGTCGATCTCACCGACGAGAAGCACGGTACGGGTCTTAAGGAAGCGCTCATTCAAAGACTCTTCGGGTTTCTTGGATTCTGTTTCAGCAGTCTGTGGCTCCGCAAATTTCATTTCTTATAAGGCTCCTTGCAATAATGTAAGAGACTCTTTATCTATACTCGATTTTATAGTAACGATTTCAAGATAAAACGGCAACGATGCTGGTAATTTATAAGGCTCATGCGACTCCCGCCTTGAGAGAACGACGATACAGCTCTCGCCGCAGGCGCTCCAACCATACAACAATTATCGAAAGCAGGATGCGCGGCACGATAAGCCAAAAAACTGGCAAGGAAATAGCCCCGTATAGCACGCTGTCTTCAAGAAGCGAGTGCGAAATCGCCGCATGATGATTGAAGAGATCTCCTTCCTTAGCTGTCATTCGCCCCTCATCGCGCGCGGCTTTGATGATTCCCGCGCCATAGGCATAGCCCACGATGTTGATCACTATCCATAGAAAACTCATCGAAGGTTTGAGCCCAAATATACGCATTAGCCACCCGAGCCAGCGGGAAAGCCTCTCCATTAGGTTGAATTGTTCCAGCAGTGTCTCGGCAAGCATCAATACAAGAAGGTAAAGAATAATTCGCCCAATGAGCTTTAGTGTCGATATGGCCCAAGCGCCAATCATTGGCCAGAAAGGACTATGTGCCACTGCCGTCGTGCGGAAAAGCTGTATTTTCGAAAACGACGAAGGGAGTATGAGATTTAGAATAAAACCAGCCAGGAATGCGACACCTACGCGCAAGATCACCATCTTGGTTCCTGAAGATCCAATCGACTTCATAACGGTGGTCTCGACTATCAGATTGTGAGATATAAGGCACATGACAGCCAGTATGATTGCATGGTGAAGGCTGAGATTCATCGAGCTCATTACGGCTATGGCTGAATAATTGTTGAGAAGGGCTCCAGAGATATACACAAGTGCAGCTTCGCCAGGCAGGCCCAAAAGGTGCATGAGCGGATGCAAAACTACGGAGATTTTTTCCAACAGTCCACTCCAACCAAGAAGCGCAACCAAAAGGCTAACGGGAACCATTATCTTTATTAGAAAAAGCGATGTATCGATGGTTCTTTTAATGGTCGTGCGCGCAATCTGCTGTACTCTCTGGGCCGAATTGTTCACGCTTGTGCTCCTCGAGCCATAATCTCCGAAATGAGGCTTGCAAATTCTCTATCTTTAATAAGCGCGCATAGATCGATGGGCATTCTGTACATCCAGTTTGTCGCTAGGGTTGTGCCAGGCACGTTGATCCTCTCATCATGAGGATCAGACGATCGCCAATCTGGGTGACATGCAAGAATATCTTGTATGGGATAGGCAGCAACAATCGAGCCTGATAGCGCCAATGCGCGCACCAGAACAGCAGCCTCATCTGGGCCGAGCTGTTCAGGAACTGTCTCTCCGCAGCGTTCGATGAGTGACTTCAAAAGCTTGTCGCGCTTCACAAGAGCCTGGCACATCGCCCAAATCTGCAATCTATCGGCTTCTTCCTGCCACCACTGGCGCAGGTTTGTGGAGTCGTGCACCGATGTACAGGCGACGGATAGCGGTTCATATCTTTCAAATGGTATATATGGCTGATTTGGCTTGTCCCATTCTCGCTCCCAGCGCATTACCCGTAGCCCTGGGATTTTCAGCTCGCGCAACACCTTGGGAACACAAACTGGAACCGCACCAAGATCTTCTGCAAAGGCTTGCATTTCGCTTGCCGATACAAGCATCGAAAGAAGTTCGCGGCCTCGTTTCTCCCAGATGTCCTGCGACTCCGAACTGAGGGCTTCGGCCTTTGCCTCCAAGGCCGCCTGTTCCTGGGGCGAAAGGCTTTTCCAGCTTGTCGTTTCTCTATAGCTCCACTGAAAGACGAAGCGGTCAGGCTCGAATTGATAGAGTGCCCTATCGATCCACCAATCGTGCATTGTGCTGGCATATTCGTCGAGAATTTGTACAGCCTCTGAGAATTCGCTCCATAGTGGCCCAAAAAGTGCATCTATCTCAGCTGTCCCTCGGATTTCGGGTCTGAATAAAAAGAGCGGCTCATTTTTTATGCGCAAAAAACAGTAATTTCTGAGTTCTTCGAGGCTCTTGGCAAATAGCGCTTTTCTCTTGGCTCGCTCTTCTTCTCGCCCTTCTTCTCGCTCTTTTTTTTGCTTATCTTCTTGCTCTTCTTTTTGCTTCTTTTCTCGTTTTCCTTCTGCGCCCGGATCCTTACTATCTGCAAGCAGCGATATCCCTGCATCGAGGCATTTTTTCTCGGCTTCTTGTATTTTCCATTCAGCAATATGTGGCTTCGATAACCAAGCGATGCGCTCGTCAGAAAAACCCATAGATTTGAGTTCTACAAGTTCTAGATACCGAGAAGGCTTAAAGGCGCCGAGATAAGCATCGCTCTCATGGAAACTTATGGCCCAAATACGGAAAAAACCCAGCACATGATCTATGCGATATGCGGTATAAAAATTGTCTGCAGTCTGCAGGCGTTGGCGCCAAAAACCATAATTCTGGGCGCGCAGTGCATCCCAATTATATAGAGGAAAACCCCAGTTCTGTCCCCTGGGCGAATACATGTCTGGAGGCGCTCCAGCTTGTTTGTCGAGGATGAATATTTCGCCCTGAAACCATACATCAGCCGAATCCTTAGCAAGGAGAATTGGTATGTCGCCCATAATATCGATGCCAAGTTCACGTACTTCTTGGACTGCTCGCCTTAGTTGATCCTGAGCGAGCACCTGAAGCCAAAGTCGAAATCGCTCCTCTTCTGCTAATTCGGGCTCGAACCAAAGTTTATCAATATCTGATGGCAAAATACTTTGCCACTCCGGCCATTCCCACCAAGGCGCTAAGCCGAATTCTTCCCTTAGAGCGACAAAACAGGCATAAGATTTAGCCCAGGTCTCTCGAGCTGCAAAGGCTTCTGCAAGGGAACTACAGATATCCCGACTCGCCTTCCATGCCTTGCGAAGTGCATCAATTTTTAGCTGTAGCACGGCTTCGAATTGGACTTGCTGATGCTGAATGCGCGCCTCGCTTCCAAATCGACGATTCAGAGCATTCTCCGCACGCACTAACTCCTTTGCTACCTCATCCTTAAAAGGCAGACCAAAAGTAGCCATAGTATCGACCGAATCGGAGAGAGAAATATATATCGGATGCAGAGCAAAGGCACTTATGGCAGCATATGGTGATGGTCCATTTCCCGTATCGTTGAGCGGCAGGAGCTGAATCAGAGAAAGTCCCCATTTCTTTGCTATTTTCCCAAGGCTTACCAGGTCCGAAAATACTCCGCATGCGGCATTATTATTTTTCCTCAGCGATAAGAGCGGCACGACAAGTCCTGCTATTCGTTGCCCATTGTTGATGAATTGCATTTTAGGTCCCTTGCCCCCAAAGAATTCGCAGCGATTCTCGAAGAGAAGAAGCCCCTAGCCAAGGCAATGTCTGTGCCGAATGGGTCGCTGCCTCGGCCTTGGCCGCGCCTGCTTTTGCTGCCCTTTCGGCATCGGAAGAACCGGCCTTTCCAGCATTTGCCTTTCCGGCATTTGCCTTTCCAGCGCCAGCACTTGTGACGCGCACATCCACTAGCTGCTCTCCAGCGGGCATGGCCTTTGGTCCGATAATCCGTACAAAGCCGAGTTGATGGGCTGCCTTCGTTCTTCTATCCATAGAGCGCACCGGCCGGATTTCCCCAGCAAGCGAAAGCTCACCCGCAAGTGCGCAACCCTCGGGCAGGGCTTGCCCCGACCGCGCAGAATAGAGAGCGCAGGCGAGCGGCAGATCCACCGCAGGCTCGGTAAGCCGCAAGCCTCCTGCGACATTCACATAGATTTCCTGGCTGGAAAAGTCGAGCCTTGTCTGCTTCTCGAGCACAGCCGCAATACGAGAGACACGCAGAGGATCGATTCGATCCGAATACACTCTCATAATGCCCGATTTCGAAGGAATAGTTAAAGCCTGCACTTCGGCTAACAGAATCCGCGATCCTTCGTATACAATCGCTACAGCAATGCCCGAAGGCAATTGTCCTTCGCGCCTAACCATGAATATCCCAGAGGGATCCTGCAGCTCAGAAAGCCCACTTTCGCCCATCAGAAAAAACCCCAGCTCGTCCGAAGACCCAAAGCGATTCTTACTAGTGCGAAGCACTCGCAGGGTATTTTCCGCTTGTTCGAAGCTGATCACCGCGTCCACAAGATGTTCAGCCGCTTTTGGACCGGCTATCATACCATCCTTTGTCACATGCGCCACAAGGATGACAATAGAATCGTGGCTCTTTGCCCACTCTACGAATTCCTGAGTGCAAAATTTAATCTGATTCGGCGTTCCTGGCACTGCCCCCGCTTCCTCTGAATGTACTGTCTGGATTGAATCAACAACAGTAAGCAGCGGATGCGCCGAATCCATCACGGAGAGACAAGCATGCATATCATTGCCGCAGAACACCTCGATCTGCTTAGAAAGAGCCCCGACTCGTTCGGCTCTAAGGCGTATTTGTGCCGCAGATTCCTCGCCTGAGATATACAGCGCTTTGCCCTTTGCCCCTAGCTTCGAGCAGGCCTGCAAAAGAAGGGTGCTTTTCCCTATCCCAGGCTCACCACCCAAGAGCACTGCTGAGCCGCGCATAAAACCACCGCCCAGCACACGATCCAATTCTAAAATTCCGGACGATACGCGCGCGCCCAGAGCCGGATCCACCGATTCCAGCGGCACCGGAAATGCCGTTTTATCCTTTTCGAAGCGCCCTATTGTTTTGGCTTCGACCATGGTGTTCCATTGGCCGCACTCGGGGCAACGCCCAAGCCATTTTGGTTCTTCATGGCCACAAGCCGAACAGCGATATATGGTCGAGGGCTTTTTCATATTGGTTTTATCGTATATGAGGGGAGGCGCAGGTTCAATAGACGTACCCAACGACGCGCCTAATGGCTCGTATGATCTGCTTTCGATTCATCAAGGTAGACACAAGCACAAGTAAGCACGAGCGAGCACGAACTATAATGCCTTTGCCTTTGAAATTGTCTCGAGATAGACACTAAAGAGCCTGGAAAGCTGACTGGCCTCGGTATAATTGGTGCCTGCCTTCTTGTTGAAAAAATCGATAAAGGCTTTCATCTCTTCGGGGTTTTTGGAATAGAGCGCAGATGCAAAAGCTGCACGGTACAGACCCTTTTCTGCAAGCTCCATGGTGGAAAGACCGCTAAACTCCTTCTTGGCTTTGCCATCTATAATTGCAGTGTCGCCGTTATATCCTACACAGAACACAAAATCATCGCGGGAAATCATATACACCCCAAGCTCATAAAGAATAATGCTATAGAATAATGCGATATATAAAATAAAAAAAGAGGGAGCGCAAACTCCCTCTTTTTATTGTGCAATGCTGCAAGAAGTATGCCCTGCCTCCTGCCGCAAAAAGTATCCCTGTCCTATGCTGGAAAAAGTATTGGCCAAATTTCAGACAGGTGACCTTTTCTCAATCCATTGGCGAAAATGAATCCTTGCTTGCACCGCACATCGGGCAGACCCAGTCATCTGGCAATTCTTCAAACGGGGTCCCGGCAGGTATCTTTCCGTCAGGGTCGCCTTCTGCAGGATCATAAATGTAACCACAGACATCACATACATACTTCTTCATAGTGCGCTCCTTTAGAATTTGGCTCTCTTATGCCTTCCACAATCCGTGAAGATTGCAATATTCTCTTGCTTGTACCTTTTCTGCCTTTACAGCGAAAAAGACTTTGGGTTCTTGACCAGGAGAAAGGTAGACCCGATAGGAATGTTCGTCAGCGACAAGCTCAATCCATTCTATGTAGTGCTTTTCTTCCATTGGATGTAGTACCGAACCAACCATTACCCACCAGCCATCGGCAGTTTTTTCAAGTACGGGCACATGCTTTTCTTTTGCACCATCGCTCGTGTTCTCCACCATAAGTTTCATGGGCTCTCCACAGCACACAAGCTGGCCCTGCCCCGCATGAAGCACTTCTACAATATTACCGCACTTCATGCATTTGTAAACTTGCTTTCTTTCTGTCATATACCATATCCTCCTTTATTACCAATTCTCAGCCAAGAGCTCGAAATAGGCTTGAGGATGAGCACATGCGGGACATGCTTTGGGAGGTTCAGTTCCCTCGTATACATAACCGCAGTTTAGGCAACGCCAAATAACAGGCTCATCTCGCTTGAAGACCTGCCCTTCATCGATATTCGCCATAAGCGCTTCATACCTCTTGGCATGCTGTTTCTCGGCCACAGCAATGGAATCAAATACGCTTGCAATCGCCTCAAAACCCTCATCTCGCGCCACTTTGGCAAAAGTTGGATACATCTCCTGCCACTCGTAATTCTCTCCGCCTGCAGCCTCGGCTAGATTCTCGCGCGTAGTGCCGATAACACCTGCGGGAAATTCTGCAGAGACTTTGGCGGTTCCACCTTCCAGGAACTTGAACAATCGCTTCGCATGCTCTTTCTCTTGATTTGCCGTTTCCTCGAAAATAAGCTGTATCTGGATGAAACCTTCTTCCTTTGCCTTCGAAGCGAAATAGGTATAGCGATTGCGCGCTTGAGACTCCCCTGCAAATCCAGTAAGAAGATTTACTTCTGTCTTGGTGCCCTTTATGCTTTTCATCATCTCCTCCTATCGAGACTTGAGATTTCCTTAAAAAACCAAATACCTCTTTTGATTATATTCTAGCTGGCCTTGAAACGCAAATGCTCGATCACACAAATTTGTTGTGCCCCATCAAACTACTGATGATGCTTTCTGCGGATTCTTATGTGCGTGCTACTCTATAGTGCTCCATAGTGCTCCTTATGCTCTATCTAGATGCTAATTGAGCCGAAAGACATTGAATCGAGGATCACTTTCGATGCGTCATAATCAATAGGAGACAAAATGACGGAATGGCAAGCATACGAAAAAGCGGAACTAATGATAAAACCTGATACCCCATCTCTCGACATAAGGGAGAGAATGCTGAGGTTTGGCAGCGGCTCGATATCTAACCTCGACCTTGTCGTAGCAATTCTAGGTTCGGGAGTTCCCGGCAAGCCTGTTCGCAAGCTTGCCAAAGAGGTATTGAACCAGATCACAAAAAGCAGCGATTCATGCGACCTCGATCAACTTATGGTCATATCAGGGATGGGAGAAGCCAAGAGCTGCGCTGTGGCTGCGGCATTGGAGCTTGGGAGACGGATTTTCTCGACTCGCGGCACATGCATAGGAATGCCCAAGGATGCCTACCCTCTCCTAATCCATTTCGCAGATATAAGACAAGAGCATTTCATTGTTATATCGTTAAATGGCGGCCACGAAGTAAATGCCATCCGCGAGGTAACCAAGGGGCTTATCAATAAAACCGTCGTGCATCCGCGCGAAGTCTTTGCCGACCCTATCACGGATAGAGCCTGCGCCATAATCGTGGCTCACAATCATCCAAGTGGGAATCTGGAGCCTTCGGACGAAGATGTGGATATAACCAAGCGACTTCGGCAATCAGGCGATATCCTAGGCATACCCATGCTGGATCATCTAATCTTCTCTGAATCCGGTTATTTCAGTTTTATGGAGCATGGTCTCATAGTTCCAGCCAAAGGAAACTAGGCAGCCTAGCAAGTGGAGTTGCGTATATTATTGTCTAGATAATACCGAACTTCCTGCCGGCTGTCTCGAAAATATCGAGCGCGCGCTGTAGCTGATCTTTAGTGTGAGTAGCCATATAGGAGGTGCGCAATAACGCCATTCCTTCCGGTACGGCAGGGCTTATTACTGGATTGGTATAGAGCCCATTATCGAATAGCTCCTTCCAAAAACGGAAGCACACTTCATCCTCACCGATAATAACGGGGATAATCGGCGTCTGAGTTTTCCCGATATTAAAGCCGAGCTCCCGGAAGCCCTTCATCATGAAATTGGCATTGTCCCAAAGGTGTTCTACATGCTCAGGCTCTGTCTCCATTATATCGAGAGCAGCAAGAGCAGCCATGGCATTGGGCGCGGGCAAAGATGCCGAAAACATAAAAGAGCGGGCGGTATGCTTGATGTAGTTGATTACATCTCTATGACCAGCCACAAATCCACCTAGCGAAGCAAAACTCTTGGAAAAGGTGCCCATTATGATATCTACTTTATCGGTAAGACCAAAATGCCAGGCCGTACCATGCCCATCACCCAGAACACCAATGGAATGTGCATCGTCTACATAGAGCCTCGCTCCATATTTTTCGCAGAGTTTTACGAGACCTGGCAAATCCGCAATATCTCCTCCCATGGAGAAAACACCATCTACAATCACCATTGCTCCTGATTCGCTAGGAACTTTTTGCAGGATGCGTTCGAGATGGTCTAGGTCGGCATGCACATAGCGCTTCATTTCGCCCATACTGAGCCTGCACCCGTCCACTATAGAGGCGTGATCGTCTTTATCTGCGATGACGATATCGTTGCGATCCACCAGCGATGAAATCGCCCCAAGATTGGTTTGCATGCCAGTCGAAAAAACCAGCGCCGCATCTTTTCCCACAAAAGCGGCAAGGCGCTCTTCGAGCTCATTGTGAAGCTTGAGCGTACCATTGAGAAATCGGCTACCAGTACAAGAAGGACCATATTCTTCCAGACCTTTGCGAGCGGCTTCTTTAACTTTTGGATGCATAGTCAAGCCAAGATAATTGTTGGAACCGATCATAATCAGCTTACGGCCATTAAAGACAGCCTCGGTTCCCTCAAGCCCATCAAGCGGCTGGAAATAGGGATATATCCCTTTTTCCATGGCTTGCTTGTCGAGATCGTAATCAAAGCACTTTTGAAAAATGTCCATAGAGACCTCCATTGCGCGCGCAGATCCTTTCTGCAACGCAGTTTGCCGGACGACAATTTGCCGCCGGAGCGCACAGGCTGTATATCAAACCTGAGCCGCTTCCTTATTGTAATGGTTCGAGAAAATGGAATCAACGAGCGCGCCAGCAATGCCAAAAGCCGCTATTTATTTTCGATATCTTTCTTCTTGCGGTTAAACATGCTTTTTAAGAAACTTGTCATTTTGGTCGCTTCTTTCTCATGTTCTATTGTCTTTGGAATACCAGAAAACTCGAAAACATCACTCTCTTTGCCCGTTACAAGGAGCACATCTCCACTCTTAAAGCGATACTTTGTATCGAGATTATGAAAAACTCCCTTGTGAGCTTCGGAGGAATCCATCTCCGAAGCATATTTTACAGCGACAACATTGATATGGCGCGTATTGCGTAGATCGCCTTCGATAACGCTCTTGCCCACAACAAAATCGGGGGCTATAACTTCCGCAAGAACAAGATCCCCGCTTATGGGCATAAAATTCGTAAGAGAAGCGGAAAGCACAAGCGGAGTCACCCTCAGTGCAGCTTCTCTGTCCGAGTTTACTACACGAGTCGCCCCAACTAGTCGCAAAAGCTCTTCATATTCCTCAGAGTTCGATTTTACAATGATTTCGGGCACACCCAATTTCTTGAGCCTGAAAGTTACAAGCAAGAGCTCTGGACCATTCGACTCTATATCGACTATGGCTACATCCACTGGCTCGTGGAACGCCCGTTCGAATGCTTCTTCGTCGAGCAGATTCATGGTAAAAGCTACCGAGACCATCTCCTTAACATGCTCGATGCGCTCAGGGCTCTCGTCTGCGGCAATAATCTGGTCGCTTATTACCGAAATCCGCTCCAGCATAGACATCGCAAATGGTCCAAGACCAATAAATGCAAAGTTTTTCATATTATACCTTCCTTGGAACAGCAAATCATAGCAGCACATCCGCCTTAGGATATTTGGCAAAAGGCTCCGGCGAATATTTAGAAGGCGGAATTGCGAGCACGAATAAGCCGGCCCTCCCCATGAACATTGCCGCAATGAGGACAAGCTTCGAGACTGCCGTAAGATATGGGGTGATGCCTATCGATAGACCAACCGTTCCGAACGCAGAAACACATTCGAAAATAGCAGTCTCAAGTCCTACCGTATGCCCGGCTGCTCTCTCAGAGACGAGGAGAATTGTTGTGGCGACCAACACAATAGTTGCGCCCCTCACAAGCGCGGTGATTGCCTTGAGCACCGTATTGGGAGTCACTGTCCTATATCGGTCCACGATCGTATCTCCTCCTTCTCTCATCCTCAATGCGACAAGAAGAAGAATATACAACGTTACAGTTTTAATACCCCCGCCAGTCGAGCCAGGCGAAGCGCCAATGAACATGAGGATTATTGTTGCAAGCTGGCTTGAACCTGAGAGATTCGCCTGTGGCACGGTATCGAAACCGCAGGTTCTTGGAGTTACCGATTGAAAAAGCGCTGCCATCACTTTCGAACCCTGGCTCATTTCCTTATATGCGTGATTATGCTCGAGCACATAGAAAACAATAGCCCCAAGCACAATGAGCACTGCGGTAGTGCGCAAAACAACTGAGGAATGATAAGAAAGATGACGCTTTTCTTTCTTGATAAACCGCATAATATCCTGAAGCACGATAAAGCCTATTCCTCCAAAGACTATGAGCAGCATCGTCACCACATTTAAAAGAACATTGTCCCGAAAGCTCTCCATGCCCGATCGCAAAGTCGAGAATCCAGCATTACAGAAGGCTGAGATGGCATGGAAAAGCGCGTCATAGAAGGAGTAACCATTCTTTGCAAGCGTTGGCCAGATCACAAAAGCAGCGATGAGCTCGAAACAGGCGGTCCATGCTATAATCTCTCGGATTGTTCTGCGCGTGCGATATTCAACAGACGAAAGAGTATAATCCCTTATCATACCATGAGTTGTCATCGATACCCTTCGCCATGGCATAAAAAGATAAAGGGTAGTAAAGGTCACAATCCCGAGGCCTCCAAGCTGAATCAGCACAAGGATAATTGTTTGGCCAAATCGAGTGAGTGTCGTCGTATCCACCACAGCCAAGCCGGTAACGCAGACCGCACTCGTTGCCTCGAAAAGAGCATCTAAGTAAGAGAGACCGCCTTCCCTACTCGATATTGGTAGGACTAGAAAAAGGCTTCCTACGAGAATACTGCTCATAAAATATATAAGAGGAATCAGTTTCTCTTTGTTGATCCGGCCACTCACTTAGGGCTCCTGGTCTGCTATAGTAGGCAAAATGCGAATGAGGCTCAATATGTCAATGTTGGAGCGCCTATTTATGGGACCACTAGATTGCTAGGCGCACCACCTTCAGGACCCTGTCATTGTCAGAAGGGCACTCGCTCACATATACTTCTACCGATGAAAATAGTAATTCTGGGTGCGGGCCTGCTCGGTTCTCTTATTGCCAGCGAGCTCATAGCAGAAAACAAAGATGTTGTTATCATAGAAAAGAATTCGAATACGGCGAGATCCATAGCCAACGAGCTGGACTGCATAGTCGAAGAAGGCGATGGTGAAAACATCGACACGCTTAGAGTTGCCGGTGTCGCCGAAGCTGATTGGTTTATAGCCTGCACTGGCAGCGACGAAACCAATATAGTCTCCTGTGGCTTCGTCGCTGAGAACTTCAAAAACGTAAAGACCATTGCCCGCGCGCGCAACCCATATTTTGCATCCTTTAAGAACGCTGGCAAGAAAATTCTCGGCGTCGATTATATCATCAACCCCGAAGCCGAAACCGCCGAAAGCATTGCCCGTATAATTTTCCGCGGCTTGTCGTCTGAAATAATCGATGTAAAGGAAGCGGGAATTCAGCTCCGACGAATTCTATGCAAAAAAGAGACAAGATTTATCCATGAATCGCTGGCCGACATCCGTGCTCGCATAGGGCAAGATTTTATGGTACCAGCCGTACTGCGCAAAGAAGAATTGATAGTCCCGGGCGGCGATTTCGTTTTCGAAGAAGAAGATGCCGCCTATATTCTCGGCGAGCCATCTAGCCTCGACAAGCTATTTGGCCCATGCAAAGACACTCTGAGAAAATTCAGCTCTATAGTTATCCTTGGAGCAGGCACTCTTACTACTCTTTTACTAAAAGAGCTCGGAATGAGGCAGATTTCTGCTTCTTCCAGTTCGCAGCGCGATAAAGGAAACAACAAAAGCGCGCTCTCCTTGCTTGGAAATCCGAAAATCAAAGTGATCTATGGAGATCGAGAGACACTAAAGACTCTCTCGGCCACTTTCCCCGACATAGAAGCCATAAACCATCGGATGAGCGATGAATATCTAATCAAGGAAGAAAATATCGGAACTGCCGATATTGTTCTCTGCCTTACATCGGAACAGAGCATAAATATTCTAAGCGCTCTTCTAGCTCAAGAGGCAGGAGCAAGGCGCAGCTTGGCGCTCATTACAAATGATCTCTACAGCCCTCTTCTCTATTTGCTCGATATCAATATCGTCGTCAATGAAAAAACAGTTATGTCGGGCGCAATACTCGACAAGGTAAGAAAAGCCAAAATCAGAAGGCTCTATAGCTTTCCCGGCAACGAATATGAGCTCATCGAGATTCAGATTACGAGTTCTTTCGAGCAACTTGGAGTCGAAATACGCAATATGAATCTCCCAAAGGGATTCCTTATAGCCTTTGTTATCCATGGAGGAAAAACCTATATCCCTACGGGCTCTACCAAGATGTTCGAGAATGATCTCGTAGGCCTAATCATAAAAAAAGAGCACATAGGCAGACTCGAAAGCGTTTTTGGGGCATGATATGCATTTCAAATCGATTCTTCGAATGCTCTCTATCATCCTTTTGATTGTCTCTATATTCAGCTTGGCTTGCGGACTTTTCTCTATTGTCGAAGGCCTGTCCTGGCGGGTGAGCTTCTCGCTCTTTATACCGACCATAATCAGTCTAGCCTTTTTTATAATGATGTTTGCAATTACAAGACATGATGAAAGGCCTTTCCTCACAAACAGGGATAGCTTTCTTTTTGTAACCTTTAGCTGGGTACTTTCTTCAGCTCTAGGTGCGATTCCTTTTACTTTTTCTGGCTATATCCCCTCCTATATAGACGCATTCTATGAGACCGTATCGGGCTTTACCACGACAGGGGCTAGCATATTGACAGATATCGAGGCAATACCGCAGCCCTTGCTCCTATGGCGAGCGACGACGCACTGGCTCGGCGGCATGGGAATCGTTGTCCTTTTGGTTGCGATTCTACCTAGCCTGGGCTTTAGCGCAATCCGAATTATGGAGGCAGAG
>Ga0209201_1001815_pt1 | contig 23008 bp, 28 predicted proteins | sample AD_UKC055_MetaG_FD_184411 | JGI IMG/M metagenome (GOLD analysis project Ga0209201, IMG submission 184411) | Active sludge microbial communities of municipal wastewater-treating anaerobic digesters from USA - AD_UKC055_MetaG (SPAdes) (version 2) | ecosystem: Engineered > Bioreactor > Anaerobic >...
CCAGGGGTAGAGACAATAACGATTTCATGAACGAGATAGTACAGGACAATACATCGGGTATAAAGGAATTCTTGCTGAAACAGGGTGTGGATGCATTCGGCGTAGCAGGCATGGCCGGATACGGCAGGGAACTTGTTGGGCTCCATGAGTCGGCAAACGACAGGTTTTCATTTGCCATCTCTTTTGGGCTTGTGCTTGCGAGGGGTGTCATGGAGACTGTCAAAGATGGCCCCAATGCTCTCTATCTGCATCATTACCGGCAATTGAACTACCGGCTCGATATGATCGCATATCTCCTGGCAAGGGAAATAGAAAGGAAAGGCCACAGGGCGATTCCCTTTCCCGCATCTCAGTTGGTTGACTGGAAAAACCAGAAAGGGCACATTTCCCACAAAAAAGTAGCTGAGCTGGCAGGCCTTGGATGGATCGGAAGGAACAATCTTCTCATCCATCCGGTACATGGCGCCCGGATGCGCCTGAACACGGTTATTACTGATATGCCATTAGAAGAGAACAGCCCACTCCAGAGGGACTGCGGAGACTGCAGGGCATGCATGGTTGTCTGTCCTGCCTCTGCCATCAGGGAGGACCCTGCTGACTTTGATCACGTGGGGTGCTACAACATGGTCACTCAGTTGAAGAATAAAAGAAACCTCGGTCACCATATTTGCGGGATATGCATCGAGGCATGCACGGCATGACACCCTACACCTTCAACCCATCTACTTCAATTCGCTTATTTTCCTTTTTATGATCTTCCCCTTGTCTTTGGGAAAATCTGCCCTGATGTAAACGGTTTTTGAAAAGACCCGGACTACCTGTCCTTCCATTTCCTTTTTAGCGAATGTGAATTTTACCTTATCTCCAGCCTGCATACCTACACACCTCCGCTTGTTTCAATCGTTTGGCTCTCTCTGGTCGCTGTTGTCGGTTCGGTCTTTGTCTCGGTCCCGGCTTCTGCTTTTGCCTCCGTTTTTTCGGTTTCCGCACTCTCGGAAGTGGGGGTAGTTTTCTTCCCTACAGTGTCGATTGGCTTCTTATAGTCTGTTACATACCAGCCAGTGCCTTTCAGATGAAAAGAGCACTGGGAGAGTAGCTTGTGAAGTCTGCCTTTGCACACGCGGCACTCTGTCAACGGAGAGTCTGCTATCTTCTGATAGATTTCGAATTGTTTTCCACAATTCTCGCATTGATATTCATATATGGGCATTAAAAAAACCTCCAGAAACAGTCTGCTTGCTGCTCATAAAACTATTGATAACAATATAAACTTTTGCCTTAGATTTCGTCAAGTTCTTAGGTAAAAACCAGCTTAGCACTGTCAGCCAGGCAATTACCCTGCTCCCATTTCCCTGTTAAAAAGGTCCGGCGAATATCTGACAATTGGATAAGAGTATTCCTCCCCGATACATCTGAACAGTCCTGTCAAAGTACGTACATGATTTCACTCGGAACCTTTCACCACATTTTGTTCTTGATGGACTCATCTCTTATATGGTATATGTCGTCCGCAGGTTCATTTTTTTTTTGCCGTTCACTTCCCGTTGCTATATAAGGTTGATCTACTGACGGCTATAGTCATGGCATGAGGGGATGATGAAACGTTATCAACTCGCAGAATATCATCTGTTTCAACGGCTCGGCAAGTTAATTCTGTTCAACGTAGAGACCATGCTTTTCTACGAAGTAGATCCGGTTATTTCCGATGCCATTACCTGTTTTGAGCAGGCGCCGGACGCAGACATACCAGCGTTGCTCAGGAAAAAATATAGTCGGTGGGAAGTTAAGAACGCCATATCTTACCTTGAAAAAGAAGGTTTTCTGACAAAAGGTGATGGGTTACGTCATCCTTACCGAACGCCGGTGCTGACAAAGCGGCGTGGTATCAGGCATCTCGAGCTTCTTGTTACCCACAGGTGTAACATGGCATGCCGGTATTGCTACGGAATCCATGGACAGGAGGAATGGGGCAGTGCCCCCTTTCTTTATGGCGCAAATTCAGGGAGCATGTCTTTTGAGGTAGCACAAAAGGGCGTTGATTATCTCTTTGAGAAATCAGGCCCCCGAAAACAGGTAAGCGTCATCTTCTTCGGCGGAGAGCCGCTCCTTGAGATCGGCCTCCTGAAACAGATTGTGCCTTACATCCGCGAGAAAGAAAGGGAGACCGGAAAGAAGGCAGACCTATCCTTGTCTACAAACGGGCTGCTCCTGACCCCGCATATCGTCGATTTCCTGGTGGAAAACCGCGTGGGATGCCAGGTATCCATTGACGGACCTGCCGCAATCAACAACAGAACAAGGCTGCTCGTCAATGGATGCGGCTCGTACGATGCCATAATCCAGGGAGTGAAAAGACTTATCAGCCGCCGCCCGGGCAAAGTGCCTGCACGGGTAACCACTGTTCATAACCTCGTAGATTTACAGGGGGTAGTCGACCACCTTTTGGGCCTTGGATTTGGTTCTGTCCACATAGAGCCTGCCATAGGCAGTTCGGGTGATATGGGCGTGACACAGGATGATGTTGAAAGAATCAAAGGGCAGAACGAGGCCCTGGCCCTTTTTCTTGTTGAGTCAGTCACAAAGAACCGGTTCTTCAATTACTCGAACCTTGTGAAACATATACGACAAACGAGGGTGGTCAGGGAGAGACTTGCCTATTACTGCGGCGCTGGGAGAACGTATTTTGCCCTTGCGCAGGACGGGGGGTTTTACCCATGTCACCGGTTTGTGGGCATGGAATCATACAGAATGGGCACCATTGAAAGCGGGGTAGACCTTACCCTTCAGAAAAAGATCCTGAGCCTGACCGTAGATAATCGCCCTGTGTGCAAAGATTGCTGGGCGCGCTATCTGTGCGGAGGAGGCTGCTGGAAACACGCAGTGGATGCCCACGGGACCCTGGAAGGATCGAATGATAAATTAAGTTGCCAGATTATACAACATGAGATAGAATGTGCCATGGCTATAAATTCTGAACTGGCCATCAGCGATCAGGACATCTTGAGCACCATGTACGAGGAGGCAACTGAACCTTACCTTATTACGGACAAGGGGGGAGCGTAATATGCAGCAGACAATCGATAATGCAAAGCGGGGATTTTTAAAATGGATCTGCAGGCTTACGGGCGGTTACCTTTTTTTGAGCCTCTCACCGGCGCCACTTAAGCGCGTCAATGCAACCTTGTTCTCTGAGGCCCACGGGCAAACAGGCTGTAAGCCTGATTGGTGCACAGAGAGAGACGCCTGCGAGGGGGACTCAGTTGGCCATACCTGTTCTGTAAAGGACACGTGCAACGTGGACGAGTCAGGAGACTGCGAAACCGACTCCTGCAACGAAGACAGGTCAGGAGCCTGCATAACTGACTCCTGCAACGAAGACAGGTCAGGAAGCTGCGTAACTGACCGCTGCGTCTCGGACAGGTCAGGAAGCTGCGTAACCGACTCCTGCGACGTGGACGAGTCAGGAACATGCAACAGTGACCACTGCGTCTCGGACAGTTCAGTAAGCTGCAAGTTTGACCAGTGTAACGTGGACAGGTCAGGAAGCTGCGTAACTGACTCCTGCGACGAAGACAGGTCAGGAGGCTGCGTAACTGACCGCTGCGTCTCGGACAGGTCAGGAATCTGCTCAGACGACTCCTGCAACGAAGACAGGTCAGGAGACTGCGTAACCGACTCCTGCAACGAAGACTGGTCAGGATTCTGCGTAAATGACTCCTGCATCATCGACAAATCAGGTTCCTGCGGGGCTGACCTTTGCAGACAGGATCAGGGTCCTGATTGTGCGACCTCTGACACCTGTGCCCTCGACAGGGTTACAGGCATGAGGCCAAGACAGCAAACCCTGGCTTCAAAAAGCCTCAACCGGGCCATGAAGTGGCTCTATGATCTGGCAATGGTCATTCTCTGCATATTTACCGCATCACTGGCCCATGGCCAGAACTCCACAGTTATTGATGCCACCAACGCCATCTTATCCCCCAACCCAACCTTCATCACAGCAGAACCTGTCTCGATTGACCAACCTGCAGGCCCGTTCCTCCGTGACTGTGACGGCGACGGTATCCTTGAAGCAGACACGAACGGCGACGGGCAATGTGCAGGAGATCCGAAGGTCATGGACTACCGCGGTATCGGAACCAGGGAGCTGCCGCCGGGCACTCCTTTTACAGGTACGTTCACGTTCACCTGTTTTCACATCCCTGAAGATGTTGCAATAACAGCTACCGGCCCCCTAAACATCACGGCATCACGAGAAGTGGCTATTTTCGGGGCCATGAGGCTTTCCGACGGGATCAAAATTGCAACCCCTGTCGATATTGATGCCCGGTTGAGCACATGGCTGTCGGATGCAGGTGAAATTATCCTCTCTACAGCCCTGAAAGGAGACGCATATAATGACCTCCTCCCAATCGAGCTTACTGATGAACAAAACCTTCCGAGCATACAGTACACCAGCACCTGTGACACAACCACCGAAACGGCTATTATTCGGGCAATCTTCCCTCCTGAGGTGACCCAGGGATCGGCCGTCACAATCAAAGGAAGCAACCTGGGTATCAAGAAAGGTAAGGTCGCCTTAGGATCTGTGAAGGCGAAAGTTAACACATGGACCCCCGACACGATCTTTGTCGAGTTTAAGAAGGTACCTACAGTGGCAGGTCCATATGATTCATTCATAACGCCAAGTAAGACACCGGCTATTCGGACGGAAGCTGCTTACCAGGTAAAAGCGCCAGAAGTGTTATACGTCAGCCCCGGAGGGGGCCGCGCAGGTGATGTTATTACCATCACAGGTAAATTCTTCGGGAAAAAGAAGGGAAAACTCATCCTGAACGATAAAAAGTGCAAGATTACCGCATGGACCATGGATGCCCGAACCGGGGCAAGTGAAGTGGAGTTTGTGGTGCCCAAAAAGCTTGCCACTGGATCTGCTACCCTCACCCTGAGCAACAAGGTGGGATCTTTTGCAAGAAGCTTCACGGTGTACGATCCGATGTAGCCTCTGGGGTAACAGGTTCTGTATCAACCTGTACACGGGGTGTGCACACGGGCAGCAGGTACTGTTATGCCAGCCCCCGTGAAGGGTTTCATAATTCTTTACTTCTGCAGGAGCCTTCTTACAGTTTCTGCAATGGTTGAAGAGAGAACGCCTCCTCCTGCCAGAAGAAGCAGTACACCGAATATAAGTGAGCCAAAGGATGCCTCGGCCCTATTGACATAAACGTCTTTGATAAATAACACGCCAAAAACCACCATGAGAAGAGCCATGCTGGTGAAGACCCCGAATAAGAACCACAAAAGGATCCTACTCATGTGCTGTCATACTTTCTGTGCTTTGAGGGTGTTGCATGCGTCTTCAGGTGTGATGGAAACCACATGGAATTCATCTTCCCTTTTGTACTTGGATGATCTGAAATCCCGGGGAAGTATCTCCATATGCCAGTGAAAGTAGTCTTTCACCGGGTATTCCGCATCGAGGAGGCTGCCTTTCACTGTGTTGGGAGATGTATGGATAACAACCGAATAAGCATTGGTAAGCTTTTCTATTCTTTTCAAAAGGTCGAGAAGAAGCACGATAAAATCATGTCGGATTCCCCGATCTTTAAGATTCTCAAAACTGTCATCGTGAAAACGGGGAAGAACCCACGCTTCATAAGGAAATTTCGATGCAAAGGGGCATAAGGCCACGAAGTTGGCATTGATACTTACAACCCGTTTATTCTGTCTTATTTCCTGGTTGAGGATGTCGCAAAAAAGGCACCGTTCTTTCTGCATGAAATGATTTTTTGAATTTGTCAGCTCAAGGTCCATTCTCTGAGGCATAATAGGGGTTGCAAGGACATGGGAATGAGGATGCAAGAGATATGAGCCAGCAAGTTCGCCATGATTCCTGAATACATTGATATATTTAAACCTTTTGTCTTTTTTCAGGTCGAGTATGCGGTCTATATACATATCAAAAACGCGGGACATGTCCTCTTCAGAAAAACTTGACATCGTGATAGTATGGGTGCGGTGCAATACAACGATTTCGTGAGCTCCGACATTGCCCATTTTGTCGTAAAGCCCCTCTGCTCTTTTCTGCTCTTCAACCTCTATCGCAAAAATTGGACTTGTTGCAGGGAAACATCTGACGAGCCATTTGCCATCCTGGCCTTTAATTTCTCTTATGGTTTTCGGTGTGAGGTGTTCATTGCCCGGGCAGAATGGGCAATCTCCGGTGCCGCTGACTTTTGACCTCGCGTATCCGGATACTACCCAGTCGCCGGATATGGGGTCCTTTCTGAGTTCAGCCATGTTGTCATAATAGGATAAAATAGATCGTTTGTCAATGAACTTGTGAAAAAACGTGTCAACTCCCTATTGTCTTGAAAATACCTGCGTATATTAGTAGAATAAGCTGTGAATAATGTCCTCCAATTTGCAATACAATGTGCATTGGAATCCGGAAGGATACAGAGTGAATACTTCCAAAAAAGGATCGGCATACACTACAAGGGCGAGATCGATATCGTAACCGATGTTGATATTGCCTGTCAGAAAAAAATCATTGAGCTTATCGAGAATTCTTATCCTGATGACTATGTCATTGCCGAGGAGAAATCCAACGTATTCGATGAAAAACGCAACAAGTGGATCGTCGATCCCCTTGACGGGACTACAAACTACGCTCATGGCTACCCATTCTTTTGCACGTCTATTGCGTATGAAATAATGGGCGAAGTGAAGGTCGGGGTCGTCTATAACCCTATCTTTAATGAGCTTTTCTTTTCACAAAAAGGCGAAGGAGCCTATTTCAACGGCAAGAAGATACATGTTTCCGGTGTCGACGACATGAAACAGGCTCTGTTAAGTACAGGCTTCCCCTATGACCTCCCAACCTCTCCAAGAAACAACATCAACCATTTTATAGACTTTTTGTACCGTGCCCAGGCAGTGAGGCGGGACGGGTCCGCTGCCATGAATCTTGCCTATACAGCATGCGGACGGTTTGATGGACACTGGGAAATGAAACTCAATCCATGGGATATGGCCGCAGGTGTTCTCCTGGTTGAAGAAGCCGGCGGTACCGTCAGTGATTTCAAGGGAGGAAGTTTCAGCATATATGGTGATGAACTCCTCGCATCCAACGGGCTGCTTCATAACCGGTTGATAGAGGTCCTAAGGGAGGGTACATGAAAGAGTATTCCATCGAGGAAGTGAGCCACATAGTCAGGCCAGAATTGGGAGAAGACATCCCCCTCACATTGTACCGCATTCTTCGGGTCATCGGTATGAGGAAGATCCTGGGAGAGACAACTGGAGCAACCCTCTACATGATGGGAAAACAGGTAGGGACAATGATTGGGGCCAGGGACCTTGATGATTTCTCAGCAAAGATCAAGGAACTCAAGGTCGGCATACCGGAGGCACAGGTAGTGGAAGAGGACAATATCGTTGTGAAGCTCTATGAGTGTATCACCTGTGCAGGGTTTGCCAACACAGGAGAGATGTTCTGCGACATGGAAAGCGGTATCATTGCAGGCCTTCTTGAAACAATTTTCAAGAAAAAGGCGAGATCTACCCAGACAAAAAGCTGGTCAGTAGGGTACAATTATTGTGAGTTTGAGGTCATACTGTATTAGTGGCTGATAACAAGGATACAGCAGAAAAGAGGATAATTGAGCTTGAACTGGAACTTGAAGAGGAAAAAATCCTTTCCCAGGCCAGGAACAGACTCCTTGTTGCAAATATTAAAGAATTGAACGAGGTTTATGATGCCTTACGGGAAAAGCTCAAAGAATTACAGCGAAGAAACGAGAAAATAAGAATTTTTGAGGAACAGCTTGTCAAAGCAAACAAGCTTTCAACCCTCGGTGAACTGGCAAGCTCCATTGCCCACGAAATTAAGAACCCTCTTATCTCTATCCAGGGATTTGCCAGGAGGATAGGGACAACCTTAGACAGAGACAAGCTTGAAAAGTATGCAAAATTCATTGAACAGGAAGCGGACAGGCTTTCCCAGGTTTTAACCAAACTTCTTGGTTTTTCAAGGATGGATGAGCCCAAAAAAGATCTTTTTGATATGAATGAAATTGTGGATGATACTATTATGTTCATGGAGCATCATCTCACCCGTTTCAAACATGTTGAAATATCTATAGAAAAAAAACCAGACCTGCCTATGGTATCTGTAGATAAAATACACGTTCAACAGACAATGGTAAACATTATCATGAATGCTGCCCAGGCCATGCCCGAAGGCGGGCAGATACAGATACGCACTGGCACGAACGATCAATACGTTTTTGTTGCTATTAGCGATACCGGCCCAGGAATCAAAGAGGAAGACATGGAAAGAATCTTTGAGCCCTTTTTTACCACCAAGGAGAAGGAGCAGGGGACAGGGCTCGGTCTTTCACTATGCAAGCGCCTTATCGAGGCCAATGCAGGAAAGATTGAGGTGGAAAGCAGGGCAGGTAAAGGCACAACCTTCACCATCATGATTCCTGTCAACGAACACCTCAGAAGTTCCACTTCATCCCATCATATGCAGCAATAACTTCAATTCCTGTCTTTTCTTTCAGTTGCTCAGCTACGATGTAGGGTTTTTCCCGTATCATGGCCATCCCAAAGTGGGTCATGATTGCAACTTCAGGCCTGATCCGGGTTATGATACGCACAAAATCTTCTATGGAAAGATGGGCAATGGCATCATTTTCATCAATAGGTTTTTTCCGGAGCACATTCGCAACAACACAGTCGCTGTGATAAAATTCCGGTAACTGTTCAAAATACCGCGTGTCAGCAATGAAGCTAATGGTCTTGTTGAGATGGAACTTGATTCCATAAGTCTCTACCGGGTGAATATGCCTCACAGGCGTGGAAAATGTAACGTCTTTTATCGAGTACGTTCCGCCTTCACGAAGCATTTGAACCTCTTCAAGATTTTTCATCACATACTTCCTCACCACGGGATCATCATCGATGGCATCCTGCGGACAAAAGAGGACACCCTTTTTCTTGAACCCTCCTTCGGTCATGGCCTCAATCATGACATTAACATCGTTTGAATGATCGAGGTGCTTGTGAGTCAGAATAATCCCATCAAGATGGGTGAGGTTGAAACGCTCTTTTGCTGTATGTATCCTGACAAGAGCACCTGGGCCTGGATCAATGTAGAGGTTTGTGCTGAGGTAGCGCACAAGAATTCCAGCCGTTGACCTTAACTGGGTCGATACGACAAAGCGGGCACCGCCTGTCCCAAAGAACTTTACAAAACCTTTCGTTGCCCTTCGCTCATTCACATTCAGTTTCCAAATAAATGATTTTCCACAAGACTCCTTGACGGTCTGCAAACCATAGTGTATCTTTTTGGATCTGCTTTCTAATTGTAAAAAAGACATGTGGGAGATGTCAATGGATCAGGAACATTTTGTAATATACGAATCGTCAATTGGATACATAATAATTGTTATGAGAAATGGAAAAATCATTAACCTGGATGTTACAGATCAAGGTATCTATGAGGCAAGGAAGATGGTTTTGTCGCTTTATCCTGATGCTACCGAATCCGTGGCCCTGGCTTCTTTCAAAACGATTCGCACCCTCCTTGACCGCTATCTCCAGGGGCGGGAGGTAGAGTTTGACGTGGAAGTGGACATCTCCCATCTCGGGACATTTACCCAAAAGGTTCTCAATGAACTGAGGAAGGTCCCTCGGGGACATGTAAAAACATACGGATGGCTTGCAAAAAAGATAGGCAAACCTGGCGCTGCCCGTGCCGTAGGCCAGGCCCTTAAAAGAAACCCCATTCCCATTATCATCCCCTGCCATCGGATAATACGGGATGATGGAACCATCGGTGGCTTCTCAATGGGGGTAAACATCAAGGAAAGACTGCTTGCCCTGGAAGGAGTTAAACTTAGCAAACAGAAAGCAGGGAGCAGCAAGCGGTAACAGGTTATCTGCAGCCCCTGGCCCCTTGCGGATTATTCATTCAGGCTTCCTGTGCGGTATCCTTTCAGGTCAAGGGTAACATAGGTAAAACCCAGAGATTTGAGCCTGGTCTGAATTAAGCCTCTGTTTTTTATTATTTTGGAAAAATCCCTGTCTTCCACTTCGATTCGTGCAACCCTCCCGTGATACCTTACCCTCACCTGCCTGGCACCGATACTTTTCAGGAACTCCTCCGAGAGTTCTATCTGTTTCAGGACTTCCACGGTGATCTTTGTCCCGTAGGGAACCCGCGATGCGAGGCAGGCGAAGGAAGGTTTGTTATGAGTAGGAAGGGCTAAGGCCCTTGACAGCTCGCGGATATCATATTTTGTAAGTCCGGCAGCCTTAAGAGGGCTTACAGCCCCTTTTTCAGCATTCGCCCGGCTGCCCGGGCGAAAATCTCCTTCATCGTCAACATTGGAGCCCTCAACAATATGGATGAGTCCCCGCTCACGGGCGACATGCCAAATTTGATCGAGAAGGCCCGACTTGCAGTGATAACAGCGTTCTGCCGGATTTGATGTGAAAACCCTGTTTTCCATTTCACCGGTTTTGACCGTTACATAATCAGCACCTAAATGCTGGGCAATATTTATCGCCTCACCAGTTTCTTTTTCCGGGTGAACAGGTGAAGTCCCGATAAAGGCAAGAACATTGCTATGGCCCAGGGCGTCGAGGCAGGCTTTGAGGAGAAGGGTGCTGTCCACACCGCCGGAGAAGGCCACCACGACCTTTTTAAGCGGCTGAATGATTTCTTTTAATCGTTCATATTTCTCGTTGATATCCATACCGGCTAAATATAACAGAGGTTCGTAGTTGGTGCAACGTTCACGAGCGAGTGAGGCTGCTGGAGCTTGCGAGCGTGTTTGCGGGGAATACCCGATACTGGCACACAACTCATTGGAAAAATATAGTTTATATTTTTTTGGGTTTGATATCACACATGAAATGATTCTTTTGCTTCATTGGACTTTGTTCGATTGCTTTGGTATATTTCACCATAACATACCAAGGAGACAAGAGAAATGCCTCTGCTTTTCCAATCCCTAAGTCACGGAGAGATACCATTCGGGTTTTTTAACATAGAGACGGACATGATTCTTCTCCAGAACTATTTCTTCTTTGCCAGCGATATGGCAGAAAATGTGATAAAGCTTGCAGAAAATAAAGAAGAATCACAGGAACAAACATGGCCGATCTATATTCTTGGAGAGGGACAGATCGGAAATCTTATGGGCGCTATCAGCGGCGTAGTTTTCCAGGGCTTTATTGGTGAGGTGTATACCCATTTCCCCTTCCCCCATGAGCCGGAAAGATTCAAGCAAAACCCGGAAGGGTATAAGACAAGGGGGCTGATAGAAAAGATTGTAAGCCGATATACCGGCCTCACAACAATCACAGTTACAGTCCATACCCAAGAACAGAGGCTATACATTGGTGACTATCATTTCAACAAACCCGGCTTTCATGCTCTCCTGGGATATCTCTGGGCAGGGGGCTATCCAAAATGGAAGGATGGTGTCAAACCATCATATATATTGAAAATGAGAGAAGCTATCGAGCGGTCTTCAAACCCTCTTTTCAGTGACATCACAGTGTTCAATTGATTTTAACGCAAATCACGGGTATATTGTACGCATGACAGATGAGCATTTCATGACAATGTGCCTGAAGGAGGCTCACGTTGCCTTCGATTCAGAAGAGGTGCCTGTGGGCGCGGTCATCATCTCGCCTGAGAGGAGGGTAATTGCAAGGGCGCACAACCTGACCCAACGCATCAACAGGCCAACAGCCCATGCGGAGATGCTTGCTATCGATATGGCCGCTGACACAATGGGAAATTTCAGATTGCTGGACTGCACCCTCTATGTTTCCATGGAACCCTGTATCATGTGTGCCGGTGCAATCATAGAGGCACGCATAAAACGACTCGTATTCGGATGCTACGACTCAAAAAGCGGCGCTTTTGGGTCTGTAATTGATGTAAATTCACTCCCCCTGAATCACAGGGTGGAGGTCAAGGGCGGTGTGCTCGCTGAGAAAAGCGAGGCGCTCCTCAAAAAGTTTTTTCAGGCACGGAGAGGTACCGAAGTGGCCATAACGGGGCCGACTCGAAATCGGCTGTACGTCTAACACGCGTACCGTGGGTTCGAATCCCACCCTCTCCGCCATTAGAAAGACGTAATATCAGTAAGTTACATATCAGGAAAGCAATAAAAATCGACAGACATCCGACAGATACCTCACGGTCAGCAGTAGGAACGTTTAGGCCAAATTCCCATCTTCTGATTCATCGCTAACTGTTATTTTGGCACCAAGGGTCAGATACTCGGCAATAGAACCATCAAGCTCATACAATTCACATTCTGTCTGTCTGTAACCGCCGACTTCCAATAACCACCCCGGATCGGAAAAACTATCGCTACCAACAGCCTTATCGTAAACACTGCCTCCTTTAGAAATCTCAAATGTATCTTCTGATATTCTAAATGTTATGTACCGCATTTCGCTGAATTCTACGGTACCATTGCGGTAAACGATACCAAATTCAGAGTTTGCATCAGGTGTAACAAGCGGCAGGCGTTCAAGCGCATGGAGCGCCTTTCCTATGCCTATAATTTGTTGAGGTGTGATCCTGGGATCCTTGAGAAAACGTCGGGCAGTATTCTTCGCTATCTCGACCGCATAGCGATCATCATCTATCAGTTCAAATTGTTCCATGGCAACAGCCCCACAATAGATGCCGGTCGCACAGGGTGGCATTTCACAGCATTACAGACAACATCGACACCAAGACAGCAATCGGTAAATTCTTTCTGCACATCATGGCTTCCCTTGCAGAAATGGAACGTGATCTCATAGCCGAGAGGGCAAAGGATGCCCTCAGACATAAGATTGAAAACAATGAGAGAGCCGGGCAGATACCTTATGGGTGGACACTTGCCCCCGATGGAAAGGCATTGATCGTAAAGGATGATGAACAGGAGATCATACAGTTAATCAGGGATCGGAAAGATGTATGGCTTGGATACCGGGCTATTTGCAGGGAGTTTGAAGGATGCGGTTATAAACCGATGGGCAGGATGTGGCACCAACAGACAATCAAGAACATACTGAATAAAGCATCACAGGGCATATGAATAGAATCCATGAAACGCCTTATTAGTCATTCAAAACGCCTCCCAAGCTCTGCAATCAATTCCGGTCTTACAAACGTAGGCAAGGCACCGTTTATGAGGATCGTCTGACCGCTGACATACGCTGAAGCATCGCTTGCCAAAAACAGAGCAACATTGGCTATATCTTCGGGCGAAGCTATTCTCCTCAGCGGAATAGCTCTTAATCGTTGTTCTTTCATGTCAGGATGTTCCTTATAATATTCTGCAATCGTAGGGGTTTCAACCGGCCCCGGTGCAAGGGCGTTTACTCTCACATTGTAGGAGCCAAGTTCGACAGCTAAATTCTCGGTGAGGTTTTTAACCCCTGCCTTGGCGGCGGCATAATTGGCGCCCAATGGATAGGGACCAAAACCTGCCATTGAGGACATATTGACAATACTCCCTCTCTTCTGTTTTGTCATGACTTTGCCAACAGTCCTGCAACACAGAAATGCACTTTTCAGGTTAAGGGCGACGGATTTGTCCCATTCTTCTTCGGACATTTCAAGTATTGCCTTTGTGGGGTACCCCCCTCCGGCATTGTGAACAGAAATGTCAATTCGTTTGAATCGTTCGAGTGTTTCTCTGACCACGCCGTCTACCTGTCTCGTGTCACACACATCCGCCGAAAGCGCAAGCGCTTCTCTTCCCATGTGGTGTACTTCTTGGGCAGTCGAGTTGGCAGAGGCTGAATCAATATCTACAACCACCAATTCAGCCCCGGCTTGTGCGAATGTCAAAGCTATTGCCTTGCCTATCCCTTGCCCGGCGCCGGTTACAATAGCCACCTTGCCTTCAATAAAAAACTGATTCATAATCTTCTTTTGAACTCTCTGATTATCCGATGATTTGTATTTCATCTACCCTCCTGTATGTCAGTATCAGAACAATTACTATTCTGATCTTCCTTTCTTAAAGGTTACAACCGTTGGCAAGAAACGACAAGAAGTTTTGTAATAGCCTCTTTAAAGAGAAGGGGATGATCTGTTTACTTATAAGAAGAAGACTTCAATTTTGGATACATGGCCTGTCAATCACCGACCGGTGATTGACAGAAAAGAGAGTTTACCGTTATCGACTTCTCCCTGAATGTTTGATCCCGTGGCACACCACGTAGAGCGTCATTTCAATTGGTAATCCGTGACCTTGAATTTGAACTATTCAAGGCAGAAATACAGATCGGAATTCCCACTGAACTCGCCAAAGGTTGCTATACTTAGAATAAAGAGAGACTATACACAAAGGAGATGATGCAAGATGCCTAGGCCAACTAATATTCTCGTGCCAACGGATTTTTCTGAATATTCGGACAGGGCATTACGGCAGGCGCTCGATATTGCAAAGCAATACGGGGCTAAGATTTACATCCTTCACGTCCTTCCCGAAGAAGTTTATCACGTTGGCGAACTTGTTGATTTTACCGGTGACACACTGCAAACAATTGAAAAGAATAAATTGGCAACGGCGAAGGAAAACTTGAAAAAGCAGCTTGATAAGTTTCCAGTGGCAAAAGAGACGGAGGTAGTAGCGGATGTCAAAAAAGGTTTATGTTATGAAGCGATCCTGGAAGAAGCCGCACAGAGGTCCATTGATTTGATCGTCATTGCCTCTCTGGGTCAATCGGGCATTGCAAAATACCTTATCGGAAGTGTGGCCAGGAACGTCCTGAAAGGGGCAAAATGTCCTGTGCTGCTGACAAAATGATGGAACGATCCTTTTTTGCCTGCTAATGTAGTCACTCTTCCCTGCCGTCCGGTCTCTGACAATTCTGCTTCCCCCTGAATCCCTTTTCTAAGAATACCCTGCCACAGGAAATCATCGCAAATGTGTTTGACTTATACACCCGGTTGACAGATTTATTTTTGCTGCTATAAGAATAGTATAGCCCGGACTTGCCGTTGGGCAGACGGCACTGTCGGGAAAGCGAGGAGTCGATAATGATGGCCGAACGGCTAAAGGCAAGCGCACCTTTACCAGGTTCGGCCATTTGCGTTTTGAGCAGATAGCATCAAGGAGAAACTCTCGTGACGACGCACCTCGAAACTGTCAACACTGCAATTCCTTTCTTCCTTTGGGGGTTCTGCATTTGCAATCTCTTGCAGCAACAGAAAGAAACCAGCCGTAACAAAGAGAGGAGGAAGCCAAAATGCTTTTTATGATTATTTACACGTACGAACCAGAGCAAAGAAATGAAACAACCAAAAGGCGACTGCACCGACAGAGAGTCATTCCTGAGGGAATGAAGGTTATTGGGGAATGGAGCTTTATCGGTGGGGGCCGAGGTTTCATGGTAGTGGACGCAGGGGACCCCAAGCTGTTGCTAAGAACGTTCTCGGCATGGAGTGACCTCCTGAAATTCGAGGTCTTTCCCGTAATCGAGACAGAGGAAATCATGAAACTGGCAAAATCCGGCTATATTGACATAGAGGAAGCTCCTGTAATCTGAACCCGAACACGCTGCAAAGAGATCTATCATCCTACCCTGAAACGGGTGTGAAAAGGAGGATACCATGGCCATAACAGAGTCAGATCTGTTCAAGGGTGTAAGCCAGCGGTTCATTACACGGATCGCGAACGCATCAGAGGAGCATAACTACAAGGTGAATTCAATTATTTTCAAGAAAGGAGAGCAAGCCCTCTTTTTTTATGTCCTCGCTGCAGGCGATGTTCATATCGAGCTGGGTGAAACTGAGGGGAGACTGGCGGTAAACAAGCCCGGTGAGGTTTTCGGGTGGTCCGCCCTTGTGGCGCCCTATGTTTATACCGCAACTGCCAGGTCTGTCAAAGATACTAAGGTAATCAAGATCTCCCGCGACCTTATCGAAGAAGTAATACAAGAGCATCCGGCCGAGGGAATCACTGTATTAAAAAACCTGAGCGCCATCATAGCAGGTAGACTCCGCTTTTCCTATCAACAACTTGCTCCGGAGGCATAAGCGCGTAGCCTAATACCAGAACATGATTCTCATTGACTGAGTGACCTGAACACCTGCTGGGCGCTATTGTTGATGGAATTAAAGATTGGCAATTTGCAGATAGAATGAACAGCAGGGTCAGAAATGGCCCTGCCTTGTTTGTTTATTTGAAGCGGTAATTATCAACTTTTCTGAAGAGGTAAAGGTAAACAGTTGTATGTGTCATTTTTGACATTTTTCAGCATGGAACCATTAACTATCCTTCGTCTGGGAGCACCGATCCTTTTGCCCTGTGAGCATGGCTGATCAGAGGCTTTGCCAGCTAAGACGCCTTACGGAATACAGGCAAACCGGGCACCTGCAGGAACCTTTTCCATGGGCACGGTTTTCCCCTTCAAGGTGCAGGAACCCACTGCTAAATGCTGGTTATCATACCCCAGACAACCCTCGGTCGTGAATGAAGCACTCCTAAACGCATTAGTGCTGTCAAGTTTAACCTTCATAACGAGGATGGGGATAATGGTAAACTCATAGGTATCGCTTGCAAACACCAAGGTTCGACCGGTGTTATGGCAAATGGCAAAAAAATCCCAGATCTGTGTCTGGTTGGCAAAGGCATAAACGAAATCTGTCGAGATAGAATCTGCTGTGGTGGCCCAGTATGTGGTAGCATCCGAATTGGGAGCGCACGCTGTCATCGTGAATGTGCTTGTGGCAGCGTCGAAGGTCGAATACACGTATCCCTTCCACTTTCCGTTTAATTTGCCCGTTATGTTGTCTGACCAGTAATCATAGTAGCCTTTCATTGATCCATTCACCTGGAACCACTGCCCATTGAGCATCTCTGGAATTGTCTGCGCTGAGACGCAGGGTGCGACCGTGAGCACAAACACGCCTAATCCCAGCAGTATACTACCGATTGTTGTAGTCTTCATGCGTAGATACCTCCTTTATCGTAACGTTGTCATTGAAACCTTTCTGCCAAAGAAGATGATCAATCTCCTTACTTCAGTATAGACCCGATTGCACAATCGTCAACAAAAAAACGATCATGAATCGTCATCGTTGTCTTTCCTTTATGGGTAGACGGATTTTTCTCAGCAACTCTGTGAGCTTTCATACTACAATAATTACAACTTCATAGAGACACAATGCCTTGCATCAGCGATGCACAAGCGGCACCTTCTCTGATTACCGGGTGTAACATCACAATCCTCATACAACATTCCCACGAGCATCTCGATCTGATCCGTCCATTATTATTGGAAAAAATACACGTTACAGACAGTAACATGGCAAGCAACATTTTTGCTAATCACATCAACTTACACTTGATAATCCTGATCGAGGCACGCCTGATCTCTTGAACTAAAAATACCGCTTGACAGTATTCCAAGCGTTGCTATAATTGAAATATATATTTTTGGGCAAGTTGTTCTTCTAAAGGAAGAAAGGAGTAAATGGAAAATGGGCATGGCCGAACAGTAAAAGGATGCTGATCTTTGCCAACTTCGGCCTTTTTTGTTAGTAACTACCATTAAGAACTTGCTTCAGTGTTACATTTGTGACTTGTCCAGCATTTTTCTGTCTGCGTTTGACATGATTCAACCTCGTCATCTTGAAATTCCATTGCAGAAAAGGAGGTGATTCACTAAAACTTTTTTCAGGAAGGGAGTAGTTAGTACGCGTGGTTTACCGGAATGCATTACAATAATCGATACTCGTTGCGGCGAGCAGCGAAGGGGGTGTGATTATGACAAAACATTGCTTAAAAGTTTTTGGGATTCTGTGCATAGTGCTTGTTCTGGTCATCCCTACGTCGGCAGTTGCTAAGGGTAGTCCACATAAGAAGCCTTTGGTACAGATATATCGTGACGCCTATGGTGTGCCCCACATCTATGCCTTAAACACTTTTGATCTTTACTATGGTTATGGCTATGCAATAGCTACCGATAGACTCTTCCAGATGGAGATGGCCAAGCGATGCTTCACCGGAACCGTCGCTGAGGCTCTTGGTTCAACGTGGATAAATTACGATAAGGGAGTTCGTTCCAATTATTGGCCGACCTCCATTGAGCAGCAGTACAACAATCTTCCGAAACGTGACAAATATATATTCGATGGATACGCCGCAGGGTTCAATGCGAGGATCGGCGAGGTGTTGGCAAACCAGGCAACTCTTCTGCCCAAGCAGTTTATAGATTACGGCTTTCTGCCTGCAAACTGGACCGCTATTGATGTGATCATGGTATTTGTCGGTACCATGTGTAACAGGTTCTCTGATTTTAACTCTGAAATCTCTAACGCTGCGTACCTCGAATATCTCGTAACCCGGTATGGAACAACGGTAGGCTGGGCAATTTTTGATCAGACAAAATGGCTCGATGATCCGGCAGCACCAACCACCGTTCCGGCAATTACAGGGAAAAAAGCGGCACTGTCTTCTGACGCCAAGCAAGCACGTATGCACACACCAAAAGCTATGCAGCATATCGCACGTTCAGAAATTGAGCGCATGAGTACCGACAAAGAGATGCTTGCAAAAGCGGGACTTGTGGGGCTTGATACAGTACCATCGACGAGCAACGTGTGGATTGTAGACAAAACAAAAACGACCGATGGGTCTTCAATCTTGTTGAATGGGCCTCAGTTCGGTTGGTTCAATCCCGGATATGTGTACGAGGTGGGATTGCATGGTCCTGGATTCAATGTCATTGGAAGCTCCCCGTTTGGATACCCAGCGGTCCTTTTCGGCCACAATGGCCATATTGCATGGGGTTCTACAGCAGGCCCACTGGATGTAGTTGACATGTATGAAGAGCAGATCAGCGATACCGACCAGCATGTCTACCTCTTTAAAGGCGAGTGGATACCCATGGAGCAAAGGACAGACACAATCAATGTAAAAGGTGAAAGTCCGGTCACGGTTGATGTTTTCCGGACAGTCCACGGCTTGGTAACGCAGTTTGATGTCCCTAATAAGAGGGCGTTCAGCAAGAAACGCTCCTGGGAAGGATATGAGGTTCAGACTCTTGTTGCATGGGTAAAGTCTACTAAGGCGAAGAACTGGAACCAGTTCAGGAGGGCAGCCAAAAAAATGGCTATAACCAATAACTGGTACTACGCTGACAAGAAAGGGAGGATAGGATACATCAGTGTAGGCATGATACCAATGCGACCAGCAACCCAAGACTCTCGCTTGCCCGCAGAGGGAACTGGTGACATGGAATGGCTCGGCATCAAGCCCTTTGATACGAACCCCCAGATCTTCAAACCCAAACAGGGGTGGTTGGCGAACTGGAACAACAAACCCTCTGTAGATACAGAGAATACCGATGGAAGCCTTTATGGGTCTGCAGACAGGGTACAGGTTATTTTCGATGAGCTCACTGCTAAAGATAAATTCACGAAAGAGGAAATATGGGACATGAACCGGCGCATCTCCCATATCGATTTGAATATTGCGTACTTCCTTCCTTTTCTCAACCAAGCCGTAGAGAGCCTGTTGCCTTCCGCCCCGGAAAAACAGGCCGTGCAGCTTCTAAACAGTTGGGATAAATATCGCTGGAATCTTAACAATGACGATTACTATGACAGTCCTGCACAGACTATAATGGAGACGTGGCTTTCCACCATGCTGCAGATGACATTTCAGGATGATACAGGGCCATATTTCTCTCGATTCAGCTCCGCAGGTTACCCAGCCTCTCCTCCTGGTGGAAGCACGAACGTACAGTCTGGCACGAAGGTCCTTTACCACTCCCTCCTCGGACCAACCTCCAGCGTTCCAAATAATTATGATTTCTTCAATGGAGTGGATCCCAATCTGGTTATACGAAATGCATTGACTGCCACAATCGAAACCCTTACAACAAGATTTGGTAGTTCTGACATGGCCACATGGATGAGTCCTGTTGTGCCCCAGAAATTCGATTACAAAAACTTTGCCGGTGTGCCACAGGCTAACGCCAGTGAAGTCCTTTATCTTCCAGTCAATATGAACAGGGGAACCCAGAACCACATGGTGGTTTTCAAAAAGACCGGTTTCGAAGCCCAGAACGTCTGCCCACCCGGACAAAGCGGTTTTGTGGCACCTGACGGAACCAAGGATCCTCATTACGAGGATCAGATGGAACTTTATCAAAATTTCCAGTCAAAACCAATGATCTTGAATTATCACCCGTAGGCATTTGAAAAGTTTAGTGAGACAAGGAAAGACAGGTATTGACGACTGTCTTTCCTTGTGGTTTTGCAGTCCAGCGGTCTAGATAGTTCGGTTATTCTTTCAATACTTCACCCAGTAATCCTCATTTTTCCAACCTTTCTCAACTCCAGAGTAGTAGGTGTACTCGAAGGGAGAGGGTAAGCAAATAAGTTACCGATAACTTACCGATAACACCATGTAGAACGTTGACTATCAATGATTATCGTGTTTTCGAATCTCACCCTCTCCGCCAATAAATAATTGAAATAATAATAGATTTATTATAAATTTCTGTCCGATAGCATCCAATAGACAACAGAGTTTTGGTGTTCTGACAGATGTTATGGCCGCTATTTTAAACATATCTCATCAAGAATCAGGAGATGACACAATGATATATCGAAGTATAACGGTCATTATACCGCCTGAAATGTCAGACTGCGATGAGTGCTATAAAGAGGTGACAGAGTACGTTGCCGCGTGCACGGGTTTTGGGCGGATACAGGGTGACGCAGATGATGAGGATAGCCTGTCCTGTGAGGCTTATTTTGTAGACGACAAAGGCAATATCTGGCGCGGTCAATTAAGCGATTTGCCGTTCCCCGATGGAAGTCAGAAATACACCATTGATCTGGAAAAGAAAAGGGAAGAACACTGATCACAGGAATAAACAGGACACCGCACGTCGATGCCTGTTAAACTGATGAACGGGTAAGGGGGCTTTGAAGCAAAGTCCCGGATTAAATCGGCAATGTGGGCGTAACATGCTCTACTATTGACAACCTGGGTCAAACAGGCTAAAAATAGGTGAATGTTCTCGCAGGCAAAGCAATCTACATTGTCATCAGGGCAGGATAGACCCACATCCAGATTGCGGCAGATTGTTAGGGGTGCCGGGCGCCTGATGTGGTGCACAGTGGGTGCAGCAACTGGCATCGGTTTGGCCCTCTTGTTCGTGGGTGTACCGCGGTCTCCCTTCCTGCTCGCCTCGCTGGGCGGATCAGCGGTATTTCTCTTCGGCCTGACACGCACGCCTGCAGCCCAGCCACGAGCCCTGCTATGCGGCCACGTGGGCAGCGCCTTCATTGGCATTGTCTGTTTTAAACTGTTTGGTGACGCCCTCTGGGTTTACATGCTTGCCGTTGCAATCACTCTTGCATACATGCTTGTTACAAAAACCGTACACCCGCCTGCAGCGGCCAATTGCCTCATCATGGTCAATGCCCATGCCGGCTTTGCCAGTCTGTGGCAGCCGGTCGGCCTCGGGGTCATGACTCTCGCAATTGTTGCTACGGTATGGAGCCGCACTCTCCCCGGCATGGTTCGTTATCCTAAGAATTGGTTTGAAAAATCCCCGGCATCAATACACTGGGGTGCCTGGACAGAATAAACTGCTCCACAGCATGTGACATGGTGTTAGATATGATATAGGGAGCAACGGTGATGATGCGTGCTCACATGGGACTGTGAACTAACCACGTAAAAATCCAATCTGAACAGAAACCCGGAGTGGTGGGACAACCTGACAATCTTAGAGAACGTGGTCCTGGCGCAATTTGAGGGTAAGGCTCCGGGCCTTTTCCTCAGCATCCGTCCCCTGCGCAAAGAAGCACTGCCGCTTTCTCGATGGTGGCGGAGTAAGATTTTCGATTTTCCTTCTTGACATCTTTTCGAGGCTAATACCAAGTTCCGCGAAGTGCCAGCTTGTTTCCGGCTTCTTGCGGGCTTCCTTGATGTCTCTGAGCGAAAACAGCCGCAAATCTCCTATCTCGCTGGTCGCTGTCAACAGCACGGGTAGTTGGGCCTTTACGGTTTCATAGCCGTTTCGTTTTAACTTCTCCACGATGATCGATCGTCCTTCAACCCGGGCGCTTATTGCCAAGCTGATGCAGGGTATATCCAGCATAGTCGCGAGCATTGGTCCAACCTGGCCAAACCCCCAGTCTGCCGCTTGTCTCCCGGTTATGATCAGATCAAAGTCACCGGCATTTCTGATTGCCCTTTCAAGGACACAGGCAATAGAGCGGCTGTCGAGATCCTTGAAAACAGCGTCCGTCAGAAGATAGAAATCGTCAGATGCTGTTTTTATCTTGTGGTTGACTGTGGCGATCGATTTTTCAGCCACCGTGATGGCTGTTACTTTTCCTCCCACTGCATCCTTCAGCCGGAGTGCAAGTTCCAAAGCGTTTTCGTCAAAGGGGTTGATAACGGGTGGTACCCCAATGGGGATCATCTCTTTTGCAACAGGATCAATCTCAAATGCAGATGATGGGCTTTCGGGGTCTGGGACTGCTTTAACACAGACAATGCTTCTAAACATGCTCATGACAGCTCCTTCAGTTTTTGCGCCAGTGCGGGCACTACCTGTTCATACTCTCCCACGATTGCGTAATCCGATTGTTCAAAAATGGCTGCTGTTTCGTCCTGGTTGATAGCAATGATCTTCTTTGATCCTGTTATTCCGCTCAGATGCTGTGAAGCACCCGATATGGCCACAGCAACGTAGAGATCAGGCGCTACCTTTTCCCCTGTCAAGCCGACTTGACGGGAAGGTGGCACCCAGCCCCTGTCAACAAGCGGACGGCTTGCTCCGAGCTCGACATTCGAGAAAAACATCTTCAGCGCTTGTATCAGCCCTTCTAAATGTGCAAGCCCATCCACATCCTTTATGCCTCGGCCGCCGGCCACAATGGCATCAGCCCTGTCTAGGCTGACACTTTCTCCCGTAACTGTGTCAACGTGTTCTGTCC
>Ga0209201_1001818_pt1 | contig 22947 bp, 21 predicted proteins | sample AD_UKC055_MetaG_FD_184411 | JGI IMG/M metagenome (GOLD analysis project Ga0209201, IMG submission 184411) | Active sludge microbial communities of municipal wastewater-treating anaerobic digesters from USA - AD_UKC055_MetaG (SPAdes) (version 2) | ecosystem: Engineered > Bioreactor > Anaerobic >...
AGAATAAGTCTGTGGACATTGACATGTTGACCCAGTGTCTCGGTGATCTGGAGGCCGCTGACATTCCCCTTGCAGACAAGCGGGTGGCCTTAGAACACCTGAAGGCCCATGCCAATGCCCTGGACATTGACCCCGAGGCCGTGGATAGGCTGGTGGGGGACATCGAGGACAGTGTGGACTACCCATCTCTCATAGCCGAGGCTAACACCTTCGTACAGGCCGATGAGTTGCTGCTGCAGATGGTAGAGGCCGGGGCGGATGATGCCCTCATTGAAGAGGCTTATGCCAAGGTCATTGACCTAGCTAAGGTGGACCGGGACTGCATCGCTGAAGAGTTCGAGGGTGTCATTGAGAAGACCGAGCAGGACGAAGATGGGTACTGGCACTTCACTGCCCGTGTCGCTCAGGCTGATAAGGTCAACAAGAACAAGAGACTCTATCCACGGGAAGAGTTCGAGAACAATCTCCCCCGTGCCAACAGGCTTTGTAAGGCTGGTCGCTTCACTGGTCGAGATGGACATGCCGGATGGTTGAGTGATGACAAGCCTTCTGAGATATGCGTCCGATATGATGCGGTGATGCTGCAGGACAACGACCTCATAATGGAGGGTGTTCTAGTCCCGACCCAAGCGGGTGAGAACATCGGAAAGTTGTGGGCCGCTGGAGTGCAGACTGAATTCTCTATCATTGGGTATGGCCGAGCAGAATCACAGACAGACGAGAAGGGCAATTGGCTCCATGATGTGATTAGGGACTACATTTTGGATGGCTGTGATCCGGTTCGCAGGGGAGCAGCCAGCACTCGTATCCTGAAAACGAAGAAGCCGAAGGATGACGTGGAGGCGGAGACGGTTGGGGATGCGGTGCAGGATGTAGTTGAGACTATGGAGACCGAAGGTGCCCCGTCTGTGGAGGAAACCACTATGGGTGACGAACCCACCACGAAGGTTGAAGAGACGCAAGAGGAGCCGAAGGCTCCCGAGATCGATGTTGAGGCCATCAAGGCCAGCATCAAGACTGACGTTGAGAAGAGTGCCAACGACATCGTGGCTAAGGCCATGAAGGCTGCCAAGGAGCAGGCCAAGTTGGAGGCTGCCAAGGAGGCGGCTGTCGCGAAGCTCGCGGAGTCTGACGAGTTCATTGCTCAGACTGTGGCCCTGCATCTTGAGGGTTGTGACACCGTGGATGCTGTCGCGGAGAAGGTCAAGGAGATCACTCCTCAGGTAGAGGCTCTGCGGAAGCCCGTCAAGGTAGAGACCGTTGGTATCCACCTGAACAAGGACAAGGAACGTGAGCGGTTCATGCTGGACGGGAGTCATCAGGTTGTCGAGCGGCCCGATAGCATTGACGGCGTGAAGACTGCCTTGCTTGAGGGTCTGGAAGACAATGGCCGTCGGGACCCGTCCAACAAGCGTTGGTGCATGGAGCAGATCATCAAGAACTACGAGGGTAGCCGCGAGAACGCCCGCTACCTGTATGCCATGACGAAGCAGGGCTTCCGTGAGACCGCTACCACGAGTACGGCTCTGGGCACGGTTCTCCCGATGGTCCTGCCGATCATCCGGCAGATGCTGCCCATGCTCATCCCGTATGACATCGCTTCCGTGCAGCCGATTGACCGCCCCACGGCTCGGGTTTACTTCTACGAGCCGCAGTACAAGACGGGGACCAACGGTTCCTCGGCAGACGGCAGCAACATGGACGACAGTTCTGTGTTCGACACCGGGTGGGCCGACCACACCGAGGCTGATACCAAGTCACAGATCAGCTTCGCTATGACTCACACCGATGTCACGGCTGAGGAGAAGTCCGTGTACTGGGACCTGACCAGCGTGGTCATCCAGGACATGCAGGCGTACTACAGCATTGACGCAGAGGCCTCGATGCTGTCGGCGGCTGTGGACTATCTGGCCCTTGAGATCAACATGAAGTTCCTTGAGACCTTGAGTGCCGGTGCTGGCATCAATGCGGGTACGTTCGGTACGGCCCTGCCTGCCAGCGGTTTCGAGAACCTCAATGACTGGCTCACCTGGGGCCTGTCGCAGTACCTGAACCGGGCTTCTGCTGACATCAGCAAGAAGATGTATCAGTCGGCTGGCTGGATCATCACCGGCCCGACTCAGGCCACACTGTTTGAGGCTTCCAATGCCTACAGCAAGTTGCCCGCTGGTGCTGTCAGGGAGTTCGGCAGCGGTCTTCGCCAGACGGGTACCTGGCAGAACATCTACAACGTGTACGTGTGTGACTGGGCCGAGACGCTGACCAGTCTGAAGAACAAGATGCTCATTGGGTATCGTCCGCAGGATTGGAACCGGGCGGCTGCTGTGTTCTGCCCGTACATCCCGCTGTACATCTCACCCACTGATGCAACGGCCAGCACCAACACCATCGCCAAGTCGGCCTCCAGCCGGAACGCGCAGAAGGTGCTGCAGGCCAATGGTCTTGCCACTCTGACCGTTTCGAGTGCTGCCGGGACGGCTCTCACTTACGTCAACTAACGCGGGGGGAGCATAGGGACGCGGGGGATGGCCTTTCGGGGCTGTCCCCCGTTTTTGTCGGAGGCCACATGACTCGCTTCAGGCTATTGGGGCCGTTAGCTCGCTACACTGGGTATGCGGTAGGCTTCAGAGGGTTAGTAACTCAACTTGCCAAAAGGCCCGACCTCGACTTTCAACTCCGTGCCACGAAATCGCTCATTCCTCCAGAGACAGAACAACACATCCTCGATCTGATTGCCAGGAACGGTGACTATGACCGGATGGGTGTTGCCGTAGGCTTCCCCGACATACTGGATAGTATCTGCAGTCGGTACTCTGTGTCCTACACGATGTACGAGGCAGATGACATACCCGATTCATGGAAGCGGCATGTTGAACGGTCCAATGAGGTATGGGTACCCAGCAGGTTCTGTGCTGAGGTATTCGGCAAGTACAACCGGCACATCAGGGTGGTCCCGTGGGGCATAGATGCCGCACAATTCCACCCCCGAAAACGCATCAGAAATGGGCATAGATATGTCTTTGGGGCCGTGGGAAGGCAAGGGCCAAGAAAGGGAACGGACATTCTGATTCGTGCATTTGAGATGGCATTTCGGGATCGTGATGACGTTAGGTTGGTCATCAAGACGCGGGATATGAGTGCCAGTAAAATGCCAAGCATCACCAGCAGCAATATCGAGGTGATTGACGAGGACTGGGGGGATGAGAGACTGGCCGAGTTCTACTGTGAACTTGATTGTCTGGTAGAGCCGTCAAGGGGGGAAGGGTGTGGTATGCCACCGATACAAGCGGTCCTCAGCAAGACCCCGGCAATCGTCACAAACTGGTCTGGATTGGCCGACTACATAGACGGAAATGGCGTATGGGGAATTCGCATCAAGGGACTCTCAAAGTGTGGTAGAGGCATGATGGCATCACATGCCAGATGGGCAGAACCTGACGAGAGACACTTGGCAGAACTCATGGAGTGGGCTGTAGATACGAGGCCCAGTGTGAATGGGGACTACAGCAAGTGGACCCTGGACAACATGACCAAGGAGTTCGTCGGCTGCCTGCACTCGGCCTGGGGGAGGGCCGGTAGATAGTTCCACGTCACTTGCTTTGATTGGGATGCTGTGGTAGGTTGGAGTGGACCATAGGGGAGACTGATGCCAGATGGCAGCCACTAATCCTTTCATCCAATCGGGACTCATCAATACACTCAGGGCCAAGGGCATCAGCAGCAATGACATCTCTGATGAGAGCCTCGGCACCCTGATTGACGATGCCCTGCGGACCTATCTGTTCTACAAGCCCAAGGTTTGCATCACGACTCATGCCACATGTATACATACTGTTGCAGATCAACCTAACTACGCGAAACCTACTGACGCACTCTGGATAAGGTCGGTAGCATGGAACCCTTCGTACTCGGCAACAGAACTGGAGGACATGTGGAAGGACATCCTCCTGGCTACGTACCCCGAGGATGACCCGTCCATGCTGATGCTCGACTACATGAAGATGTCGGAGTTGAACCGTCTCTTCAAGGGACATTGGGAGATTCGCAATGACGAAATCTGGCTGAAGCCGGTGCCGGATGGCGTGTACCACGTAGCGGTCATCTATGCCACCAGCCGGACGCTGGATGAACTGGACCAGATCGGTGACAACCGCTTCGTGGACTTGGCCTTCTATACGGCGTTGATGGCTGTGGGGACCAGCAAGTTGACTGGTGGGGGCTGGAGGGCAGGGCAGCTATCTGTCTCGGAGAGTGTAGGTAGAGAGACGATGAAGGTAGCCGAGGGGGGCCTCAATGACACCCTCCTGAAAATCTCGAACAACTACGTCGCGGGGAGATCATAGTGGCTTCCCATCCTACTCCGCATACCTGTTCCAGCACCCGTGTCACTCGCGGGGAGAAGTACACCACTCCAACGGCAGTGCTGTCGGAGGAGCCCTGTCTCTTCAGTCCCTTCGAGCCTGCCTTCACATTCGGGACATTCATGGGGCCTGCTGAGACCGGGAAGACCATTCTCTTCATTGGCTATGATGCGGACGTGCAGATGGGAGACGAGATCACGAATGATGCCACGAGTGAGAAGTACGTGGCCGTAGAACCCCCTGTCAAGTTCCAGCGGCCTACCGATTTCTCGAACGACCACCAGCAAGTGATTCTGAGGAAGCAGCCGATATCATAGGTGAACCATGTCTGAGACTCTTCTGGATGCGGTCAACTCAATCATAGGCCAAGACGGGGATGACTTCGGCTTTCGGTATGCCGTCAACCACGATGATGCCAGCACGGATAGTACTGCCGGGGCCACGGCTGAGTATGCCCTCGAATTCAAGTTGAAGATGGAAGCGGACCCGAGCCTCATGTCGAGTCAGGACCTGAGCACGGACTTCCCTGCCGTCTACTTCAATCCCGTGGGAAGTTATCCTGCCTTTACCACACGGGGAGATCATACTGAGGCTTCCTTCACCGTGGACATCTATGTGGTCGCGGAGAACACCAACGGTGTCAGCCCCCGTGAGGCGGGACGTGAGTTGGCGGTCAAGGTCGTTGAGAACATCATGGCATTGGATAAGTTGGGCCTGACCTGGGTGGACAGCGTGGAGTGCCTCGGGGTGCTGGATGACCCCTTCACTCAGCAGTTGCATCTGCTGCTGCCTCGCATGTATGCGGGAGGGGCACGGTTCGTAGTCTGGTGCAGGGGGATGACCTGGTGAAACTAGACCTGTCCGATCTGGAGAGACTGGCCGACCTCTATGATGACCGTGCTGCGGCCATCCAGCGGGAGCCTTTTGGTGGCAACAGGTCGGTCATTCGGGAGGCCCTGCGGGAGGCCCTCAAGATTGCCCTGCAGGCTGGCACCAACCCCCAGTCGGAACTCACCCGGTACTACGAGGACACGGGCCATGGCAAGTACGGTAGCCAGTCGAACGAGGATACCTCCATTGTGAACCCCCAGGAGTGGCTGGACCCGGCTGGTGTTGCCTCCATCAAGGCCCGCAACCTGCAGACCGGACCTCACACTTCTCTGTACGGCAGCAGTTACGTGAACACGGGCATCAGCGGACTGGGGATGCAGATGTACCTGAATACTCGGGCCACCATGACCCCGTATGCCTATGACCCCACCAAGGACAAGCGGGCAGATGCCGATGACCTTGCCCGAGGCATGATTGTCAATCAGCCAACGAGGCCCATCATGTACTACCTCGACCACGGCTGGACGGACCCGAAGAATCCGGCCCACCGGATGAAGAAGCGGGAGGGCTTCCGGCAGCACGTCATTGATGCCTTCGTGCCGTTCATTCGCAATCTACCCCGGATGCTCATGTTGGGAGCCGGGTTTCGGGAGAGGGCATGAGCGAGGACAACGAGTCCGTGCTGATTGAAGTGTCTGCCGTGGATGTCGAGAACATCTGGCAGAGGATGAAGAGGCTGGGGTGGCTGGCAGCACTGGCGGGGCTGGTCTTCGCCTCGATGGAATGGGGCTGTGAGATTGCCCTCAAGAAGACCAAGGGGATCATCTTCTTCGGGATCGTGGTGGTGGTGCTGGGGGTGCTATTCGTACTGAAGTTGTCAAGGTAAGGAGCCATTGTGTCTGTCCCGCATCGTCAACTCTACCGTGCCGTGTTCTCCAAGGAACTAGCCGTCACAGCCTGCCGTTCGGGGGTGGTTTCGGGCTACCGTTTGCTCTACTCAGGCATCCCATATGTGATGGCCCCCAAGTACTTCGAGCGGATGCTGGAAACCGACCCCAAGGCCACCTATGAGGTCCTCCCCGCAAGGCCCGTGACAGATGACACTGAGAATCTCCTCGTCTTCTTCCCTGGTGGCATCGGTGATGTGATATCCCTCAAGCCGGTCCTGCAGGAGTTCAGGTTCAATCGTCCCGAGGTGTCGGTGGCCGTGGCATCCACCATTGCTGACCAGTGCCTCATCGGGGATGATGTGGCCCTGTGGGACTACCCCGTGACCGAGACGGTCGCCAACCAGTACGATGCCTGGGTGAACATCGCGGAGATGGACCGGGCCTCGGTGGGCCAGGAACTGATGGTGTCCTTTGCCGAGTACCTCGGAGTGGAGGTCCCCAAGTGGCCCCCGATGGTTGATGTGAACTTCGAGATAGCCAGAGCCTTGCAGGGCTACATCCGAGACGAGAGACGGCCCCGGATCGGAGTCCACATGGACTCAGCCTGCCACTTCCGGTCGATTCCCCACTTTCTGGGGGCCTACACGATGATGGAGTTGGTGGACCGGGGGTGTGACTGTTACGTCCTCGGGGGGCCTGAAAACCGCATTGTGTTTACCAATAACGGGGTGGCATCCGCTCCTCCTGACCATATCGTTGACATGACCCAGGTACTCGGCCCTTTGGAGTACTACATTGCGTTTTTGGAGCACATGGACGTACTGCTGACGTGTGACACGGGGGCCATGCACATAGCGGGAGCCTGCAACATCCCCACGGTCGCTCTGTTCGGGATGACGGACGGCAGCAAGCGGACCTCGTACTACCCGAGCGTGACGTACCTGCAGGGGGAGACGGAGTGCAGCCCGTGTGAGAGGGTCGTTCTAGACCCTCCGTGCCAGGAAAAGTACTGTGAGAGCATTGCCAAGATGAATCCCGTGTTCATCGCGGATCGCGTGATGGCAATTCTCAAAGACATTCGTTCGATAGGAGATTGACGTGAAGACACTCAAGGTCACAGCCAGCAAGAAGCCCAACCAGAAGGAGCGGGAGGCCTACCTGCAGTTCATGCGGACGGAGCAGATCGGTCGTGTGGTTATCGTGAACAAGGAGACGGGGGAGGAGACGGTGCTGGAGGTCGAGCAGAAGGACGCTGAGGGGCGGACTCTCCTGCATGGCTAAGGACACCTCCGTCATCCCCCACGGGCAGTACTGCTACACCGTAATCACGGGGCACTTTCTGGGCCTCGGGATGCTGACCAAGCCCTGCCCGTACTGGAGGACCATCCCCGGCCAACCATCCGATTGCAACGGCTTCTGTGACTACCTCGAAACCGGAGACTATAGCGGGGACACCATGCTGCTGTGGGACCAGTCAACTACCCCCGCATGAATGCGGGGGCTTGCCGCTAACTTGCGAGACGTTGCGGCGATGCGGGCGGGCAAGTTGGTCCTGCTGGCAACAAACGAGTCTATCGGACTTCGCACTTGGTCCCGTGTGATGCTGGATGCTGGCTTGACGGAGGCCCTCAACCTGGACGGTGGCATGTCCGCAGGACTGTACGGTTGTGGGAAGTACCGTGTCAGGCCCGGCAGACGGCTGACGAGCTTTCTAGTGGTTGTGCCCCGGTAGTTCCCCCTTTCCCCCTCACTTGACCAGACCCCATGGCAATGCTATCCCATAAGACATGCAAGCATGTCCACCTAAGATTGGGCTGGCTCTCCTCACCTACAACTCAGCCCGTCAGTTGACCCACTCTTGGTCGTCCTATCTCCAGACCACCTACCCACTCAACATCTGTGTCGTTGACAATGCCAGTACTGACAATACCGTTCCCATGCTGCGGGAAGCCGGTGTGCCTGTGCATGTCAACGAGCAGAACACGGGCTACTCAGCAGGCATGAACCAATGCCTACAGATGCTGCTGGATGCCGGTGTGGACTGGCTCGCTGTTGTCAATCCCGATGTCATTCTGTCCGCAAATTGGGATGAAGCAATTCTAAGTCCCTTTACATCGCAAGACAGAGTTGGCATTATCGGCACTAGGTTAGTGTCTCCCAGCGGTGGCATACTGCACACCGGAGGGACGATCACGAAGCCTTCATTGGTGTACTGGCCCACCCGTTATCAACTTGGGGATAACTGGGGCATCGTTCAACAGGATGCCGTATGCGTAACTCGCTTCAGACATCGCACACAGGACTGTAAGGACATCGAGAGAGTCCCTTGGGTTACATTCGCGTGTGTGATGCTGAGAGCATCCATGTTGAGGGAGATAGGGCTGCTGGACACACTATATTTTCTCTATAGCTCTGACGCAGAACTATGTATGAGAGCAAACGAAGCACGTTGGGAAATCTGGTACAACCCCGTCACATTCGTACATGAGGGTTCGGCCAGCGTGAGAGAGGCAGGCTCGGACATTCAGCAGAGAGCCATAGCCGATCTCCAGCAGTTTGCTCTCCGTGAAGGTGATTACCTTGGCAGCCCTCACTGGTCGCCAGACAGCCTTGGAGGACGTGACGGTCCTCTCTGTTGACGGACAGTCCGTCGTTGGACTCTTCCGCAATGCTACCTTCGAGGTGACTTCGGAGGAGATTGATGTAACCGCTCTGCGGGATAGTTGGAAGAAGCGTGAGTTCGGCATCATGGATTGGCGGATGACCTGCACCAATCTCGTCGAGACCAGCCCGAAGTACCTGCAGTCGATCATCAGCGGCGGGACGATCCTCGTCTCGTTTGCTTCCACCGGCTTCAACTTCCTCGGGACCGGGATGATTACGGGTGTCCCGTTGAACATCGACAATCCGATGACGGAGGAAGTCACGGTGCTGTCGGCAGGTAGTTCTCCGACCATCTCGTTCACGTAAGCCAAAGGTGGGGGTCGTCTTGTGACGGCCCCCACTAACCAATCCCCCCAATGGAGGAACATTGACGTGAATGACAATCCGCGCAGTCCCGATGTCGTGGCAGAGCCTACGGTTGAGGAAGTCGTGCAGGAGATGCGGGTAGCCTCTCTGGAGGACATCAAGTCGTTGCCGGAAATGCGGAAGGCCCATGCTGTCCCGTTCGACATCCCCGACACACCCTTTAGGGTGATGATCGCACCATGTACTGCCGTAGCCCAGTATGGGGCCATCGTGTCCCAGTTGAAACTCCTGCGGACTGAGGACGATGACGAGCGGAAGACGCAGATTCAGGCTGCTGGCAATGCCCTCGTCAAGAACTGTGTAGTGGAGCCGGTGCTGGATGACGAGGCCCTGGAGGCCATCAACAACTACAATGGCTATGCCCTGACCGCACTGCTGCAGAAGTGTCGTGAGGTCAGTAAGTTGGGTGAAGAGGGAGAGACGGATGTTGTAGAGGCTTTCTCCTAAGGCAACCCGGTCAATACGAGTTGATGGATGCTTGCATAGAGCATCTGGGCGGGTTGCCTGACCAACTGAATCTCACGAATGACCAAGTGACGGCACTGCTGGCCTACCACCGTATCAAGCGGCGGTCGCAGAACGTCTGCCGTGAGTGTAGTGAGAAGTCTCAGACGGCAGAGAAGGTGTGCTTCATATGTCAGAGGACGTACACCGAGAAGTATGGCCCGAGGGGGAGCAGTGGAGAGAAGGATGAGGGGTTGCTGGAGGTGATGCGGGCTATGGCAAGACAGGGCCAGAAGCCAGAGAAGTTGGTCAAGGATGCAACGGATGAGGAGAGGGAAGCCTTTAGTCGGGCCGTGATGGAGAAGTGGAAGAAGGCGGGCGTGAAGATTCGGGACGAGTAAGTGTGGTGATGTCCTATCGCATACCAGGATGAAGTTGTGGTGAAGTTCCTCGCGGAGACTAGCAATCTAGTTGCTGGCCTCGGTCAGGTTGCCCAGCAGGCCCGGAACGCTAACCGGGCCTCTCAGGCTGCTGCTGGTGGGGCTGCCCAGATGAATCGTGAGAGTCAACGGCTCACAAGGACTATCAACACACAGAATCAGAGCATCGGCAACACCAACAATCTTCTGAAGGAACTCCACTCCCAGACTGGTAGTTTTACCACGTCGTTTCGTCGTGCCGCCCTATCCATTCAGACTGGTTCTGAGTGGCTGGACAAGTTCTCCATCAGGGCAGACCGGGCCTCCATGACTATGTGGAGATTCATGATGGCCGGTGTCTCCCTCAAGCAGTTTGCCATGACCACGGGGGCCGTGGCAGCGGGCATGGGTCTCGTCACCAAGCAAATGGTGGATTCGTTCTCGATGGTGGACAGGATCAAGCGTCAGTTTTCGGCCATCTACCAGTCTGCTGAGGTGGGCGGACAGATGGTGGACCAGTTGGTGAACGATGCTGTGAAGATTCGGTACACGGTGGAGCAGGTGCTGGAGGCGGGTCGGCTGCTGGCCGTGGAGGGGTTCAACCCGAAGGACCTCATCTATGACATGGCCGACCTGGCAGCCGGGGTGAATCAGGAAGGGATAACGATTGTCAATGCCACTCGGGCCTTCGTGGATGCCACCAACGGCCAATTCAGAAGGCTGAAGGAGACGTTCCAGATCACCCGTGAGGATGCCATGCAGTTTGCCCCGGATGCCTTCGCGGGTCCGAATGGACAGATCACAAATCAGGCTAGGGCCGTTGACGCACTTGTACGTGCAATTCGGGCCAAGTACCGTGGCATGAATGAAGCCACCATGCAGACGGTGCAGGGCCAACTGAGCAACCTCGATGATGCCCTTACTCAGTTGGGTGCCGCAATGGGGAAGAACGTATCCGGCACCATCATCGGCTGGATAACCAGTCTCAAGGACTTCATTGGTACAGCCAAGACAGCCAACACCGAGGCCACTGGACTCATCAAGTTGTTTGACAGTCCATTGGGCAAGGCCATAGCGAACACGTTGCTGTGGGGTACGGCCCTGATGGCTGCTGCCACGGGTCTGGCACTGGTGGCTGCCGGTGGCGTGACCCTGATGGGTGTGTTCGCGGCCCTCAAGGTCTACATGAACACCCAGGGGGAGCAGTTCGGCACGTTGTTGAAGGCCGAGATGGAGTTGATGGGTCTCAACCGGGCACTGGCTCAGATCGAGGCCGAGAGAAGCCTTGCTGACATCTCAACCATGCGGGCCAAGTTGGCATTGCTGCAGGCCATCAACAAGGAGGAACGGGCAAGGGCACAGGTCATTCTGCTTGAGCAGGCCGGTGTGACTGGGCCTCGTATGGGGAACGCACAGCAGGCTGTGAATGCTGCTGTGGCTGCCAGGAATACGGCCCAGGTTGAGTACAACAGGGCTGCATTGCCTCGTCAGATTGTGCAGGCAGAACAGGCAGTACTTGAGGCTCAGGCAGCACAGAACATTCTGCAGGAAGAGATCAATGCACTTCAAGGTGCTGAGACAGTCCAGCAACGTGAACAATTGGGACTGGCGGCTGCCAGAACATCGGAATTGGAGAGACAGGCACAGGTACTGAGACAGCAGTTGTCGGTATCCATGGGCGGAGGTGTAGTGACTCCTGGTGTTACACCCAATGCCCCATCCTCAATCAACAATGCACGTCAGATACAGGCACGGCTAGTTGAGTTGAAGCGTGAGGAGTGGATGCTAGAAGGCAGGCTTCTTGATGTGTCAAATATCCGATGGGGAGCAGATGCTACACGGCTTGACCTGATACGTGAGCAGATTGCACTGAGAGAACAGGAGTTGGCGGTGGCAGAGTCGACATTGGCTACAGATGAGGCCGATGTTGTGGCCCAGAGGGCGGGTCTCATGGCGGGGCGTGGTGCATTGGGGATGAGAATCGGCGGGTCGTTCGGCGGGGGAGCGGATGCCATGATAAAACTGCTCTCGTCACCATTCCGGGGGATCATTGATGCCTTCAAGGGGATCACTGCGGGGGCTGCCACGTTCGGGGCAAAGTTGGCATCCCTGGCCGGTGCCTTCACCGTACTGCTACCCATACTAGTAGCCATAGGTGGGACGGCCTATGTGCTTGACTATGCCAAGAAGGTACATGAGCAGTTCATCGATTCCATCAAGAGTAGCATCAAGGAACTGGATGCATGGTCTGGTCTGCTGAAGCGTAATCCAGCAACCGAGCAGGCGGTCAAGACTGGAGCAGAGGACATTGATGCTCTAATCAAGATGGATCGGGCCAAGGTCGGGCCCACTAATGTATATGAGCAACTTATGAAGCAGGAGGGCATGACGTTTGCTCGGGCTCGGGAGATCATAGCTAAGTTGGCCTATCAGGCTGAGTTGAACACGTCGGGGGATGTGAACAGGGCCAATGCCCAACGTGAAGCATACCGCAAAGCATCCGACGCTCAGTTGCGTGGCAAGGCAGGTAAGTTCGGCAATGACGTGATTGACATGGGCATACAGGGTATGGGTTCCGATCTCGAAGCAATGGACAAGACGATGCAGGAACGTGGCCGCAAGCTTGATTTCCAGGCTCGCAAGTGGATAGATGCCAAGTTGGCATCCCAAGACCTGACCAACGAGGAACGGAAGCAGTATCAGGAAATGCTCAACATGACTCATCCTGCCATTGCACTGGCAAATGTGTTGAAGGACCAGTATGACACGGCAAAGGAGTCGGTGCCCGAATTCAAGAGTGCCTCGGATGTTCTGGATGATGCCGAAAAGAACGGTGATGACACGGCTGATGCGTTCGCAGAGATAGATGCCAATGCTGCTGCTGCCGAAAAGGCCGTGGCCGACATGCGGGCATCAATGGCCGAACTCAACCAACTGGATACCATCGGTGCCAAGGAACGCGAGAAGGAACTGAAGCGGGCCGAGGAGACAGCACGGCTGCTGCGGGAGCAGGCCAACCTGAAGCAGATCATCGTCAATCTGGGCAAGACGCAGAATGCCCAGGACCTCATGGGGGCTTCCGGCATGGGCAACATGGGGGCCATCTTCGGGGCAGACATTGCTGCCGGGGAGTGGGCTGCTGCTGCCGGGGAGGCCGACCCCAAGAAGAAGCGGGAGCGGTTGCAGGCTGCCCTGAAGGCTGCTCGTGGTTCGCGGGAGGACTATGCCAAGCAGTCACTCGACTTGTATGCCCCCGGCCCGAATGCTTCCCCTGCAGAGAGGGCAAAGTACGAACGGTACAAGGCCGATGTCGAGCGGCAGAGGATGTCTGGCGTGGAGGCTGACTACCAGCGGGCCATGGCTCAGGGGAACCTGACACCGGAGCAGAAGCAGCGGGCACAGAGGCAGATAGATGCGGAACGTCGGACCTCAGCTAATGCCATTGCTGGCTACAACTCCGAGGCCTACAAGATCGAGTCGGGTGCCCAGTTGGGGCAGATGGAGGCTCGTCGTCGCGGGGCTGAGATCGGCGGGGCTTCGGAATCTCAGTTGCTCCAGATGGACACTCAGATACTGAGGCTCAAACTGCAGCAGGCCATTGCCAACAACGACATCACCGAGCAGATGAACATTCAGGTCCAGATGGCCGAGCGGCTGAAGCAGTCTCAGGAGGCCGTCCTGGGTGCCGAGGAGGCCAAACTGTCGTATATGCAGTCCATGGCCGACCAGGGGTTGATCGGTGAGGATGCGGTCGAGATGGAGAAGCGGAAACTGGCAGCCATGTACCAGCAGAAGGCACAGATGTCGGCCCCCGACTCAGCAGAGTACTGGTCGAACATGCAAAAGAGCCTGGACCTGTTGGGAGATCAGACCAAGGACAAGTGGAAGGGCATCGTCGGTGAGATCATCGGGGCACCGGCAGCCCTCGTTCAGAGGGTGGCATCCGAGGGTTGGATCAATCAGATGTTCGGGGATGCCGCAAACTCCGTGGGCATGGGTGATAAGATGCGGGCTGACATCGTGGGGCAGACCAACCGGAGTTGGACCCTGCAGATCAGTTGGGCTGACATCAATGCTATGGACCAGAAGATGCAGCAGGCAGTCAACTCTGGCATGAATGGATTTGTGAGGGACTTCAGCCATGCGCTCACAGCATAATGCCGCGAGGACCGCCTAATGTCAAAGCCCACCATCTCCGTGGTCGTCAGGCCCCCTCAGAACCTCGTCTCCCGTCAGGCCGAGGCCTTTACCAGCACTCCTTCTGAGTGGACACGAGGATGGATTCCCGATGACTGTGAAATCTCGACTCGTTCGGGGGCCGTGTTCCTGAAGCACAACTGGAAGCGGTCCACCTATGCCTATGGCCTCGACGACTACCAGAGATACCCGGATGATGACACGGCCTGGGTCGAGTCGGGTGATGCCCTCGGCCAGGGGGACAAGGCCATCGGCTTCTGCAGCAACAGCACCTATGCGGCCACTACGGCATGGGTAGCACACCTGGACACCACTCATGTCATTGGCAGGAACCGTGGGGTCCTGATGAGTTTCATCTGGTACCGTCCTGCCAGCACCACCACGGCCTACCTGAACATCTACCCGAGGCTGGATCACACTCGGTACACGGATGCCTACGGTGCCCGTATCTACTTCACACCCTTCATGCTCACGATTGACCAGAACATGAAGCTCTCGGTCTACGAGTACCCGTATGACAACTACGATTACTTCATTACCAACCCGGCTGCAGCCCTCCAGAAGCAGTGTTCCTACAACCTTGTCGTGACCCCCGAGGCCCTGGCCTCTCGCTGGCACAGCATCGAGTTCATCGCCATGTCGGATGATGACGTGCTGGTGTCCTCGGACATCATTGAGGGCGGGGGCTTCCTGTTCCGTTCGGCCATGGACCGGCAGAACATCTACATGCTGCCGGAGGGTATTGCGGGTATCCAGAGTACGGTCGGCGGGACAGGGCAGGTGCAGATTCTGCCTCTGGAGACGGAATCCACCGGCTCGATCAAGAGCAGCATCTTCTCGAAGGCAGCCAGCAACAGTGTCTACCCCTCCCTGAGCGTGTTCGGCTGGAGCCCCTCCCTCATCAATACGGATCGGGGCTTCATGTCCAACCAGGCCATCGATTCGGGGGCCACCGGCACGGGAGGTATCCGTTACAACATCTACTCGGTCGTCAAGAGCAATGGAGTGGAGACGGAGACCTTGGTGGACCCGAGCGGGGGAGTCGAATTCAAGGACTTCAAGGTCGAGGTCATCCTGACCCCCACCGAAAACGTTTCCCCAGTCATCAATGACCTCATCGTGGACTATGACGGCAGCACCTCCACCGTGGCTGATCCCACCACAGACATCAGCAACGATGTCATGGACCTCTCGGGGCAGGTGTCCGATGACGGCAACGTTCGCTTCAACATGAAGATACGGAACCCGGATGCCACCTACAATGCCATGGCCGAACGTATCTGCAACGAGGTCAACGTTGACATTGACGGGGAGGACTTTGCCGTCCTGTATACCCTCAACCCCCAGTACGATTGGTTCGCGGTCCCCAACAAGGGAGCATTGGAACTGGAGTGGGAGATGGGTGACGGGATGGTCTACCTGCAGCGGGAACTGTGTGCCCGGCACCCAGCCTACGATGGGCAACTGCTGAGTGCCTGTCTGACGGAGTTCATGGGTCGGCTCGGGTATGATGCTTCCCGTCTGGACATAGACACTACGGACGGCACCATCGGGGGGAGGAAGATCACACTCCCCAAGAAGATGGGCAAGGATGGGTACCAGTTCAAGCCGGAGGACGGGACTCCTGCCGAGGACTTCATCAAGAAGTTGAAGGAGTGGTTCGGCAGCACCCACACCTGCCGGTTCTCGCAGGACGGCAAGTTCGAGTTCAAGTACATCCCGGTGGATAGCACCGGCATGGAGATACCCACCATTGCCCGTACCTACTACTCACTGAGCACGGAAAAGCCCACAGCCGATGACCATGTGATCTACCGGGATGCCAAGGTCGAACTGTTCATGGACAACTTCTACAACGAGATATGGGTGGTGGGAGAGGACAAGCGGAACAACAAGCCTCTGATTGCCATGTACCAGGACCCGGCTTCGCAATCGGACAAGAACTCACCCAACTACGTGGGTCGCAGATTGCTGATGATCGTACTGACCAAACTCAACACCCTGAGTGCCGTGACGGATGTATGCAATCGGCTGAAGGCCTTCTACGGGAGGTTCGGTGTCAGACTGCAGTTCACCACCAGACTTGACCCAGCCATCCAGAAGGACGACTTTATCAAGGTGTACGGAGTAGCGGCCACCTGGAGAATCACTGACATAGACTATGGAATTTCGCTAAACACGGTGGCTAACAGTACGATCAACTCGGAGACGGCAGCCATCAAGGGGATGAAAGTGACCTGCACCCAGTGGCCGGTGGTGCAATAGAAGAAGCCCACGTCGCACTCGGTGGGGAGGGGCGTGGGCTTCCTGCCATCGAACGGGGGTTATCCGATGACAGATAGATTGTAGCACTAATGGTGGGCATGTCAACCACTTTATTGAGGTAGGGAATGCTTGAAGCAACAGCACTAACGGAACTCGCTCGGGCAGTACGGCAGTCCCGTAGCCGGTCCACACACGGGGCCAGGGTGGAAGTGGATGACGTGTTCTCCAAGGCTGCGGAGATCATTGACATTGCCACTCATGCTGCCGAGGGCGGGTCCATCGTCCCCATCGGGAGGAACCATACGTGGTCCATCGTGGTTCCTACTGCCCCTTTGGCAACTGACATTACCAGTATGGCCCATTATCGTTTCGATGAGACCTCCGGTGCAGAGGGAGCAGATGCCTCCCTGAATGACAATGACATTGCCGTTTCCGGGGCCACCTGGGCTACCGGGAAGTTCGGCAACTGCCTGTCGTTTGACGGCACCAATGACTCGGCCACCGTCACTCTCGTAGCGGAGGAACCCCTCAGGAACTACCTCTATGTGACGGCCTGGGTGAACCCCTCCAGCCTGACTGGGACCAGGCCCATCTGCAAACTCGCGGATCGCTTCTCGCTCTACCTCGTGGCCGGGGTCCTCAAGGTGGACATCATAGACGGGGGGACCACTTACACCGTCTCCTCGGGCCTGACGGCCACGACCTCCACCTGGCAGTTCATCACGCTTCAGTACCTGGACGGGCAGGTGTTTCTGGCCCTGGACGATCTGGTGTACCGGGGCAGCATTGCCATGACCTCCTGGGCCGAGGAGTACCCGGCCTCGGGGGAGACGCTCACGGTTGGCACGGACGGGTCAAGTTTTTTCGCAGGATTACTTGACGAGTTACTCATCGAGGCCAACGTTCGGGTCAAGGATGACTTCCACGTCGTCAACCAGACCGCCAACTACAATGACGTGATCTTCTGGCCCTTCGTGGAGAACGCGGGGACCTCGATCTACAGTACCCGTCTCAATGGGGAGACCCTGACGTTGACAGGCGGGACTTGGACCACCGGGAAGACGCGGTATGGGGTCCTGTTTGACGGGACCGATGACTACGGTTCCTGCACCCCCACAGCGGAGACCTTCACGGGGCACACCGTCAGTCTCGAAGTCGGCATCAAGTTCACCTCGTCTGGAGTGGCCTGCCCCATCATCACCCAGGCCGATGGGCTGAATCTTGCCATAGATGCCAGCGGAAACATCACAGCAGCCTTAGGGAATGTGACTAACCCCTCCTCCGTGCTAGGTCAGTTGACGGTGGATACGGACGAGTGGTACTCTCTCTGTGTTGTGTACGATGGTGTGAGCAAGCAACTCTATCTGAACGGACAGATGATTGGGGAAGTGGCATCCACAGGCACCTTTACCATGCCTGCCGTCCCCCTCTACGTGGCCCGTGACGGTAGCACCTACGGGGCCTGCACCATTGATCGCATCCGAGTGTACCGGGGCAAACTGAAGCCCTACTACCGCTACATGCCCCTGTTTGCTGCGGGGGAACATGCCGTCAACTCACTGGCTGATTGGATTACAGCGTGAACGTCAAAAAGACCATCATCTACCTCTATGCCGTGCCGGTCGAGATCATCCCGGAGACGGCCACTACCAGCCCCTCGTCTGCCTCCATCCCCATGGGCCTACTGCCCTGTGTCGTGACGCGGAACGAGCCGAATGTGGGTGGCTGTCTCGCGGAACTCTTCGCATGGTTCAAGGACAACCTCGGGATGGTGGATGGCTACATCCCCGGATCGGCAGCCCTACCTGCCCTGTCTCTGGATGAGACCATGTGGCAGGAGGCCATTCGGCTGCTGCGGGAGGCCATCAGCAAGTACCACAAGGTGCAGGGGCCTGTGTTCGTGCATCCTGGGGTGGGGCGTTCCGGGCGGTTTCAGGTGGCCGACTGGTATGCTCAAATGCTGCAGGGCAGCACCCTCTCCCCCATCGTGACGTTCAGCCAGGCTGTTTCGGCTTCGCGAACAAGTGTACCGGACCCCGCAAAGGTCATAGAACATTTGGCCGTGGAGACCCCTGGCTTCAGCCGGGGGAGGAAACGGCCAACTCCTTTCCATCTTACTTGACAAAGCAAACTCTACTTCGTACTATATGAACTGTGCAACGCACTGTACGACTTGCTATCCGTCCTACTGACGACCAACGCCGGGCCATGCTTGATACCCTCCAGCAGTATGCCCAGTGCTTCAATCACGTCTCCAACATAGGCTATACCACCAACAACGTCAATGGTGTGTCACTCCACCACGAGACCTACTACCCGCTACGTGAGCAGTTCCCCGATCTGCCGTCTCAACTTGTCTGTTCGGCCCGAGTGAAGGCCACCGAGGCTCTGAAAGCTGCCCGAACAAACATGAAGAGGGGGCGGAAGACTTCCTGTCCCGTAGTGAAGCAGTTGTCCATGCGGCTGGACAGCAAGACCTATCGGCTGTTGCCGAGCGGAGTCAGCATGTCCTCTGCTGCTGGCAGGCTGAGCCTGCAGTTTGCCATCAACACCCACGCTGCCAAGTGGTTGTCCATTGCCACCGGAACGGCCTCGGCTGATCTGATCTTCAGGAAGGGCAGGTTCTATCTGCATGTCGTGGTGAATCTGCCGGAGCGAGAGTTTGTCCCCAACGGACAGGTCGTTGGGGTTGACCTGGGCGTGAACCGTCCGGCTGTGACTTCGGACGGAAAGTTCCATGGTGAACGTCGTTGGAAGGAAGTGGATCGTCGGTACTTTCGGCTGAAACGCAGACTCCAAGCCAAAGGCACTAAGTCCGCTAAGAGGCACCTGAAGAGACTGAGCGGAAAAGTACAACGGTTTCGGCGGGACTGTGACCATGTTATCAGCCGGAGGGTCGTAGACAGCGTTGAGCCAGGCACCGTGATAGCGGTGGAGAGACTGACGGACATCCGTGGCCGCGTGAGACAACGGAAGGGAAAACAGCAACGGAAGTTGCACGGCTGGTCGTTCGACCAGTTGCAGGGGTTCCTCGCCTACAAGGCCGAGGAGAAGGGCTGTCTGATGGCCCAGGTTGACCCGAGGCATACTTCCCAAACCTGTTCTCGTTGCGGTCATGTTGCCAAGTCCAATCGGAAGTCCCAGTCTGTCTTCCGTTGCCGGTCCTGCGGGTACGAACTCAACGCCGATCTGAACGCTGCCATCAACATTGCAGCTAAGTACCAAGTCGAGGGTGGTAAATCTGTCTTCGACGGGCCGTTGTCAACCGGCCTATTGCCGCAACGTCTCGCAAGTTAGCAGCAAGCCCCCGCATTCATGCGGGGGTAGTTGACATAACAACCATATACTGTCAGAGGACACTGCCGATGAGGAAACTGTCACTTGAGAATCTGCGTTGTTGGAGACTGCATCCTTGATGTGGAACTTACTGGACATTGGGGTGGAAGCCTGCCGGAGAACCCCGACATTCCCCTCTTTCGCGGAGGCCGTCCACAAGTCTATGCCGGGGGAGCGGCCAATGTAGCCACCATCCTCTCCTCCCAGAAGGTCTCCGTTGACCTCTACACCTCAGGCCCAGGCCCCCGAGCCGAAGCTTGGATCGTTGACCTCCTCAGAAAGACCACTCGTGCCAACCGGATCGTCTTCAGCAATCGTGGCAGCATCCCCGTGAAGTTCCGTGGCCTCGATGACTCTAACTGTGTTGTGTCACGCATTGACGCGGATGAGACCCTGCCCTACAACGGCCCCTTCGAGGCCCTCGAAGCACTCGTGGATGACATCCACAAGTATGATGCTGTCATTCTGAGTGACTACAAGAAGGGCCTCGTCTGTGAGCATACCGAACAGGCCATATCGGAAATCCTGAAGCGGGCCAATTCTTCCACCGTTGACAGCAAGGCGGAACGGTGCCATCTTTGGCAACATGCAACCTGCCTTACTCCGAACCTGAGTGAAGCACTGGCTATCTATGGCACCGATGACCCCTGTGAGATACAACGGGCTACCGGAGTCAAGGTGGTCTATATCACCCGTGGTGGGCAGTCCATCCTCATGGGTTGTCAGGATGGCATGACCGAAATCTCGGTGGGTGAGGTCATTGAGAACAAGTACACCATTGGGGCTGGAGACAGCTTTGCAGCGGGCGTAACCATGGCACTCGCTAAGGGTCTTCCCTATGTGCAGGCAGGTATGGCAGGAGTGAAGTTGGCCGAGGCATACGTTTCTAAGCCGAGGAGATCAGTTCTCAAGTAAGCAGGGGGCACACCATGAAGACGATCTCGATGCTACTGTGGCTACTGTTCGTACTGGCCGTGCTGACGTTCGCAATATCCATGGCCTTCGGGCAGAGTACAAGTGGCACAGAGACCCCTACGGTCATCGGAGAGAAGAATACCCTCCTATCCTGGGGGGTAGTGTTGGTCCTCCTCGGGGCCTGTGCCACGGCAGTCACAGCCATGGCCCAATCCAAAGTCCACATCGCCAACGGAGACATCCATTGTACCCTCTCCTCCCTCCAACAGAGGTTCGCGGCCAAGGAAGACTGCATCGCCCGTCACCTGGAGATCAGGGATAGCTTCACTCGGGTCCACCAGCGGCTGGATGACATGAGCAGGCAGATGGCCGAACGAGATACGAAGATCGCAGATGACCTCGGCTTCATCCGAGGCAAGTTAGAGAAGGTGTGAACATGACTACTCCCACCCCCGACGTAACATGGGCCGTAGCGGGAATCATCGTGGCCGTCATTGTTGGCCTCGGCAAGAGGTTCAAGTGGGTTCCAGATGACCGCATCACCAAGCAACTGAGTGCATTTGTGGTGGCCGTTTTGACTTGTCTGGCGTGGCCTCTGCTGCAGGGTGAGGCAATTCCGGCTTTGGGCGTTCTGGCAATGAGCATCGTCCAGACGTGGCTAACGGCCATGGCGAGTTACGAGATATACGTGACGGGCAAGAAGAGTGCTCAACCCAAGGCAAAGCCTGCGTAAAAAGTAGGCAGGAAACCCAACTTCATGGTTCGGTTTTCTATCTTTTGTGATACAATAATAGTAGTGCGTGTCACAACATAGATAGGAGACTGAAGATGAAGACGCGGTTGGCGTTGTGGTCGTTGCTGGCGGTAGTGGTGCTGACGGTGGCGTGGTGCTACGCGGTGCCGGTGGCGTGGCGGGATCGGGTGACGGGTCCGGTGCAGCAGGCGGGTTGGGACGCGCTGGTGGGTGCGGGGCCGGGGTACACAGTCCCCGAGGAGCAGTTGCGCAAGATGGCAAAGACACAGATCACGGGCGGCAGCTACGGTGGCAGCTTCGACATCTGCTGGCGGTTCCCCGAGGGCAGCGACCAGGGGGAGATATGGGACATCTACACTGTAGCTGGCCCGTTCAATCTGAACATTACATCAATCGGGTCCTCGGGGGACGGTCTTGACTTCAGTGTGTGGGGGACGCCTGGTGACGTTGTTCCGTCCTTTACAAAGCATGTCTCGTATGTAGCCGGTGGCATTGCTGAGGCACGGGTTTCTGTATCATGGTCGCTGGCCGGTGGCACACTCAACTGTGTCTCCTCAACTATCCCCATCGGCGAGAAGGGCGCTACCCACGCCAAGGAGCACGTCCTAACCGAAACGTGGGAGGTTGACAACGCTGAATGTACCATAGTCGTTGACGGGTACAGTGGCTCCTATATATACAGCGGAACCGTGCCACTGACATTCGGGGTAGGCCCCGTCAACACCGACGACGACCGCTGGGATGAAGTCCCCGGCTACGTCGTCTCCTTCGAGAACGTCAAGTTCTGCGGCGAGACGGTGGACCTCTCCGCTGCCGTCAAGCAGAACTGGCCCGGCTACACCGACAAGTGGGTGGAGGGCACCAGTGGCGGTACTCTCGGCCTGTGGGGGCACACGCCGGGCGACGGGCACTACAGTTGGAATGGCTGCACGGTCGGCGCACCGTACAGCTACGACTTCTCGGGCTGCATCGCCAAGTGGATGAGTGGGGCCAACGCCGATAGCCTCGCCTGTGTCTGCACCGGCCTCCGCAAACTGTCTACGCAGGAGGACGTTGACAACGGGCTGGCAGCAGCGGTCGGCAAGGACATAGGGCCGTGGACGGGGACGCTGGCGGAACTCAAGGCCCTCGGACGGGTGACGCAGAAGTACGGGATCATCTCACTCGACGCATACGACCCCGACATGCAGGGCACGGTCGAGATATCCTTCCCCTACGACTCCCTCCGTGCCCACGGTGCCCTCGACCATCCCGCCCCCACGTACAAGGTCGAGGGTTGCCAGTATCGCGGGGAGTCCGTCACTGCCGACGAGGAGGGAAACATCACCCCCGCCGACTTCGCAGTCAACGGTGACTACTGGGTGCGGGGGCAGAAGAACGGGCTGGACAAACTCACCAACGGCCTGTACTGGATATGGGCCTTGGACGCGGAGGGGGCCGACTACGCCATCGGCCCCAGCCCCGAGGACGCCCCCTACTACATCACCGACGACGGGGGCGGTATC
>Ga0209201_1001828_pt1 | contig 22889 bp, 23 predicted proteins | sample AD_UKC055_MetaG_FD_184411 | JGI IMG/M metagenome (GOLD analysis project Ga0209201, IMG submission 184411) | Active sludge microbial communities of municipal wastewater-treating anaerobic digesters from USA - AD_UKC055_MetaG (SPAdes) (version 2) | ecosystem: Engineered > Bioreactor > Anaerobic >...
AACTATAGACTGAGCATGAGAGCACGATGCTGCTAACTGATCCTGTGCCCGTTATGGTGGAGCCGGAAAACCTAGACGAACCCGTATGGTCGTTCTGCAGGAATCCTGAGGAATGCATGGCTCCCCGTACAAGTCAATAGATAGAACTTTTCGGGCGGTGTTCCGGCTGGATGTGCTCCCCAACGGGAGGAAAGCGGGGAAAATCAAGCCGGCGCGAACCTACCGGAACCCGGTTTTCCTCGCTCGGGAGTGGGAAAAGATGCTCCGGAGCGGGGAATACGCCTCCCAAACCGCCCTGGCCCGGAAGATCGGGGTCTCTCGCGCCCGCGTCAACCAGATGCTCCGGCTGCTGAAATTGCCTCCCAAGGTCCAGGAAGCCGTCGCTCAGATGGGCGATCCTCTAAACTCCCGAAAAATGACCGAGCGTAAATTGAGGTCCTTGCTTGCCTCGCCTCAGATGGAATAAGTAGGCGCAAAATGCTAAGCATCTTCCAATGCCTTCTTGATCGATGCGAAGGTGAACGAAAGTGCCCAGGTTGCCCCAATCCCATATAGACCTGTGGGGGTCGTATTGTCCTTTGCGGTCTTTACGGCAACGATCTTCTTCTTCAGTTCAACGGCCTTGTCGATCTCCCATGCGACCCACTTGCTCTTGTGAGTCTTTTCGCCAACAATGCAAAGGAAGTGCGTCGAATTACTGATGCGAGCCGAAATGACGCGCTTTATCGCAGCGGCGTCATCGCTATCAACGGAAACGTCAACCGATGCGTCGTAGAAGGAAAAATCAAATTCCTTGTTCGCATCCCATGCGACCAACAAGTTCTTGTAGTGCCTGTCATTGTCGTAGTCGTAACTGATGAACACCTTTTTCTTAGCCATTTCTCTTCTCCTTTTTTGGTGCTCTTATTAACTGTGACCATCTTGTGTTCTCCGATGAGACCAGCGATTCGACTCGCTGGACAAACAACGCGAAAGGGTTGTCAACATTATATGGTTCAGTCTTTGTCAAAAAGAGGTATTTTTCGTGGCGCAATGACTCACACGTTGTTCGATACTCTACCCAATTCTCTTGAAATTGGTAAAGGCCTACCACCCCTGCGATAACGGCAATAATGAACCCGAGAGATCCAATGATTACCCGAATGGCCGGGGTACTATCAGTGACATATCCTACCAGAAAGGGAATAGCTGCAGCGGCGGCTATTTCGATCACACGAAGATATTTGTAGCATCGTTGGTTGAATTGGCTCTTCTTGTCGTACCAGCTGATTTGATCGTCTACTCGCTCTTTTATAAACTGTTCCTCGTTCATGTAATTCTCCACTGCCTCTTATAAGTTCTCATGATCTGCACAGTGCAACTTGTATTCGTCGCGAAGTTTATGCTCTAACTTACGCATAAGCTTACGTAAATAAGTCCAGTCCTTTAGCAATTCATCGTACCGAGGATATTTCTTTTGCAGTTCAAACCAATCTTCAGCTTTATCTTGAGAATCCCACCACGAGCGCAAATGCGCTTGCCACTTTTCTAAAAATGGGCGCAGAACATCTGCCAGCAAATCGTGAATCAGCGTCCCCAGATGAGACTGTTGTTTTTCCTTGAGTTTGCCAACAGGAAATGACTTCATTATTTCGCGCGCTTCTTGAAAGAAGGCGTGCAGTGAGGCAAGGCTTTCAACCAACACCTCACCAGTGAAATCGGCACTTGTTGCGTCACGTCGCTTCCCTGACACTGCAACTCGGGTCACAATCTCCGTGTAAAGCTGCCAGGCACATTGCCGATCTTGCTCGGAGAGCTTACCTGAAAGCTTCAATATCCCGAAATTAAGCGTGAATCCCCCCTCTGACAATTCGGGCATCTTGCCTCCTAGTGGGTTACACCGTGAACCAGACATTTGGCGTTGTACTTCATCATATCGCGTGAGTTAGAGATATACTTGGCTTGAGTCGTACGGCGAGAATATGCTTCTTCGATCCAACCCTTGAGCTGGGCGCTGCTTGCAGGGTAGGTTCTATAGATTGCGTAGGCCTGACTTTCGTCTTTTGCCCAATTCTCTTTGAATCTTTGCGGTAAGTATCCGCTATTGCCCATATGTGGGAGAAGAATACCAATCAAGCCATTTGGATCATAGTCTTCCCCTTGGCGCAAGCTCGCTTTCAATTCCCAATCAATGTAACGTCGGCTGTGAGTACATTCGCCTATTAGGCAGATTGTTACCGTTGAGTCCTCAAGAACGTCTTGCCTGATGCGAGACATAACGTATTCAGCGTTGTCGCTGTCGATGTAGTCATCTTCTTCAGATACTCCAATGGCCTTAGCGATCATGACATCATCGAATGTACCCACAAATTTATCAACTGCATCCTGGTCTCCGTGATAATACGAGATGAAGCACTTTCGTCGTGCGGCTTCCTGCGATTTCGCTAGCATCCCTCTGATTAGATCATCATATTGAGATGTCATGTTATGCCTCCTGGCTAACTGTTGATTATGCAATTCCCATAATGTTTGAAGTTTCTATTTTGTCGTTATGGGCCTGCCAAAGAAAAGTTGAATAAAAAACCCAGCCGGGTGATAGACACCCGTGCTGGGTCAGACCCGCCGAACATCGTTCCCCAGTTTATGCTCATTCGTCTCCCTGGGATAATGCTGAGGTTCATTGTTTCACCCCCGGCGATTGTGGTCAAGGGGATTCGGCCGCTGTGTCGGCCGCTGGACCCGCTGATACCCTTGAAAATGACTATTAGTGGAGGCGCAAACGCTTGTCCAATAAGGGACAGCGAAAACAAGGAGAAAGGACATGAGCAAGCTGCAAGGACCGTTGTTCTCCCTGGATGCCCGGGGACAGCTGGGGAAGGCGCTGGTGTATGCGATCTGGAAGGGACTGAACTACGCCCGGAAGTACGTCATCCCGGCCAATCCGAATACCGCCGCACAGCAAACGATCAGGGGTTACTTCACTACCGCGGTGGCGGCCTACGGCGCCGAGGATCAGGCGACGAAGGATGCCTGGGATGCGGCCATCAAGAAGAAAAACAAGGTGATGACCGGGTTCAACTTCTATGTCGGTCTCTACGTGAAGTACCTGATCGACAACGCCGGGACCCCGCCTACCCCGCCCTTCCTGCCGCCCAGCTAAAAGCAAGCGGCTCCGGTGGCTCCGGAAGCAAAGCCCCAGCGTCATCCTTCGATGATGCTGGGGCCTTTGCATTTACCGGCAAATCGTTCTTGCTTTGAGGAACGAACGAATGCTAAAAATATCGATGAAATATTTAACCATCTAAGCTAAAATACAGGCTTGATCCTTGCACCCCGACACATCGGAGCTACGGTATGAGCTATAACAGCAAAATAGAGTGGACTGAAGCTTCGTGGAACCCCGTGATCGGCTGCACCAAAGTAAGCTCCGGTTGCAAATACTGTTACGCTGAGGCGCTCGCGGAGAGATTCCGCGGTATTCCCGGACATGCGTTTGAAAGGGGTTTCGATTTGCGGCTTGTTCCGGAGAAACTCACCGAGCCGCTGAAGTGGAAAATGCCGCGAAAGATATTCGTATGCTCGATGAGCGATCTCTTCCACGAACGAATACCTTTTGAATACATCCGGCAGGTATTCGAAGTGATGTCCAACGCAAGGCGACACACCTTCCAAGTGTTGACCAAGCGGGATTCTCGCCTGAAAAGCATCAGCTCGCGCCTTCCGTGGCCGAAAAACATTTGGATCGGCGTCACCGTTGAGTCGGCTGCATACACCCACAGAGTAGATAATTTGCTATCGGTGCCGGCAGCCGTGAAATTCCTGAGCCTTGAACCTCTTTTAAGTCCTATCAAAGATATACAGCTTGATGGAATAGACTGGGTGATTGTTGGTGGGGAATCCGGGCTGAGCGCTCGACCGATGGATATAAACTGGGCGAGAGAAATCAAAGAGAAGTGTAATGAGGCGGGTATACCCTTTTTCCTGAAACAGCTGGGGGGGCGCAATGGTAAGCGCGGAGGGGTAGATGCAGTATTAGATGGTCGCCAATGGCACGAAAGTCCTAATCCCCTGGCAGTTGCAGCGCTTTCTTAACCTCCGATAGTATTTCCCAACCGAGCTATGCAGCCTAAAGATACTCTCTGGCCGCTACAACCTCGCACCAGAGGTAAGCATTTAGTCCTGAAAGCATATCTCGACGCGTGGCTTCCCATCCTGGGGATTCGGAGCGGACGGATTCTTTTCATAGACGGTTTCGCAGGACCAGGTCAATACCGCGACGGGGAGGAAGGCTCTCCAGTAATCGCACTACGAGCTTTTTGCGAGCATAAAGCCCGGGGAATCATTAAAGCCGAAGTCGGATTCTTCTTTATTGAGAAGGATAAAGATCGCGCCGAACATTTGGCAAGGATAGTCGAAGAATGGAAGCCGAAATTACCAGGGAACTGCTGGACCAAGGTAGTGCATGGCACTTTCGACGCAACTATGACGGAGGCTTTAGATAGCGTAGACGAACAAGCGAAACAGTTAGCTCCAGCTTTTGTTATGGTCGATCCGTTCGGCGTTTCCGAGACGCCGATGTCCGTTATAGAGCGGATTTTAAAAAACCCAAGCAGCGAAGTCTACGTCACATTCATGTATGAAAGCATAAATCGCTTCAAGTCCACTCCTGAGTTTATGAGGCACCTCGACGAGCTATTTGGCTGTGAAGAATGGCGAGACGGGGTGGAGCTCAACGAGCAGGAAGAGAGGAAAAATTTCTTTTACAACCTATATGAGAAGCAACTTCGGAAAGCCGGTGCAAAGCACGTCGTTCATTTTGATCTTTATGAAGAACAGCGACTCGTCTATGGGATATTTTTCGGGACTCAGAACATAACCGGTTGCGACAGGATGAAACAGGCAATCTGGAAGGTTGTGCCTTTCGGTGACTTTGCCTTCCATGGAACACGGTCGCGGCAACTTATGCTCGGCATTGAGACGCCCGATTTCGAGCCGCTTAAGGAGGCCTTGAGCGGAGAATTTCGCGGGAAAGGCTGGATTCCAATCAAAGATATAGTGAACTTTGTAAGCTCAGATAAAACCGATTACCACAGCAGCCAGGTCAAAAGAGGGGCGCTGGTCCCGATGGAGAATGCCAAGCAGATCAAAGTCAACGAAAGGACCAGAGAAAAGAAACGAACCTATCCTGAAGGGACGTTGATAAGGTTCTTGTAGGTCAGAACCGTAGTGACCCTCTCCGCTTCCTCTCCGCTCCCACTCCGCTTACTTCAATAAGGTAGTGGAATCCTCCCTCGCCCGGGCCTCGATGGCGCGGAGCAGGTCGGCGAAAGTCTTATATTGCTCGGGCTTGAAGACAACCTGGTCGACGCGGATGTAACGCCAGTCCTCGCCGAACTGGTTTGAGACCTTCTTGCACCATTCCTTGATGCTCGCTTCCTTGTACTCAAGATTCTCGAAGATGCGGCCCTTGGTCTCGATGATCCAGTTGACTTCCTTCCCGCCGGCGGCCTTCTGGACGGCCACGAAATCGGGGTAGTAGAACCTGATCGCGCCGCTCTGGCTGAGGTAATCGACCCGGAAGCGGGTAAAATGTTCGGCGAGGGAGGCAAAGCGGGAAATATCCCGACTCTTATCCAGGAAACGGGCGAAATCAGACTCGAAGTCGTTGTAGGAGGCCACGAAGTTGAAGATGGTATGGTCGCAACGGAGGTGTTTCCGGCGCCAGGTAAACTTCTGAGTATCGGAAAGCTTGAAATGCTTATCCTCGAACTCGATCTCGCGCTTCTCGGCGATGAGATTGCTTATTTCCCGGGCCAGGTAGCGGGCGATCCCCTCCTGGACCAGTAAGGCGCTGAGATGGCGCCGGACGTTCTCCGCCTCCAGATCAATCGGAACGCCAAAGCATTTCTTCAAGATGTAGGTCCGGACCAGGGGATAGAGCTCCGAGAAAACATTGGTTAGTTTTGCCTCGCCCACCGCTTTCTGGGTGATCTGGGAGAGAACTTCCTGGCTGCTGAATGCCGGCGGCTCGATCTCCTCGTCGTGGACCTTGGTTTTCGTAGTGGCAAACTCCATCTCCAGCTTAAGGCGATACTCTTCTTCCAGCTCATCTCGCCTATAAATGGGATCGAGTTTCAGCGGGTCGATGGTTGAAAGCTTCTTGTACACGTGGCTGAAAACGGGGCGGGTGAGGGGGATGGCGATGTCGTATTTCACCTTGTCTTTCAGCGGGGCGATGATGATGGGAGGTTCGGGCGGCTTGGTGGTCGTTTTGATCCCGACACCTTCCAGCTCAAGCTGACGAACGAAGTCCTCGAAAGCCTCCGTCCCCATCACCTCAAGGGTCTGGGTGCGGTCGTAGCTGATGCCCTGCATCAAGCGAAGGCCCCGGCCGACAGCTTGCTCGGGGAGGATGCGGGCCTTGGAGGTAAAAGGACGGAGCCCCAGCACGACGGAGACGCCGCGAACATCCCATCCCTCTCGGAGCATCATCACGCTGACGATGACCTTGACCTTGTTCCCAGGCTTGTCTATATCGCGCGCCGCTTCGCGGGCTACTTCCAGATCACCCTTGGTGATTTCTCCTTCGGAGTCCGTATGAATGACAAGGACATCGTCCTTTTTGAGTCCGGTTCTATTGTTCTTGTCAGTTAGCCACTCACCGATCTTGTCGGCAAAGGCATTTTTCTCGGCCATAATGAAGAGGACCGGCTTGAGACCGAAATCCTTATATGTATCAGAGTGCTCTTTCCACCTCTTCAGGGCAGCGACGAGCCATTCCCCGTACTTTCTTGTTACATTGGAACCGGTTATGTTCTCCGGGTCTTTGTGGTCGACACGGTGGACGATGAGAGGGGCCTTGACGATGCGGTCCTCGACCGCCTGGGCCAGGGGATAATCGCAGATTATCCAGGGGAAATAAGTCCCGTTCTGGTCCTTGGGGGTGGCGGAGAAGTCAAGCCACAGGGCGAGGCCCGCCGGGAGCGCGCCGTGGAGGGCCATCAGGGTCTTGTGCCAGACGAGTTCCTCGTCGTGGATGTGGTGGGCCTCGTCGTTGAGGACCACCAAATCTTTCAGCGATTTCAGGCGGTCCAGCATTGAACGCTGGTGGGATGAGAGGTCCATCACGGGTTTGCGCCCAAGTATCGCGTCGACGGCGTTGGCCGGCGTCCATTCCTTGTCGCGGGACTCGTAAATCTGCTGGATATTGGTGAGGAAGAGGTTTCCGCCGGGATCGGGCTCGGCGCTGTCCCCCCTTAAGATCACCTTCATGTTCCACTGCCATTCCGGGGGCACGAGGGGAAGGTCGTAGAAGATTTGGTTGCTGGCGAAATCCTTTTCCAGGCGCTGATAGACGATGACGTTCGGGGCGATGATGAGGAAGTTGGTGGAGAGCTCCGAACCTTTGACCATCTTCTTGTGGAAATACGACCAGACAATGGCCATCGCCATCACGTAGGTCTTACCGGAGCCGGTGGCCATCTTGAAGGCGAAGCGACGAAGATTCTCGGCGGGGAGGTACTGGAGGCCGTCGCTGTCGAGCTCGGGGAAGTAGCGGCGAATCTGGCGGCCGCCATCCATCGTGGTCTGGAACTCGATGCTCTTGTCGAGAAGGTCCTTCTGGAAAATCTCGCCGAAGGACTCGATGAGGGGCCTGGCGTCCCGGTTTTTCTCGATCTCGATCAGATAAACGAGAGTTTCCATTGCCTCCCGCTGGCCGAAGAAATAGCGGAAGGCCTCACCGTTTACGATATGGTCCTCGTCGAACCAGAACTGGAAGAGGCGGCGGGTGACGACGGAGGCGCCGGGGTAGCCGTCGCTTCTCCACTTGCCGACGGCGGTGCGAAGGCTGTTGACCAGGAGCATCTTGCTCGGACGTCGCTCGTCGACGATTTCGTACTCGTCGGATACCCCCGCCTTTTTCCTCAAATACGCTGTCGGAGGGAGGGAGGAATCCCGGTCGGGGATTTCTGGGAGGTCTTTATCGTAGGTAATTACTGCTCTCGCCATTACTTCACCTCCGTTTCAAAGAGCTGGGAGGTGTCATTGCCGAAGATGTCGACGACCTTCACCATAATCGTGTACTTGCCGGGCTTTCCGTAAGTATGCGGATCGCTTTTCAGGGAGAGGCTTCGATTTTTCCGTGTCCGGTAATCCACCCAGCCTTGCATAAAGGTATCGTTCCGGAAATCCCAGTCTATCGCCCAGTAGTCAATAAAATCGGACCATTTCTTCACCTTGTCCCGGACTTCCTGGGGGATGAGCTCGGTGTTGGGGATGACAAAGTCTTTTAACTCGACGGCGACCTTCCTCCCCTTCTCCGATTTGATCTTGACCTCCAAATAAGCCAGCTCAAAGAAGCGAACGTCCCCCTTCTGAACTGCCTGCTGTTCCATCACCTCGCGCGGAATCTGGAGGAGAAGAAGCTTGATCCCCCGCCCCTTGGCCGCTTCGGTGATGATCTCATAGAGGCCCATCTCCCATTCCCAGCCGAGGATGTGGAGTTCTTTCTGTTTGATCGCTTTGCACTCGTCGAGGCAGGCGTTGATTTCGTCTATGGTGACAGGTGCGTCAACCGCGCCGACGTGGATGACGGCGCCGCCTTTCTTTCCGTGCAGATGCTCCATTCCGGCGAGAGGCTCCGCGCCGTAAAGTTTGAGCACGAACTTCAGGTACTCGAAGATGGCGAGCTGCCGGCCTTCCTTCTTCTCCTTCTTGAAAGTCACCCCCTGCCAGTACTGTCGCTCATATTTGCCAAGGTTCAGAACCTCGAAGGGCTTGCAGTTCTCAATGCCGAGCAAGCGCTTCCGGGAAACATGTATGGCCCAGCGGCCAAGGTCACAACCGATCCAGCGGCGGCCAAGCTTTTCGGCGACGGCCAGAGTAGTGCCGGAGCCGCAAAATAAGTCCGCAACAAGACCTTCGGGGATCGAAGAGGCATTTATAACCCGCTCAAGTAAACCTTCTGGCTTTTGCGTATCAAATCCCGTTCGTGGATCAGAACTACGAAATACCATTTCAATATCGTCCCACACATCGTCTACGATGCGAGTATTTATAAGAAAGTCGCCATCCCGCTTTAGCCAATACTTCACTCGAACACTTCCTGAACTGGTATGCTCGATGCGTCCTTCTGATTTCAAGCGAGCAATACTTTCAGCAGTATAGTCTCCTGGTGGCGAAGTCCAATAATAGCGCCCTTGAGAGTCACGTTTAGCATTGAAAGGATATTTCTCCTTACCGTTTCTATCTCGAATAATTGGCTCCATTATTTCTTTATACTGCCGCTCAAACGCATAGCCATTCGATGCGCGTGTATAGAATAGGATAACATCCTGATTCCTGGGGAATTGGGTAGCTCGACCTTTTGCACCAAGAGAATTCTTTTTCCAAATGATTTCGTTTCGGAAACAATCAGTCCCGAGAATCTCATCAAGCACAGTTCTCAATTGTGCTTGAAGCCTCCAATCGCAGTGCAGATATATGCTGCCATTTTCGGCCAAGAGATCACGCGCCAAGATAAGACGAGGATAGATCATTGAAAGGTATGATTGGGTCCCCTGGCCCCAAGTGTCTCTATAGGCTTTTTCTTCAATCAGAGATTGATCCTTCGATAATTCTACGTCGCCATCACCGACAAGAGTTGTAAAACTGAAATCCGCTCCGACTTCAAACGGCGGATCAATATAGATAAGGTCGATCTTCCCCGCAAACTGCTCCAGCAGAGACCCCATCACCAGCAGATTATCGCCCCAGATCAGTTTGTTTTTCCAACCTTCCTCGAACGTTTCGCCTTCCTTCTTGTGAAATACGTCATAGAGAAGAGGCATATCTTCTCTTTCTTTCTTATCGGCCTCACGCGTCGCCCGGGACTGGCCGATCGTCTCGATAATCTGGAAAGGCAAATTGACTCGCGGAACCTCGACAAGCTGGCCATTTTCGTCGTATTTCCCCGGCCAGACAAGCTCGGTCTTGGTAATATCAATCTTGGCCATTTCTCACTCCTCGCTCTCTTTGATTACGATTACTCCCTCCCGGCCGCAATAGGGGCGGATGTCGCATTCCTTGCAGATTTTCTTCTCGGGCGGTTTCTTGATCTGGTAATCCCTTTTCAGAATCCGGGCGACAACGCTGTCAAAATAGGTCCCCGCCTCCTCCACTATTTCCGGCTTGTAAGGAAACTCCATCAGGGCGTCTTTCCTCAAGGGCTCGCCCGTCCAGTAGAGGAAAAGGCGTTCGGGCCGCTTGCCGTATCTGCGCTCCAGGATATGGGCGTAGATGCAGAGCTGCCGGTAGTAACATTCAAGGCGGGCGTCGTCCTTTTCCGGCCGGGGCTGGGATTTGAAGTCGAGCAGCTCAAGCTTCTCATCCCGGCCGAGGAGAAGATCGATTTTCCCCGTCAGGATATACTGCTCCTTCTCCACGGAGACGTCAACCTCGGTCTCGATGATCCGGTCCATCTCGGAGCGGTTCTGGCGGAAGTAGTTGATGACCTGAACGAAGGCATTGTCCCGCTGCTTCTTGCCGATCGGGCGGATGCCGGCCGCGGCCAGGTGACGGAAGTTGAAATCGAAAAGCTCCTCGATCTTCTCCTCGGTGAGGGAAGAGGCCTTCTTGTCCATTGCCCAGCGGTGGATGTCTTCGATCGTCTGATGAATCAGCGTCCCGAAGAACAATTCCGCGGAACGGGAGGGGGTGAAATCGTAATCCCGGAAGAACTGGTACTGACGGGGACAGGTCTCATAGACCTTAAGATCGCTGGTAAAGCTGAAGGTCTTTTTCAGGGGCATCCGGCTCTTGAGGCGGAAGAAGAGGGCCTTGAGCACGTCCTTTTGAACATAGGGCCACTGCGGGAGGCCATCCCAGATGGCGTGGAAGTAGGGTTTCGGCTCCGTCGCGGTCGTGAGCACCAGAACTTTCTCGGCGCGGGAGAAGGCGACGTAGTGGAGACGCATCCGGTCGAAGGATGTGATGCGGCTTTCCGGCTCGAACGGCTCCCGGTGATAAAAGGGCGATAACCAGCGGTCAATGTCCTTCGAAGAAGACAACCTCTTATCGAGGGAGTCGGCGATGATGACCGGGAACTCCAGGCCCTTGGCCTGGTGGATGGTCATTATCTGGACGTGTCCCTTCGGGAAAGGCTGGTCGGGGTCCTCGTATTCGTTGATGCCGCCCATATACAGAAGGCGGAGAAAGCTGTTGAAGAAGTGGAGCCGGAGAAAGTCCCGGTTCTTATAAGAGATGACCGTGTAGTGGTAGTAGTTCTGGAAGACGTTGAGGAGCCCGGAGAAGATGGCCAGGTTCCGGGCGCGGTTCTCGTTCTTGACCATCGAGGCGAAAGGCTCGAAGGAGAGGAAGCGGTAGAAATAATCGGCCAGGCGGCGGTCGAGGGCCCCGCCTTTCTTCAGGCCCGCTATCTCTTCCTGGACTTCCCGGAGAGCGACGGCCAGGGGATGAGGCTGGGGGAAGTTCTTTCCCAGGTCCACGATGCACTCGTCAATATAGGCGGCCATCTTCAGCAGGGAATGTCCCTGAATCTCGCCGCGCTGGTCGCCGAAATGGCCGAGGATGACGGCAAAACAGGCGACCATATAGCGGACCTCGTCATTCTCGAAGTATCCACGAGCGCGGGGGCAGAAGGCGGGGATTCCTTTCTCTTCCAGGGCGGCGAGATAGTGGCCGCTATGCTCCAAGCGGACGCTGTGGAGGAGGAGGGCGACCTGGCTGAAGTCCTCGATGACGCGGTTCTCCTGCAAGAAATGAACCAGGTCGGCCACCCGGGAGGCCTCGTCCTTCTTCGATTCCCCCCAAACGCAGAAGACGGCCGGGTAATCGGGGAACTTTCCTTCCGGGTTGGGGAGTATCTTCTTGTCGAAACGGAACTGGACGCGGGAGCCGGGATTGGACCAGTCCGCGGATTCCATGAATTTGTTGTAGGCGGCGACGATAACCTCGTGGGAACGGTAGTTGATGACGAGGGGCGTGACCTTGCACTTCTTGAAGTGGAGGGGGAACTCAAGAATGTTTCTCACGGTGGCGCCGCGAAAGCGGTAAAGGCTCTGATCCTCGTCTCCCACCACGCAGATGTTATTTTCCGGCTTGGCAAGCCGCAGCAGCAGGCGCTCCTGGATGTAGTTGGTGTCCTGATACTCGTCCACGAGGATGTATCTGATTTTCCCGGCGATGGACGCGCCGATCTCCTTTTCCTGAAGCAAGCCGTAGAAGATTTTCTGGAGATGGGCGAAGTCGACGCGGTTTTTCTCGAAGAGAGTCGAGACATAGGACTGATATGCGGCCCCGATGGAAGCGAGGAAAGGCTCGGATGAGGAGACGAGGGCCGAGGGGTCGACGAGTTCTTCGGTGATTTTATTGAAATAATCGCGGGCGCCCTCGATGGCTGTCCAGCGTGTGGACCATCGAGTGAGGTATTTTTCGGAGTCCTCCGGGCCGATGATGTCGCCGAAGTGCTCGAAGATGAAGAGGAGCTGGGTGAGGTCGTCGAGGACTTCGTAATTGTTGCCAAGGGGGGTACGATGACGGTAGCGGAGGAGGAAGTCGTTGCTGATGCCGTGGATCGTGCCGACCAGCAAATCGGAGAGATTCCCTTCGTAGTTGAGCTTTTTAGCGGCGAGCGAGATGCGGTCGCGGAGCTCGAAAGCCGCCTTCTCGGTGAAGGTGCACAGCAGGATTTCCGAGGGCTTGGCCAGGCCCCGGAGGAGGATGTTGAGGGCGCGGATGACGAGGACGTGGGTCTTGCCGGAGCCGGGGCCGGCAATAATCAGTTGGGGGCCCTCGGTATGGGCAATAGCCTCCTGTTGAGAGTCACTGAGCTCGGGGTACTCTTTCAGGATTCTGTCGTCAATGAGCATCTACAGAAGGCCCTCCTGCTTGAAACTGAAAGCGGCGTCCTTCGAGACGATGAGATGGTCGAAGATTTCCATGCCCAGGGTTTTCCCGGCAAGCTGGAGCATACGGGTGAGAGCTTTATCCTGCGAGGAGGGGCTCACTTCGCCGGACGGGTGGTTATGGACGAGGAGGAGAGAGGTGGCTTTCCTGATTAAAGCCTCCTCCATGATTCGGCGGGGGTAAACAGCGGATTCGTCGATGGTCCCCTTTGCGATGGTTTCTTCCCCGAGGATACGGGCCCTCTTGTTAAGGAAGATGACCCTGAACTGTTCATTGGCCTCGGCACCCATCGAGGCCCGGCAGTAATCGACGACGGCTTGGGAGGACTTGAGGGAAGGGCCCTGAGTCGTCTTCTGCTGGAGGTAGCGGGCGGCGGCTTCCTTGACGAAGCGGATGGCGGCGGAGGAAGCTTCGCTCAGGCCGGGAATCTGGCGGAGATCCTCCAGGGGGGCGTCCAAGACGCCGCGAAAGGTTTTGAACCTTCTTAAGGCTTCCTTGGCCTGGGGCTTTACGTCGCCGCGGGGGATGGCCAGAGTCAGAAGGAACTCGACGGCCTCGTAATCCGGAAAGGACTGGAGGCCGTTCTTCAAGAAACGCTTGCGCAACCTGTTGCGGTGGCCGTGGTAATCCTTTTGTTTTTTAGTCGTCATTCTCAAGAGGCAAGTAATCCTGATAACACTTCCGGGGAATGTTAAGAGACGTATTTTACTATAGATTGCGCGGGGAGAGAACGGAAAAGGCAGAACAACGAAGCAAAGCCGCAGGGGGCGTTTCCCCCAAGATTGGGGGAAACGGGGCCGAGGAAAGGGGCGTCTCGGGCCGGCAAAGCTGGACCGAGGCGCACGGGGGAAGGGGGTTGATGGACGCGGAGCGGAGGCGGAGGCTGAACGGGCCGCAGGCCCGCGCGAGGGGCGAGTGAGGAAGGCGTAGTTTACATAACGTTTACGTTATGTAAACCCGAAGGGCGTCGCGGAGGGGTGAGGCAAGGGCTAGTTCCGATAATGAGCTCATTATCGGAAAGGCGGGCTCGCAAGCCGAGTGACAGAAAGGGAAATTGGGTCCCCTGGCACGAGGCTTGCCGCCCGCCGTCTTGCCCGGTGGCGAGGAGCTTTAGCTCCGAGCCATGCCGAACCCCGGAGCAGCTACGGCCTTCCGAACGAGCCCCGAGCAGTTCAGCCGAAGCCGAAGCGGAGCGTCCTGGGGCACGGGGGAGGAAAAAGGGGGTGAATCCCGCCGAAGGCGGGAGAGGGGGAAAAGGGGCGGCGAGTGGCGGCGGATCGGAGCTGAGGGGCTTGCTCAGCGAGCCAAGCGGAAGGAGCGCGAGCTGTCGGCAGTCGAGGGAGGCGAAGCCGACCGCGTCTGCCGACAGCCGAGCGGAGCGAGAGCGCTCCTGAAGCGCAGGCGAGCAGGGCGCGGAGAGCGAGCGAGTTTCGAGGAGCGCAGGCGACGCGGAACGCGTCGCCGAGCACCGGAGAATCTCGCGAGCGCGCCCTCCGGAGACAGCGAGCGTGTCGCCAGTCGGCCGGCTTTTTGGCCGTCTGGCGACAGTTACGCGAGCTGTCGGAGGAGGGCCGGAGCGCCCGGTGAGCAAGCGCCGAAGCGAAGAGGAGCCGACGCGAGAGGGGGCTTTTCCCCCTTCCTACCGCTGCGCGGGGAGAAGACGTCCGGATTCGGGGAAGACGAGGCCTGGCGCGCTTCTTGCGGCCGTTCCCGGAGGCGACTGAAAGCGAGCCGCAGGCGAGCTTTTCAGTCGCCGGAGGGATGCCCCGAAGGGGCAAGGCCGAAAGCAAGAAGCGTGACAGGCCGGGGATCGGGCACGGACGGAGCGGAGCTGGGCCGCCGCGAAGTGGCGGACCGGCGGAGCGGGGCAAGGGGGGCGAGGCGCGGAGGCGGGGGGGCGGTTTCAGTCCGGCCAGCGGGGGGCGAGGTTGGGGGGCCGGTCTGAAACGCGGGGGGCCAGGGGGGCGGTTTCAGTCCGGGCCTGTGGGGGGAGAGGTCGGGGCGCCCGGACTGAAACCGGGTGGGGGGCGGAAGGGGAAACAACCTCGGGCAAAGGAAAGACTTACGCTACACCGGAAACGAAGCTGCGCCGCGCGGTTTTTCGTGCGGCGCGGCGGGGGCCGGGAGCGGGGGGTGGAGGGTTTCAGTCGGCAGTGGGGGGCGAGGTAGGGGGCCGACTGAAACCCGGCGGGGGGCGCAAGAAGCGTGACAGCTATGCTGGCGCGCTTCTTGCCCTACTGTCCCTGCCGGAAAGAGCATACGCGCCGGAGTTTCTTCAGAGCATAGTGAACGTGCTGGGAAACGGTCGTCTGGTGAATCCTGAGGAGGCCGGCGATCTCGAGCTGGGAGCGGCCGCGCAGGTAGTAAAGGGTCAGGCACTCGTTCTGCCGGGGCGTGAGGCTCCGGGCCATTTCCTTCCTCACCTCGCGCATCTTTGAGCGGACGAAGAGCGCCCGCTCCTCCTTCCTTTTCTCCTCGTCTCCATTGTCGCCGAGGTCGTAGGCCGGAACCATAGCCGCGAGAACCGCGGGGTCAAAGCAAATCTCCTTGAATTTATAGTCGAGCCGGGACATTTTTCGAGACCTCAACAATCCGCGCGTCGAATAGCTCTCGGGCCTGGTCGAGTATACGGACTTCCTCGGGGAGCAATTCAAAGCGGGGCGAGCCGGTCCTCTTGGAGACGAGCCAGATGTCGCCCCATTTCCGGGACCGGATATGGACCTCGGCATCGAGGGCGCGGAAGTCCTCCACGTCGGCGATAGTCGGGGCGGTGCGCTTCCCGGCAGGAGGCGCAGGCAATTCCGGGGCTTTCGGCTCCACCGGCGCGGGGAGAGGCGCGGGAGGGACCAGCTGGGCCTTCAGAGCCACTATCTCCTCGGCATCGTCCCCGAGGTCGAGCCGGGCGATCCGCGCGCGGATGATTCTCTCCTTGACGTTCATTGTGAGGATTTCTCCGGCATTGTTAGGATTTCCTTCGACTGCGCGGGATTGCCAACAGGAACGCCAACAGGCGCATCCCACGGGAAATAAGGCGGTTGCGGGGTTTCCCGGGGCTCTTGTGAGGAAAAAAGCGAGAATTGGCGCGGGAGGCCGGAGGGGTCTTCTCCCCGCCTCCGGCCGCGAGGGAGGGGGGAGAAGGATGGTCCCCGGTATTTAGGCAAATTATTCCCAACAAGCTAACAAAACAGGGGTCATTTCCGCTTAACCACTTGAAAATGAGCCGGTTGCGCTTGTGAGGATTATTATTGGGAATCGTCGTTAGCATTTGCTTCCTCCGTTTCACTCACAGGGTCGGAGACCAGGTAGCGCTCGGCGACGTCGTTCACGCGAGAGCGGGGCAGGCGGTAGCAAAGGACCTGCTTGCCGCTGGAGACGAGGGAGTTTGAATCCACGCGGAGGTAGGGCTTGTCCTTCTTCTTGTCCTTGATGATCTGGAGACGGGAGAGGACCTTTCCGAGATAGCGCTTCTTTACCCAGTCGAGCGTGTCCCGCCCGGCGACGTAGGCGAGAACGTCGTCGGAGTTGTAAAAGTCGGTGGGGGTCCCGTCCTGGTCGAGGATGGGGCCGCGCTCGGCGATGTAGTCCACGACGGCGGCGAGTATTCTCTGCTCGGGGTTCTCCTCCAGTTCGTCGTCCTGCTTGCGGTCCCGGCAGGTGAAGGCAAGGCGGATCATCCTGGACGTGAGAAGGTCGGCCTCCGCGATGGAGGGGTCCCGGGCGAGGCGGCGGCCGTCAATGAACTCGGCCAGGGCGAAGATCGGGGACCAGAGCTCGTCCTCGCGGTCCTTCAGTCCCTTGATGATCTCCTGTTCGGAGTAAATCCGGGCAATCTCGGCGTGGAACTGGAGGGCGAGGACGTAAAGGTCGTTGCGAATTTTCTGGAAGGTGGGCTCCAGGCGACGATAGGAGAACTTGGGGACCTCGCCTTTGGCCCGGAGAAGGTGGAGGGTGATGGTCCGGTCGGCGGAGGTCTGCTCCAGCCCTTCGATGTTGGCCAGGAGCTTGGGGCTGTAGGTCGAGAAGGTGGTGGGGATGTTGTCGTCGCCGACGCAGCGGCGGACGCAGCCGCCCCGCTTGTAGCCGGAGTTGAATATCTCCAGCCGCTCCGAGAGGTCGGCCGCCTGCTTGCGGGAGTATTTGGCGGCCTCGTCGTGGAAGATGGTGCAGCGGTCGGTCTCGGTGGAGCGGTACATCACGGCGTCGGTCATCGAGGCCGACGCGACGGAGTTGAAGCAGAGGGGGGCGGCGATCTCGATGGTGCGGGTCTTGCCGGTGCGCTTAGTCCCGGAGAGGAAGACGTAGGGGTAGCTCTCGAATCCCATAAAGAAGTAGGTCCCGAGGCACCAGAGGGATATGAAGTTGTGGTAAAGGGGATCGGGATAATCGAGGTAGGTGACGAACAGGGCGCGGATTTCGTCGAAGAGGGCGACGGGTTCAACGGACGCCTCGCCCTGGATGAAGGCGTGGACGCTGTTTTTCACCGTCCGGGAGATGGACCAGCGGTTCATATCGCTGGGGGCCTGGCCCTCCCGGAGGAGGCGTAGGCCCCGGGCGTCGAGCTCGGCCTTCTCCAGGGGGAACATCTCGCGGTCGGAGGTGATGACGTGGGGAAGGCGCTCGACGGAGCCGTCCTTCGGGTTTCGCCTCTGGACGTGGACCGTGAAATACGCCTTGTCCCGCCGGAAGTCCTGGGCGGGGTTGAAGGGCTCGAAGTCCTCCCAGAGATAGGCGCTGGTGGCCCCCTCGCATTCCTGAGCGGACTTTTCCTTCTCCAGCTCAGAGCGGTATTGCCTGACGGCGGCTCGGTAGGCATCGGTATCCTCCTTTTTCAGTCCGAATCGTTCCTTGATCTCGTGGCCGATGTAAGCCTCGGCCTGGGGACGGCTGAGGCGGGCGAGAAGCTTGAGAACCGGGTCGAGGAGGCGGGGGAGCTCGGTCTTGGGCGCGGCGGTGGGGATCTTGCCGATCTCGTAGGAGACGAGGTTGGGGGCGGCGTCGAGGAGCTTCTGAAAGTCGGCAGCCTTGTTCTTGACGAAGTAATCTCCGAGGTCGGTGTCTTCGGGGAGGCAGACGACCCGGGCTCTCTCTCCGATCGGGGCGGCGATCCGGGAAGCGGCCTCGCGGCCCGCCTTGTCGCCGTCCATACAGACGTAGACGGTCCCGGCGCGGGAGAGACGGGACAGATCGTCCTCACGGAAGCGGCTGGTCCCGAAAAGGGCGCAGCACTCAAAGCCCGCCTGGACGGCGGGGAGGCAGTCGAGGACGCCCTCGGTGAGGATGACGCGGGGGGAGCGGAGCGCGTCCTCATTGAAGAAGAAACGCATCTCGCCGGGAAGGTGGAGATACCTCGGCTCCGAATCCCCGAGGACGCGCCCGGAGAGGTGGACGACGCGGCCCCGGACGATGTTGGGGAAGACGATCCGGTTGAAGAAGTAGTCGCCGGCCTGGCCGCCGTTGGTCTTTTTCACCGCCCCGGAGAGGAGGCAGGTCTCGACGGGGAGTTTTTTCTCGCCCGTCAGGTGCTCAAAAAGGCCGCCGGAGGCGAAGCCGATCCGGAAGCGGGTGATGGTCTCGTCGGTGAGGCCGCGCTGGTGGAGATAGGAACGGGCCTCGGGGGTGAGGCGGGCGTGGTAGTAGTCGGCGGCGGCGGAGAGGACCTCCTCGACGCGGCGGCTCTCGCTGACCTGGAAAAGGTCGTCGGGGCTCATCTCACCGACCGGGATTTTGGCGCGGTCGGCGAGGAGGCGGAGGGCCTCGATGAAGGAGATGTTCTGGCGCTTTTCGATGAAGCGGAATACGTCCCCCCCTGCCCCGCAGCCGAAACATTTGAAATACTGGCCCTTCGGGTTGACGTGAAAGCTCGGCGTCTTCTCGTCGTGGAAGGGGCAAAGGGACCTGTGGGAATGGTCGAGCGAAAGGTGCTCCGAAACAACTTCTACGATGTCGTTTGCTTCCCTGACTTTTTCGATCAGGCTCCGGAAGTTTTCTTTCTCTGGCATGGCGGCGGCTCCTTTAGATGTTCCATTGGTCAACCTGGTAGATTTCAAAGCTCCGGTCCCCCCGGAGCTTGGTGAAGGTGTCGGCGACCTCCACGGCGATGTAACGCCCGACCTCGGTTGAAACGTCGATCAGGCAACGGGGAGGGTCGTCGGCCACCCGGTAGGCGGCGTCGATCCTCGCCCGGGCCTTGCCGAAGGCGAACTCGGTGAGGAAGACGGCGCAGTCGAGAGCGTCCTGAACGCTTTTCTTGCTCACCTCGTCGGCGAAAACGAATTTGCAGAATGTCGCGGGCATCGGTTTCTTCTTCAAACGGCCGCCGCATTCACGACGGGCGGCTCTTCCTCCGCGCGGCGCTCGGCAGACACGCCGGCGCAGGACGCGAGGCGGTTGTTGATCGCCTCCCGCGCGATGATCCGGGCCAGGATGAGAAGGCCGCGGGTCACGGGCTCGGGCGGGGATAGAACGTCGGGAGGATTGTTCAAGGCTGGGCTCCCCGGTTATCCGGCAAGGGATGAGTGGGGGGCTTGGCGTTCCGCTTCTCGTAGAGGTCGTCAAGCGAGCATCCCAGGGCCTCGGAGATCAGCAGGGCGTAGGGAGAAGAAAGAAAGAGGCGATTATTCTCCAGCGCGTTGATGGTGCTCCGGCTGATCCCCGTCATATTCGCGAGGTCTTCCTGATGGGCCACCAGAGCCTTCAACCGGCAGTCGCGGACGCGGTTGCGGTACTGCCTGGCGGCCTTGCTCAATAGCTTTCTTTTGGCCATGACTTGTCTCCTTTGTATATTGCTATTGCACCGCTGTAAGTTATTGGGCAAAAAATATATGGGGGCAGTCCCATATAATCTTGCCGCTTTCACAATTACAATATACAACAACGCAATAGGGAATGCAAGCCTATTTCACGAAAAAAATCTGCTCCGGGGGGGCAAAATGAAAGAATTTAAAGAAAAAACTTGCGTAATTGCTTACGCTGGCGTATATTGGTCTTGTAGGATAAGCAAAGAAAAGGAGGGAAACGATGTCGCTCGGAGAGAAAGTCAAAGCGCTTCGGGAGAAAAAGGGCATGAATCAGAAGCAGTTATCGGAGGCTTCGCGCATCACTCAGGCCACGATCTCCCGGATAGAAAGCGGGAAGGTCAATCAGCTGAAGTCGGATGCGTTGAAACGCCTGGCCGACGCGCTGGGTTCAACGGTTGATTACCTGGTGGACAAGGCCGACCAGCTCACGCCGGAAGACGTCATGAAAGCCGACAAGACCGCGAAGTATCTCTTTCGCGGATACGAGAAACTTTCCAGCGACGGAAGAAAGCAGCTGATTGATTTCGTCCAGTTCCTCGAAGGCAAGGAAAAAGAGGAAGAGAAGAAGGAATGAATTTTTCCTGGGATCAATACCTCGGCAACTCCCCCGCCCTTTACGCCGACAAGGCGCTCAAGGAGTGCGGGCTCAGGGAGCCGCCGATCTGCGAGATGACCGTCGCGGATTCCCTCGGCCTGGAGGTGAAGGAAATCACCCGCCAGCACATCAGGGAGTTCTTCGGAAACCTCAGCCACAACGTTCTCCGGACCGTCTGCGCCATGCTCATCAAGCGGGACAAAGGAGGATGCATCTACTACAACGGAGAAACGAGGCTGGAGCGCAAGAGGCTGAGCATCTTCCACGAGTGCGGACACGAGGTTCTTCCCTGGCACGAGGGACACGACTATTGCTGCAGCGAGAAGGACGTTGACGCCGACGCGTACAAACGGATGGAGCGGGAGGCATTCGGCTGCGGCTCCGAGTTCCTGATGCCGCGGAGGTCCTTCATCGGGGATTCGTTGAGCCTGGAGATCGGCGTCGCGACGATCGAACAGCTCCGGCAGCGCTACGTCGCCTCATTCGAGGCGACGGCGATCCGGTATGCCCTCACCCACCCGGGGCTCTGCGGGATCGTGGTGGTGGAGTCGTCGGCGAACCGGAAGCCGAAACAGAGGAGCATCGTCGCGCCCGGGCAGACGGTCTTTCCCTACAATATACCGTCAATGCCGATCAATCGTTTCGACACGCAAAGGTATCCTCTTTCGGTCCAATATTTCGTGAAATCCCACTACTTCCCCAAATACATACGGCCCGGCCAGGGGATCGAAACGGGGAACCTGGTCTTCAACGCCTGGCACCAGAACCGATATATGAAGGGGGAAATCCCGGCCTCGGTCTTCGGCTCGTCGGCCCGGTGGTCGTATTACGCCGAATGCCTCCCCCTGGGGAACACGGGGAAGATGCTGGTCCTGCTGTGGCTCCCCTGCCCTCAGCTAAAATTCAACTACGGAAACGGGGTATTCCTATGAGAGTGGTCCTATACGCGCGAGTGTCGTCGGAGAAGCAGGTCGAGAAGGACCTGTCCATCGCCGCCCAGCTCAAGGCACTCCGCAAATACGCGGGGGAGCGCGATTGGGAGGTCTGCCGGGAGTTCGTGGACGAAGCGCAGAGCGCGCGAACGGCCAACCGGCCCGCCTTCAAGGAGATGATCGCCCTGGCCCGGAAGAAGGAAAAGACCTTCGACACGATCCTCGTCTGGAAGCTCTCGCGCTTCGCCAGGAACCGCGAGGATTCCATCATCTACAAGTCGCTCCTGCGGAAGCACGGAATTTCCGTCGTCTCCATCAACGAGCAGACGGACGAATCGCCGGCGGGAAAGCTCCTGGAAGGGATGATCGAGGTCATTGACGAGTTCTACTCAACCAACCTCGCCCAGGACACGCTACGGGGGCTGAAGGAGAACGCGTCGCGTGGATACCACTGCGGGGGGACCATCCCGATCGGATACAAGGCGAAGAAGGTCAAGGACGGGGCGAACGAGAAGACCCGCCTCGTCCCCGACAAGATTTTCGGGCCGATGGTCACGCGAGTATTCAAGATGTGCGAGGAGGGGATGGGGGCAAAGGACATCGTGAAGGTCCTCAACGGCGAGAGCTTGAAAACCAATCGGGGCCGGGCGTGGAGCAAGAGCACCATTTACAGCATCCTCAAGAACGAGACCTACACGGGGACATTGGTCTGGAACCGGCGGAACAAGAGACACGGGATAGTCCGCCCCAACGACCAGAGCGAGGTCATCCGGGTTGAGGACAATCACCCGGCCCTGGTCGGCCGGGAGACGTTCGAGAGGGTTCAAAAGCTGATGCGGAAAAGGAGTCCCCAGATCACCCATCCCCGGACCGTAAACAGCGGCTATCTCCTGAGCGGGCTTCTCTACTGCGGGAAATGCGGCCTCGCCATGCTCGGCTGCGCGGCCAAGTCCTCAAAGTATTTCTATTACGCCTGTCATAATTACTGCAAGCGGGGGAAGGACGTTTGCGACGCGAGGCTCGTCAACAAAGACCGCCTGGAGTCGTTCGTCATCGACCGGATCAAGGCGAACATCCTCACCGAAAACAACCTGACGGAGCTGGTGAAGCTCACCAACGAGGAAATCCGGCACTCACGAGGCGAGGCCGAGGAGAAGCTGGAGGGGGTGGACCGGCAGATCGGGGACCTACGGGAGCGGCTTCACAAGCTCTACGACGCGCTGGAGACCGGGAAGCTCGGGATAGACGAGCTCGCCCCGCGGATACGGGAGTTGAAGGCGCGGATAGGCGAATTGGAGAAACAGAGAAATTCCTTCGTGGAGGACCTGGAGAGCGAGGAAGTGGAGCTCCTCTCCGCGCCGGCGGTGAAGGAATACGCCGACGACCTCCGGTCGCTCCTGAGCAGGGGCTCCATCATGGAGCAAAAGTCCTTCCTGCGCTCGTTCGTGAAACGAATCGAGGTCAACCTCCCCGATGTAACTATTGACTACACAATCCCTTTGGAAAGCAAAAAGGTAGAACCTCTCGCGAGAGAAGTTCTACCTTTTGCTCAAAATGGCTCCCCGGCGAGGACTTGAACCTCGAACCTAGTGGTTAACAGCCACCCGCTCTGCCGATTGAGCTACCGGGGAACCGTAAGGCCAAAAACGATAGGCAAAGAGGACCGTCTTGTCAATTAGA
>Ga0209201_1001833_pt1 | contig 22836 bp, 15 predicted proteins | sample AD_UKC055_MetaG_FD_184411 | JGI IMG/M metagenome (GOLD analysis project Ga0209201, IMG submission 184411) | Active sludge microbial communities of municipal wastewater-treating anaerobic digesters from USA - AD_UKC055_MetaG (SPAdes) (version 2) | ecosystem: Engineered > Bioreactor > Anaerobic >...
GGGTTCAGCGAATCGTCAGGAAAAGCGGTGTCTCGAATTGAGACGTTAATTTCAGCGGTTCGAAATTTCACAGCTGCCGAATTCCGGAAATCGCCGCAATAGCAGGGGTTCGGAGTAATTGTCTTGATTTGAGACGGTGTCTTGTTTTGAAACACCATATTCCTTTCATATCGAATCACTTACAGATTCGTTACAAAAATATTACCTCTTTTACCGTTATTGCCAGCGGTTCGGACCCGTCCTATATTTTGTTGCGGCGATTCGTATGGGCCGTGGAGACAAAATGAGGCTGGTTGTACTTATGGCTGCCGCGCTGGGTATCGTGTTCGCGACGGGCTGCGCGTCATCTTCCACCGGTCCCGGTCGGGGGCCGACTCCCGAGGATGTCAGACCTGCGGACCACGCGACCCCGGCGGCCGTGCCGGCTGCCAATCCAGTGGAAGGCTCGGCCGGTAAGGGTGGACAGGTTGGCCTGCCCGAGGCGGAACTCGTTTTCGTCAATCCGGACGGAAGTATCGCCAGGTTCACCGCCGAAGTGGCGTCAACCGATCAGCAGCGGGCCATGGGACTGATGTACCGGAAGGCCCTGCCGCCGGACAGGGCGATGCTTTTCGTTTTTCCGGCCGCGTCCCGGCAGGGCTTCTATATGAAGAACACATACGTTGCGCTGGACATGGTGTTCGTTGGTGGCGATGGCGTTGTCGCTGGCGTGGTCGAGAACGCAAGGCCGCTGACCCTGGAAACCATGAGCGTGGACGCTCCGGCCAGGTTTGTCGTCGAGATAAACGCCTTCGCCGCCGCTGCAAAGGGTATTGTCAAGGGAAGCGTGATGAGAGCGAGGCCGGACTCTGTTTTGTCTTTTTGAAACCGGCCGCCTGTCTTATCCTTTTCGAATCTGCGCCTGAGGAAGTTTTTGATGACTGACGAGAAGATGATTGGCCGCGTGCGGGAGATCTTCGGTGACGACGGGTTTTCGACAAGCCCTTCCGTCCTGATGGGTTACACGCGCGACATGTGGCCGCGCGGCACGATTTCGCGGGTGACTGGTGATTTCGGCGGGGCGCAGCCTGCGATGGTCGTGTGGCCCGTGACGGTCAACCACGTGATCGATATCGTCAGACTCTGCAGGCGCGAGAAGGTGCCGTTCGTGCCGGTGGCCGCCGGGTCGGGCGTCATTGGCGGGGCGAACCCAGTCCAGGGCGGCGTCATGATCGACATGAAGCGGATGAACCGGCTGGTTTCAGTCGATCCCGTGTCGATGCTGGCCACGGTCGAAGCGGGCATGAACGGGATGCACCTGGAGGAGGCCCTGAACGAGAAGGGGTACACCCTGGGGCATTTCCCATCGTCGATAATGTGTTCCACCGCGGGCGGATGGGCCGCATGCCGTTCCGCGGGGCAGTATTCGTCCAAGTTCGGCAAGATCGAGGACATGATCGTCTCGATGGAGGTCGTGCTGCCGGACGGAACCGTGACTGAAGTGGATTCATTCCCGGCGCAGCGGCCGCCGGTGGATTTCTCTCAACTTATTATTGGTTCCGAGGGCACGCTGGGGATCATCGTTTCACTGCGGTTGCGCGTGGCCGCGACTCCGGTCAGCCGGCGGTTTTCGGGGTTCAAGTTCGCCCGGATGGAGCAGGGCCTGGACGCGATGCGTGAGATCATGCAGGCGGACGTCCGGCCGACCATGATGCGTCTGTACGATCCCCTGGATACCTTGATAAACAGCCTTTCATCAAAAAAGAAACACGCCGGCTCCGGCGGCTCGGCTCCGCCCGCGCGCGGGATTCTTGCCGGGTTGCAGGGCGATATCGGCCATATGGTGTCGGGGCCCATGCTGGGCAAGGTGCTGGAGCACCCGGCGATGGTGTTCAACCTGATGGACGCGATGCCGCTGCCATCGATGCTGGTCATGGGGTTCGAGGGCACCGAGTCCGAGACCAGAACGGCGCTGGTCAGGGCCAATGAACTGGCGCTGGCCGTGGGTGGCACCGCCCTGGGACCCGAGCCGGGCGAGGCATGGTATCGCAAGCGATACGCCGTATCCTGGAAGCTGCCAAAGACGTTCTCGCAGGGCGCGTTCGCCGAGACGATTGAGGTCGCCGGCGTCTGGAAGGATGTCGCGGCCATCTATCACGCGGTTCATTCCGCCTTGAAGAAGCGCGTCGCGATAATGGCGCACTTTTCTCACGCATATGAAGAAGGTTGTGCCGTCTACTTTACCCTGGCGGGCAAGGCGCCCGCCGGTGAACGCTCTCTGGCCCTGTATGACTGGGCCGTGCAGACGGCGCTGGAAAAGGCGATGACAGCCGGCGCTACCGTGAGTCATCATCACGGGGTCGGCCTGATGAAATCGTCCTTCCTGGGATGGGAATGGAAGGGCGGGGCCAGGGCGTTTGGCGCGATCCGCGACGTGGTGGATCCGGATCGCCTGCTGAATCCCGGGAAGCTGTTCGAGGCGCCGGACGCGAACAAGAGACAGCAGGAGTCGGTCTCCACGCAGCCGCCCGCGTTGGGCGGGCGCGAGTACACCCCTGACTATCCTTCCGAGATTCCGATGATCCTCGAGGAGGCGGCCGCCAGGCGGCTGAAGCTGACCAGGCAGGGGCCGCCGGTCGCTTCCCAGCATGACCGCGTCCGGCTGAACCTGTCCAGAATCGACCAGATACTGGGACTGGATCAGAAGTCCCTGACCGTGACCGTTCAGGCGGGATTGCCGATGACCCTGCTGGAGAACTACCTGCAGGAGAAGGGCTTGACCCTGGGATTCGTCCCGCGCCATCAGATGGGGTTGAATGTCGGAGAGTACGTCGCCATGGCGGACGGCTTCAACGGCAGCCCGAAGTACGGATCGATCCGGACGAACTGTCTGGCCATAGAGGGGTATCTCGCGGACGGGACGGCCTTTTCGTCAAGGGCGGCCCCAAGGCGGGCCGCCGGACCGGACCTGCGGTATCTGTTGATCGGGCGCGGCGGCGTCAACGGAGTGGTGACTTCGGTCACACTGAAGGTGTTCAAGGTGCCCCAGGTGCGCGAGGCCGTCGCGTATGGAACATCGGATCCTGTCGCGGCCGTTTCCGCCGTGCGCACGTTGATACAGCGCGGTATCAGGCCTGAGTGGGCGATGGTGGTGGTGCGCGTGCCGTCGGACGTGGGCAACAGGCGTCCCGCCAGGCTGGCGTTGCAGCTTGGTGGCGACAGACAGGATGTCGCGCGTTCGATCGAGACGCTTTCCGACGTGATGGCGCCGCTGGGGCTCGCTCCCGAACCGGTGACCCCGGACGTCCGCCTTCACGCGGCGGTCGAGCTTCACGAGGCGCGTGAGCTTTTCATGGAAACGGGGGCGCTGATGTCCCTGTTGGGCGACCTGACTTCGCAGGAACTGCGGCGCGGCAGTGACTCGCCCGAGATTCACGTGACATATTTCACGCCGTTCGGCGCCACAATGCGTTTTCTGCTGCGCGAACCGGGTCAGTCTCTTCCGGCCGCATTCCTTGGCGAGTATGCAGCCAGGTCGAATCCCGTTATCGAAAGAATGGGGCGGAGGATCACTGAAAAGCTGGATCCGGCCGGGATCTTCGGCGATCTGGAGGTCACCAATGGCTGACGACGGCAAGGTGTTCGAGTTGTGCGCATTCTGTCCGTCACTTTGCATGGACCGTTGTCCGGTGGTGGCCGCGACCGGAAACAGCGCATGGACCCCCCAGGCCAAGATGATGGCGGGCTGGTTGCATGAACGCGGTTTCCGCGGTCTGGACGCGGAGGCGGGGCGTACCATCTACCAGTGTACCGGCTGCATGTCCTGCCGCATCCCGTGCCTGCACGAGATCGATGTGGAAAAAGCTCTTTTCGATCTGCGGGCAAGGCTGGTGAAGTCCGGGGTGCGCCCGTTCGATGAGTCGGCATTTTCCGTGGACGATGAAACGCTGGCGAAGAGGTTCCTTGAACTGGCGCCCGAGGAGTACATGGTGCCAGAGGCCGGCGCGGCCCTGTTTCCAGGTGTGGGCGCGTTGCTTCACAATCCGGGCGTGATTCGCGATGTTTTCAATGTGTTCGGCGCGTTGGGTATCGACACCGTGGCCGGTGTGCCTTCGCTTGCGGTCGACTCGGGCTATGACCTTTACGCGGCCGGATTCATCGACAGCTTCCGCGAGTTCGCCGGCAGGGTGGGAACGAACCTGCGCAGATATCGCCGGATCGTGGTGCTGTCTCCAGTCGATTTCTACACGATTACCGTGCTTTATCCTCTGCATGGGGTCAGGGTGACTCCCGAGGTGCTGCTGGCTTCGGACCTGGTCGGCGGGTTGATGCTGGCCAGGAAGCCGGTGACGGCGCCGGCCCGGGCGGTGGCCTATCACGATTCGTGTATCGGCGGTCGTCACCTGGAACGATATGACATGCCCAGGAAGCTGATCGAGCATGTGGTTGGGCGACCGGCCATCGAGTTGAGGCGGCATCACGCCGATTCGATGTGCTGTGGGGCGGGGGGCGCGTGGGCCGCGACCAACCCCGCCGGCGCCGCGGAGTCCGGGCGTCAGGTCGCTTTGATGGCGCGTGACGCCGGTGCCGAGATGCTGGTGATGTCGGGCTGTAACTGCGTGGGAAACGTCGCGAATCGAATCGACGGGCTGACCGTTGTCGACCTGGTGTCGTTCGTGGCTCGCGCGCTTGGCTTGTAGTCTGGCAAGGATATTCGATTAACGCGGGGGGCGTCATGAGAGTCCTGTTCATCGTCAATCCCAACAGCGCCAACGGCGCGACGAGGGCGAAGTTCGCTTCGCTTAGACCCGATCTGCAGCGGATACATCCCGACATGGGCGTCGTGATGACCGAGGCTCCCCGTCACGCCATCGAACTGGCACGCCAGGCCGTGGATGACGGATGGGAGGCTGTTGTGGCGTGCGGCGGGGACGGCACGTTGAACGAGGTGGTCGCCGGGCTTCACGAGTCGGGGCGGCCGGACGCGGTCATGCTTGGGATGATTCCCAGCGGAACCGGCGGCGATTTCCGCAAGACCTCCGGTTTTCCCAACGAACCCGCCCGGATGATCCGTTACATGAGCGAGTTCAAGCAGCGCCGCATCGATTATGGAATCCTGGACTATGTCCAGCTGGATGGCACGCCGCGCTCCAGGCCGTTCGTCAACATCGCCAGCATCGGTATCTCGGGGATTACCGACGACTACGTCAACCACACCACGAAACTGTTCGGTGGCAAGGCTTCCTTCATGATCGGCAGCGTGCGCGGGATTCTTTCCTACTCGAACGTGCGGATGAAGGTGATTGTTGACGGCACTCCCGTCCATGAGGGCCTGACCAACCTTGTCGCCATGGCAAACGGGCGGTTTTTCGGCGGCGGCATGATGATGGCTCCGGACGCCGAACTGGACGACGGACTGCTTCGAGTGGTCGTGATGGGCGACATGGGCAAGCTGGAGTTCCTGGCACTGGCCAGCGCGATCTACAAGGGTGAACACGTCAAGCATCCCAAATGCGTCCTGGCGAGGGGGCGTGTCGTCGAGGTGATCACCGAAGGTCGCGCCCTGATAGACCTCGATGGCGAGATGCCCGGGATGGGACCTGTCAGGGCGTCGGTCGTTCCGGGCGCAATTCGATTGATGGTCCCGGATTTCTGACCTGATTCAATAATTTCAAATTTTTCTGGTATAGCTTCGGAAGTTGATTTCAGGCGTGGAGCGGCTTTCCGCACGCGGCAAGCGCCGCCTCTTTGAGGATCTCGGACAGGGTCGGGTGAGCGTGGCAGGATGCCGCCAGCGCCGTGACGGTCATCCCTGCCTCCATCGCGATCGCGGCCTCGGCGATCAGCTCACCGGCGTGCGCGCCCAGGATGTGGACGCCCAGGATCCGGTCGCCTTCCGTGGAGGCCAGTATCTTGACCTCGCCATCGGTTCTGGCGATGGACTGTGCGCGTCCGTTCGCCCTGAACAGGTAGGTGCCCTTCTTGAATCCGACGCCCGCGGCCATCAGTTCGTCCTCGGTTCTGCCAACCGAAGCAACCTCGGGATCGGTGTAACAGATACCCGGGATCACCGCGTAGTTGACCGACGCGTCGTGACCGGCCATGCGCTCGACGCAGGCGACGGCTTCCTCGGATGCCTTATGGGCGAGCATCAGTCCGCCGATCACGTCTCCGATGGCGTAGACGCCGTCTACCGACGTCAGGTAGTCCTGGTTTACAAGGATGAACCCTCTGGAATCGCGGTCGACCCCGCATTCGTCCAGACCGAGCCCGGTGGTCTCAGGCACGCGGCCCGTGGCGACCAGCACGCGATCCGCCATGATCGGCTCTTCCTGGCCGGCGACCCTGATTTCGCAGCGATCCTGGACCCGTACGACCGATTCGACGCGCGTTTCCAGCCGGAACTTCAGTCCCTGCCGCCGGAAAACCTTCCACGCCTTGTCCGCGATGTCCGAATCCATGCCCGGCAGAATCCTGGGAAGGTATTCAAGTATCGTCACTTTCGAGCCGAGCCGGTTCCACACCGAGCCGAGTTCCAGGCCGATGATTCCCGCGCCGATGATGACCAGTTCGCCAGGAACCTCGGACCATGAGAGTGCTTCGGTGCTGGTCCCGATGCGGTCGCCATCGAACTCGATGCCGCGCAGGGCGGCTGGTCTGCTGCCCGTCGCGATGATTATCGAGCGCGCCGTCAGCGTGGTCTGAGTGCCGTCCTGGCCCGCCACCCGCACCTGACACGGGCAGCCGTCCTCGACGGCCGGTGTGGCCGGAACCAGCGAGGCCGTGCCGACGTACCTTGCGACGCCGTTCTTCTTGAAGAGCTGGGCGATGCCGCCGGTAAGACCCTTTACGATCTTTTCCTTGCGTTTCATCAGCGTGGACAGGTCGAGCGTGACCCCGCCCACGGTGATTCCGTGCTCGTCAAGGTTGCGCACCGTGTCGTGGTAGCGCTCGGAGGATTCAAGCAACGCCTTGCTGGGGATGCATCCGACGCGCAGGCAGGTTCCACCAAGGACGTCGAAGCGTTCCACGCAGGCAGTGTTCAGGCCGAGCTGGGCAGCCCTGATTGCGGCCACGTAGCCGCCCGGACCGCCACCGACGATCACCAGATCATGATGGATTGTTTCCACGATTCACCCGGGGGTTGAAGAGTATTTGTGTCAGTTGGAACCGGCGGCCTCCGGGGAGGGCGTCGGCTGCGGCGCCACCGTGCCGGGAATCGGGCGCAGTTTGACGTTCTGGGCCGGGTTGAACTGAAGCCTGGCGCCCGGGTCGTTGAACTTCAACTCACCCACGTTGACGTTCTTGCCCGTCTCCACGTGAAGGTCGGTGATCACCGTGGTGCGACCGGGCTGGGCCGAGATGTTGATCTTCGGTTCCACCTGGTTGTCACCACCAGGCTGTCCCGCCGGAGCCTGCGCTGCCTGGGCCTGATCAGCGGGCGGCTGGTCGGCAGGCGCGGGGGCCGGAGCCGGTGCGGGGGCCGGGGTCTCTACAGCGGCGGGGGCGGGCGCCGGAGCCTTGTCCGAGTTACCGCAAGCCGAAAGGGCGACTGCTGCCGCCAGTGCGAACAGAATCGATATCGTTTTCATGGAATCTCTCCAGGAAATAAGCTCGTGGCTATTATGCTTCGAGATCGGATCGGAGTAAACGCCCAAGGATCGGTTCATGCCCGTTGCCCCCTGGGCGCGGCGGCGTGTCAGAAGTGGGACTTCAGGATTAGCAGCAGGCCGGCCGAGATACCCACCAGGACGGCCACGAACTGCTTGACCTGCATTCGCTCCTTCAGGATCAGTGCCGAAAACGGAAACAGCATGATGTTCGTCAACTGGGTCAGCACACTGGCCGTGGATGCCAGCGTGTACTTCATGCCGAGCGTCCAGAGCACGGTGCAGAGCCAGGCGCCCAGGATCGACGGCAGCAGCGCGGTCTTGTGGTGCCCGCCCGGTCCGAGAGCCTTGAGTGTCTCGTGGATTCGATCGGGCATGAGGTTCTGGGGGATCAGGAACAGAAGGCCGCCGCAAAGCCTGGCGAAGGCGCCCCATACGCCGTCCGTTCTGTCCAGGATTGGCTTGGCTGCCACAATCGACACGGCGATCAGTGATACTCCAAGTATTCCAAGCAGATAGAATCGTCCGAGTCGCTCCCGTCCGGTGTCGGGGCCGGTCGCGCCCACCCGCCCGAAGAACCTTGCGAAACTGTCGCGGGTCAGCACCGACATCAGTATCGACGTGATCATGAGCACCGCTGACACCGCAAGCAGCCACGAAAATGTCTCGCCAAGCCACAGGACGGACACCACTATCACCACCGGGCCGTAGGCGCAGTTGATGATGGCGTATCTGGTTGGGCCGACGCGGTTCAGGCAGATGAAAAGGATGGTGTCGGACACGCCCATGCCGAGTGCGCCACTGACCAGCATCAGCACCCAGTCGCGAGCAGTCACGTTGTCGGGCGTCATGTCCACGCCCAGGATCAGCATCGTAGGTATCAGAAACGCGATTGCGACCAGGCCCTTGTACAGGTTCAGGGTGGCCGGCCCCATGCTGGTTCCGGCGCGTCGAAACAGAACCAGTGAAAGCGCCCACAGAATCGCCGACGCAGCAGAGAAGAGTTCTCCGGCCGCCGGGATGGATTCGATAGTCATCTGCTTTTGCCCCCGGGACCCCCGCCACGCGGCGCGTCGGAAATTTTCCGTGCGCGGCGCGCGAAAGGTATCACGGCTTCGGGGCGGCTGATAGTATCATTCGATGGCGCCAGTCCCTTTTCGCGAGACATCGCTGACACAGGAGTGACCGATGAAAGCCACCCCGGTTCTGATTGCCCTGACGGGTCTGACCATCGTTGCCATGTCCGGCTGCGGAGACGACGTGGATCCCGGCCTTGACGTCGCCGGCGACGTGTCCGCGGACGTCGCGACAGACGTGCCGGACTCCGTCGATCCCGACACCGTCGGCCGTGACGTCGCGGATGCCGGGGACCTGATTGCTCCCGACGGCGACATTCAGGAATGTCTGGATCCGCCCTCGACATTCGTGGTCCATTCCGGCGACTGGGACCTGTCGTTCGACGAGATGGCCGGGACCATCACGATTGGACGCGCCGATGCCGTGACTCCGGTGATGACGCTCCGGATGAAGGACCTTCAAATCGGCACGGTCCCCGCGCTGGACCCGGGCCTGACCTATGACCCCTATCCGATGCTGACTAAAGACTTTTCGTACACGCCGCCCTCCGGACTCAAATGGCTGGGACTGGCCCCGGAAACGTGCGCCGGCCGAACGGTCCTGACTCCTCACGAAGAAGGCGTGGCCAAGCTTGGCGCAACCTTCATGTCCGATGATTGCTTTGTTGAAGACAGCGCCGCGACGTGCCGGAAGGTGTCCGGTTCCCTTCGTATCGAGAATTCGGGCGACGGCGGCTTCCAGTTCCTTGTCGAGGTCAGCCAGGATGACCTGAAGACCGCCTATTTCCGGGTGCGTCCCACGGTTTCGGCGTCCGAGAACTTCTACGGTCTTGGCGCCTATCTTGATCAGGTCGCGCATCGCGGAAAGGTCCGCGCCATGCAGCTCGAGGTCGATTTCGACATCGAGAGCAGCTACAACGAAGCGCACGTCCCGGTTCCATTGCTGGTCAGCACGAAGGGCTGGGGAATCTTCGTCAAGAGCTGGTATCCCGGCGCCTTTGACTGCGGCGTGGACGACCCGGAAAGGGTTGACGTCGTGTTCGGCACCGGCGAGGGTTCGGGCGAGGGCTTCCAGTTCTATCTGTACGCGGCCGATCGCCCGCTGGACATCACCAGACACTATTATCGCGACACCGCTCAGGCGCTGCTTCCGGCAAGGTGGGGCCTGGGCCCCATCGTCTGGAAGGACGAGGTCAAGGGTCAGACCGAGGTCGAGGCCGACCTGCACGCGATTCGGGATCTTGATTTCGCCACCACCGCCTACTGGATTGACAGGCCATACGCCAGCGGCGTGAACGCGTTCGACTTTCATCCGGATAATTACTCGAATCCGCAGGCGATGATCGACCTGGCTCACGACATGGGCTTTCGGATGGCCCTCTGGAGTACTCCGTACATTTCGAAGGGAAAGGACGGCGATGACGAAAGCTCGTCTGTCACCGAGGCCCTGTACGCCCACGCGAAGGACAACGATTTCCTGGTGAAGAACACAGTGCAGTTGAACAAGTGGGGGCCGCCGATCGACTTCACCAATCCCGACGCCTATCAGTGGTTTCAAGGCCTGATCAGGCAGTACACGGACATGGGAATCGAGGGGTTCAAGCTCGACTACGGCGAGGACATCGTCATCGGCCTGCTCGGCATGGACGGGCAGGGCACGCAGTTCTTCGATGGCAGCACGGAACGCACGATGCATGCGAGGTATCAGACCTTTTACCATCGCATCTATGCGGAAACCCTGCCCCCGGACGGCGGTTTCCTGCTGTGCAGGCGCGGCGTCTGGGGCGACCAGGCGAACGTCAGCGTGATCTGGCCCGGTGACCTGGACGCCAACTTCGCGAAGCATCGTGAGACGGTCCAGAAGGATGGCGGCAGCTATGTGGCGGTCGGCGGGCTCCCCGCGTCCGTGATCTACGGTCTCAGCCTGGGCGTGTCGGGGTTCCCGTTCTTCGGCTCCGACACCAGCGGGTACCGTCATTCGCCGCCCAACCGCGAGGTGTTCATCCGGTGGATGCAGCAGACGGCGCTGTCGAGCGTTATGCAGGTTGGCAACAGCAGCAACACCGTGCCCTGGGATCTCACGTCCGGCGCGGATCTGGACGCCGATTTCCAGAACCTGTACCGCGAATTCGCCCGGCTGCATCTGCGTCTGTGGCCCTACGAGTGGACCTATGCGAAGCAGATCGCCGCCACCGGTCATCCGATCCAGCGTCCGATCGGTCTCGTGTGGCCCGACGCTGGAGTGAATCCCGACGACCAGTACATGTTCGGCGAGCATCTTCTGGTGGCTCCGGTGGTGACCGAGGGCGCCGTGGGTCGCGATGTGTTCTTCCCCGAGGGTGAGTGGATGGACTGGTTCACCGGGCAGGTCTTTGAAGGCCCGGCCACGATCCATGTCGACGCGGATCTCTCGAAACTGCCGTTGTATCTGGCCAGGTCGGGCATCGTCCCGATGCTGCGGCCGACGATTGACGCCATCGCGCCGGTTGCCCAGGAATACCCGGTCGACACATATGCGGATGACCCGGGGCTATTGTATGTAATTGTTTTCGCCGGTGGCCCCGCATCCTCGTTTGAACTGTTCGATGGCGCGAGAGTCGAGCAGGGTATCGCCGCTGATCAGCTTGTCGTGACACTCAAGGCCGGCACTGAGTTCGATTCAGGCGCGGTCTTCGATATTCGCGGCCTTTCCGATTGGGTAGCGGAAGTGTTCATCGATGGGTCCTCGATCGGCGCGGCCGCCGCCACGGCTGCGGATTTCGAGGCCAACGGCGGCTGGTTCCACGCGATGGACGAGTTCGGAGGGCATCTGCGGGTCGCGGTCGGGCCCGGCGATCACACCGTCACCGCACATTTGACCGGGCCGGCTGAATAGTCTGCCGGACCCAGTCACCCTGACCCCGCCGCTTAAGATACTATTACCCAGAAAAGCCTGTTCCCCTTAACAATCACTGTTTTTTCCGTAATCGCTTTAATGTAATATTCGTAGAAGTACGAAATTCCGGGGGTCTGCATGTCCGGTAAGTTCATGTTTGGGCGGACGTTGTCCACGCTGGCAAGTCTGATCATTCTGGTGCTCATGGCGTCCTGCAACAGCGAAGGCGCCAGGGATGTCCTCAACTACGACTTCATCGTCGGTCTCGACATCAGGTACGACAACGACGTTCCGGTCGGCCAGGATATCCCTGTCGGTAACGAATGCCGCAGCGACGACGACTGCAAGTCTGATCGTCCCCACTGTCTCCTGGCCCGCGGCGTCTGCGTCGAGTGTGAGACTCAGGCCGACTGTCAGGGCAGGGGATTCTGCCTTGACGGGTACGTCTGTGGCGTTACGGAATGTCAGCCGAATGAAAAGCTGTGCGTCAAGAACGTCGCCAAGGTCTGCAATGCCGAAGGATCCCAGATGCAGGAAACCGACTGCAGCATCGAAAACAAGTACTGCGTCGACGGCGCGTGCTATCTGTGCCCGCCGAACCTTGGCGACTGCCCCTCGGACAAGCTTGCCCGCCGCTGCAAGGAAGACGGCTCCGGCTGGGTCGAGCAGGCCTGCACGGGTGAGTTGACCTGCGCGAACGGCGAATGTCTGGCGTGCATCCCCGGCAAGACGATCTGCGACGGGTCGACCAAGGTCAAGAAGTGCGCGATGGACGGCTCGGGATTCGTGGCGGACGTGGACTGCTGGGATCTGCACGACGGCGACATCTGCCACATGGGGCAGTGCATCAACCTTTGCGAGTTCACCTCGAAGTTCTACACGAACAAGGGCTGCGAGTACTACGCGATCGATATGGAGCAGTACAAGGACACCGATCCGCCCTACTACGGCGAGAACGCGCCTTTCGCGGTGGTCGTTTCCAACACTTACGACCAGCTGGACGCAACCGTCAAGGTGTACCAGGGCGACACGGTGGTCAAGACCGTCAACGCTCCGGCAGGCGTCGCGACCATCATCAGCCTGGATCCCTTGAACCTCTATGGCGTGGGAATCACCGATCAGACCTACCACATCAAGGCGAACCTGCCGATCGTCGCGTACCAGTTCAACCCGCTCGAGAACGTCGATGTCTTCTCGAACGACGCGTCGCTGCTGCTGCCGACCAACGTGCTCGGCCGCCATTACCGCGTGGTCACCATGCCTAACCTGGGCTTGAACGGGGTCGGCCAGTATCTGGGCGCCAACATCGCGATCGTGGCAGTCGAAGAGGGCGACACCACGGTCTCGATCACGCCGACCGCCAATGTCCTGGCCGGGACGAACACGCTGGGCGTTTTGAAGGGCCGCACCGAGGATTGGGTCTTGAAGCAGGGCGAGGTTTTCAATGTGTCGGCCGAGATGACCCAGTTCCTGGACCTGACCGGCTCGCTTATCACCTCGGACAAGAAGATCGCCGTGTTCTCCGGACACGTCTGCGCAACTGCCCCGATGTCGACTTGCGTGGGTGGAAAGTGCACTTACGACAAGGCAGTAACATGTTCGTCGTCGGGGTCCTGCCCGATCATCTCGGCATGCGACCACATCGAAGAACAGATCCAGCCGCTTGAAGCGTGGGGCATGGAGTATGTCGTGCCGAAGACGAAGGCCCGCGGGCTTGCCCCTGACCTGGTCCGAGTCGTTGCCAACGAAGACAACACCCGCATCACGATCGTGCCGCCGGTCGCCGGCAGCAAGGTGATCAACGCCGGTGAGTTCTACGAGTTCGAGATCGATCGGTCGGTCGTGGTCAGGTCGGACAAGCAGTTCCTGGCGTCGCTCATCCTCGAGGGTGAAAGCGCCCCCGGAGCCGCTCACGTGTTCTGTTCGGACACCATGGGCGAGAACTGCACCAAGACGTACAACCCGTCCGACTGCACCTGTTCGGACGACGCGGGTTCGTGCGATACGGCGGCCGACTGCAGCGACGACGCCGGCGTGGGCGACCCCAGCCTGATCATCGCGGTCCCGGTCGAGCAGTACCGTGACTACTACATCTTCCTGGTTCCGACCAAATACGCCGACAGCTACGTGTCGATCGTGGCCCCGACCGACGCGACATCGGTCAAGCTCGACGGCGTCGCGATCGCGAAGTCCGAGTTCTCGACCATCAGCGGCACCAGCTTCATGACCGCTGTAAAGCACATGAACCCGGGTTCGCACACGCTGGAATCGGACAAGAACGTCGGCCTGTACGTCTACGGCTGGGACTCCTACGTTTCGTACGGATACCCGGGCGGAATGATGCTGTTGAAGATCGCCGGCGACCTGGGCAAGTAGTCATCCCGATTAACCAAAATCCATGGGTTCGGGTTCAATTGACGGGACTGGTGCGCGCGCCGGATCTCATGGACAGGATCAGGACCCCGCAGACCCCGCAGGCCAGCGCGCCGGCCCTGAATGCCCATGAAGGCCCCAGGTGCTCGCTGATGGCGCTGCTGACCAGCGCCCCGCACGGGATCATCGCCCCGATTACGGTCGCGTAAACGCCCATCACGCGCCCCCGGAACGCCGGCGGCACGCTTGTCTGGAATCTGATGTTGGTCAGATTGATGTAGGCGGTGATGCCGAGTCCGGCCGGGGCCGCCAGCAGGATCGCGGCATTGAGACTGTGGACGGCGCCGAGACCGACCAGGCAGATGGCGAAAAGCACCAGCCCGAGTCCCGCGGTCCGGTCGCGGTGCAGGCCGAGCCGCACGGCCTGTGACACCAGAAGTGAGCCGATCAGCGCGCCAATGGCGGTCGACATCAGCAGCGCGGCGTAACCGTGGGTCGAGACGCGGTATATCTCGGTGGCGGCCGCGGGCAGGACGACGATCCAGGACCAGCCGAGGACGCCGACCACGAACAGCAGGACAACGTGCATCGGCAGCCCGGGAATGTCCCTGATAAGCCGGAACCCCCCGGAAATCCCGTTGTACCGATCATGCAGCGACAAATTGCATTCGCCGACACGCTGGCCCATCAGGGCCAGCACAGGCACCACCGCCAGGTAACTGGCCGCGTTGATGATGAAACACCAGCCGAATCCGATCAGCGGCAGCAGCACGCCGGCAAGGGCGGGCCCGATAGCGCGCGTCACCTGATACTGCGCGGAGTTCAGGCCGGTCGCGTTGGGCAGGATCGTGTCCGGGACAAGGTCGCCGGTGATGGCGTTGCGTGACGGCATCTCAAGGCCGGTCAGGACGCCGTTGACGAAACCGATGACCGGGAAGTACCAGAACCGGGCGTGCCCCGACAGGATGATCAAACCCAGCGTCAGCGCCATCAAACCCGCAAGCGACTGGGTGACGGCCATGATCCGCGCGCGGTTGAACCGGTCGGCCAGGTGGCCGCCAAGCGGCGCCATGAACACGACCGGAAGCGACGAGGCCGCCATGACCAGCCCAAGCGCCAGGTTGGAACCCGACATCGTGTAGACCAGCCAGGTCAGTGCGGTGTGCTGTATCCAGTAGCCTGTCAGCGACAGAGACTGCCCGACGAAGTACCGTCGGTAATCACGGTGCGCCAGCGACGGTGCCGAGCGAATCATGCCGGTCAGACCCTGGGGGCTACAAGCCCTGCCGATTCGTGCAGTTCGCGGATCTTTTTCGCCAAAGCCTTGATGGCGTCCAGGTCGTTCCTGTCCGGGTGACCCTCGGCTATCACCGGAGGAAGAACCTCGGCCTTCAGTCCCGAAACGGCCGCGGCAAGCTGTTCAGGCATGCGGCCGCCCCACGAGTACGAGCCGATCACGCCCACGAACTTCGTCTTGGGCCGCAGCAGCCCGACCACGCCAGCGGCGGAAGCCACGAAAGGATGGGGACCGCCAAGAAGCGTCGGCGAGCCCAGGATGATGGTCGCGGCGTCGACCGACGCGGCGGCGAGATGGCCCAGATCGGTCTCGAGCATGTTGAAGGGCACGACCTCGACATCCAGCGCGGCCAGTTCCGAGACCAGGGTCGCGACCATCTTTTCCGTGCTGCCGTGCATCGAGATGTACGGGATCAGCACCTTGTTCATGGCCGGACCGGAAACCCATTCGCGGTAGGCGTCAAGGATCATCGACGGGTCGTCATACATCGGACCGTGCGACGGGCATATCTTTTTCACCGGCAGAGCCTGAATCGTGTCCAGGTATCCGGCGATCTTGCCCCTGAACGGCATCATGATCTCGGCGTAATAGCGCTTGGCGCCATCCTGGATCCTTTCCCACGGCTCGGTCAGGCGCGACGTCGCCAGATGTGACCCGAACAGGTCGCACGAGAACAGGATTCCATCCTTCTCGTCCCAGGTCACCATCGTCTCCGGCCAGTGAATCCACGGCATGTGCATGAACTTCAGCCTGCGGTCGCCCAGATCCAGTTCCTCGCCGTCCGCGACCGTGCGGATCCGGCTTTCGTCCAGCGGCATCATGCGCGTGATCATCCTTGCGCATTTGGGGGTGCACAGGACGATCGCCCCGGGATAGCGTTCCATCACCGCGGGCAGCGACCCGGAGTGGTCCTGCTCGGCATGGTGCGTCACGATGTAGTCGACCTTCTCGATGTCCGCGAGCTGATCCAGCAGGACGTCCGTCTTGGCCGGGTCGACCGTGTCGAACAGGACGGTCGCGTCGCGGCCCACCATCAACCACGAGTTGTAGCTGGTTCCTTCGGGCGTCGGAATCAGCGCGTCGAACATGCGCCTGTCCCAGTCGACCGCGCCCATCCAGTAGACACCCTTTTCAAATTCCTTTCGATTCATGTGGTTACCCCCATCTGCCGGCGCCGGGCACCGTCTCAGGTTAATTCAATAAACGCCGATATCATGTCGGGCCTGCCGATAAGCACGAGCGTGTCACCTTCGTTGATGACGTCGGTCGGGGCCGGCAGCCCGCCGTTATCGTCCAGACCGCCATGTCCTACATCATTGCCACCCGCGCGTTTGATGGCAAGTATGTTCAACTGGAATCGCCGCCGAAAATCGAGTTCGATGACGCTGTGGCCCCACAGGGGGGAAGGGGCCGCGACCTCGATCACCTGCTGGCCCGTGGACAGCGTGATACGGGATATGACATCAGGCGCGAAGATTTCCTGTGCAAGGCGCAGACCCATTTCTTCCTCGGGATCGACCGTCCGGATCGCGCCAAGCGTGGAAAGCACCTGCGCGTGGATGGCCGAGTGCGCCCGCGCGTAGATGTTCTTGACCCCGTTGTTCGCCAGCAACGCTGTGACCAGGATCGACTGGTCAAGACTCTCGCCGATCGCCACTATGACGCAGTCGGCGTTCAACACCCCGGAATCCTTCAGGTTGGCAGGGTTCGTCAAGTCGGTGCGCAGGGCGGTGGTCACCTGATCCTTGACCATATCCACCAGGGCGCCGTTGCGGTCAATCGCCAGCACCTCTACGCCCAGCTTGGTCAGTTCATACGCGAGACTGCGCCCGAACAGGCCCATCCCGATGACGGCACAACTTTTCACGGCCATGTCAAACCTCCGGCATCAGCCGACCAGGATGCGGCCCTGGGGATATCCGACCCCGACGGGTGCGCGCCTGGCCAGCGCGAGAGTCAAAGTGAGCGGGCCAATCCTGCCCAGGTACATCAAGGCGGTAATCATCAGCTTGCCGCCGGTGTTCAGGTCCGGTGTAAGGTTCATCGACAGCCCGGCCGTTGCGAACGCGCTGACCGACTCGAAAAGAGCGCGGGCGGGCGTGACGCCGTCCTGCGACCACGTAAGCAGGAAGGTGGTCACGAAACAGGCGATCATCGCCAGGAAGGTGATGACGATGATGTTGTGCAGGGTCCTCGGGTGCACCGACCGGTTGAAGACCGTGATCTCGGCGCGGCGACGCAGGGACGCCTTGACCGACAGAAACAGCAGTGCGAACGTGGTGATCTTGATACCGCCGCCGGTGCCGCCGGGCGCCGTGCCCACGAACATCAGGAAAACATACACGAAAACAGCCTGCGGCGATGTCGCTCCGATGTCGACGGTGTTGAAGCCGGCGGTTCGCGCGGCCACCGATTGGAACAGGCTTGCCCAGACGCGCTCGTCCAGGGCCAGCCCCTTCTGTGCGCCGTTGTAGTCGGCGGCAAACAGCAGGATCGCGCCGCCCAGCACCAGCACCGCCGTCATGATCAGTACCAGCCTGGTGTGGATGCTCAGGCTGGAAAGACCGTGTCGGAAGCCCTGGGACCATGTGTTGCGCGAGGAGAGGGCGGAGATGACCGGAAAACCGATGCCGCCCAGGATGACCAGGCTCATCACCGAAAGATTCACGATCGGGTCGCCGGTGAAGCGGACGAGTCCGTCCGAAAAAAGCGAGAAACCGGCGTTGCAGAAGGCCGAGACCGCGTGGAAAACCCCGAACCACAATGCCTTGAAGGGGTGTCCGGGAAAGACCGACCAGAAACGCGCGGAAAGAGCAATGGCGCCCAGTGTCTCGATTAGAACGGTCATGGTGACGATCTGCCTGACCATCGTCACGACCGATATGGCGGAGTCGTCGTGTCCCACGCTGGCCTCGGCGACGTTGCGGGCATGGGGCTTCAACCGGCCTGAAATCAGTGCGACCGAGGCGGCCGACAGGGTCATGATACCGATGCCGCCAAGCTGGATCAGGGCAAGGATCACCACATGGCCGAACGACGAGAAGGAATCCAGGTCGGCCCGCGCCCACTGATCGAGCGACGTGTTGATGACCGTGAGTCCTGTTACGCAGTGGGCCGACGTGGCGGTGAACAGCGCGTCCACGAAGGCAATTGACCGGCTGTCTGCCGAGGCCCGCGGGAGCGACAGCAGAACGGTCCCGATCGCTATCAGTCCCAGGAATGAGAAGGCCATCGACTGCTCGGGCGTGCCCACGATCCGGCTGACAAACCAGCGGCCGGCGCCGGTCTTCTTGAATATCTTGACCAGGTCGTAGACGATGGTCAGACCGGTAAGGGCCGCCATGATGACCGGATGGCCGAAGAATGCCAGAATGACTATCGTCATCAACAGATCCGGCAGCATCGTCTTGAAACAGCGCCACTTGTAGATAGCCTGCGCGAGCCTGAGCGAGTGCCGCAGAACCGATGACGCGATCAGGAAGCCTAGCAGCGAGTAGAAGAACGCCCGCGCGATCGGGTTGTCCCACAGCATCGAGCCTTCGATGTACAGGATCGCCGCAAGGGTGATGATCTCGATGACCGCGGTCGCGACCCGCGCCAGGTAGATGCGGGCGGGAAGCGTCCTGGGCAACTTGAGTGCCGCCATCTGGTCTCCAATGTACGTCAGCCCTGGAGGGCGGCGTCCGAGCGCACAAGAAGGTAGTTCGGGTTGGTGTTGATCAGACGCGCGAAACCAAGTGCTTCTTCGGCGTTTCCCTTGAGGATGTAGAATTTCCACTCCACGTCGCCTTCGGGCGGCACCGTTTCATCGATGAACTCGACGGTGAAGTCGGTTCCCGTCGTGGCCACGCGTGCCGCCAGGTGAACCGTGCGGCAGTCCTTCACCAGCCACAGGTCGGGTCCAATCCCGATCAGGCCGTTCGCGAGCGGCAGATACATCTGATCCGCGAACAGGCTGAAGTTGGCGAGGGGGGTCTGGGTAACGGCGTCCTCGACCAGGCCGGGCGAGTACATCAGGTCCGGAAGGTTCAGCGGCATCGAGATCGAGACGGTTCGCTTGACCCGATCGTCCCCGGTCGGATTGTCGCTGGCCCCGATGGCGACCGTGAACTGGTAGACCCTGCCGTCGTCCATCCATTCGGTCTGAACGTTCCGGCCAGCGCTGGTCAGGGTAATGGCCACCGGCACATCGGCCGGATCGGTCGGGGCGAACTGGAACATGGGCTCCATCGTCTCGAAGCTGTCCTTTACGATATTGCCGTCGAGATCAACGATGGCCCATTCCCGCCCAAGCTTGAACAGCAGCTTGTGCGCGGCTTCCTGACATTTCTGCATCGCGCCCTGGTTCATCTGGTAACCGTAGACCCATTCACCCATCCACGGATTGATGCCGGTCGCGTCCGAGACCTCGGCGCGGATCAGATCCAGGTACCCGGCGTCGATCGTGGCGCGTTCGAGGTTCACATCCACGCTGTTCTCCGCGAGCATGTCGGCCACCGCCGAAGCCGCGGCCAGACAGGTCGATGCCTCGTAGTTTCCGGTCCGAATCAGGTTGTCGTTTTCATGCAGCGAGTAACCGAGCGAGCCCATCCTGCCCATCCAGCGGCTGATGCCCTCGGTGCTGGGCGGCTGCCACGTCGAGTCGGCGATCGGCAGCAACGGATTGGGTGTGATGCCAAGTTTTCCAAGCCGATCGACATAGTCCGTGATGGTCGTGTGGATGAACCCGCTGTCGGCCAGCGTCTGCAACTCCGTCTCGAACTTTTCAACCTCGCGCATGTTGGCTTCGGGCGTGAACATGGCCAGATAGGGATTGCCCGGGGTCGCCAGCACCTCGCCGTCATCGAAGAAGGTCCACTGGACCTCGATGTTGGAGGTCGGATCGACGCCGCCGCCCACGACCACCAGGACCGGATCGGTGGCCCCGGGACCGGTGCTTTCGTAATACGGCCAGACACCGTCCTCGCTGTCGGCGTTCTGATGGTATTTGTAAAGGTTCCGGTGCATTACATCGATCGTATAGTCGTTTTCGGCCATGATGCGATGCTTGCCGACACCGGACTGTCCTTCCTGGTTGAAAACGACCTTTGACAGAGGCAGTCCGGCCTTTTCGAACACCTTGCGGTTGTAGTCGATGGACCACTTCAGGTCGCGCGACGGGAACGGCAGGAAGAGCTGGTCGGAGTAGTGGAAGCTGACAAGCTCGATCTGGCCGGAGTTTGCGGCGCACTGCAGCTTCGCCAGGATGTCGGGGTGGCGTTGTTCTATCAGCTCGATCATCAGGCCGGGCATCTCGAAGGTGGCACGCCAGTCCGGGTGCGCCAGGTACAGATCCAGAATGGGCTGGAACGAGACGCGGACTATCCAGTCGGCCAGGACGTCGTCGGTCCAGCCTTCGCACGGCGCGTGGTCGCCGGCCATGTCGTAGCAGATCGAGATGGTTTTGTCCTGCCAGGTGCCGATCAGGCCGCCGGGGACGTACTGAATGTTCCAGTGAAACATCGTGAGTCCGAACTTGCGGGTTCCGTCCTCGCTGGAGGGCCACGCCGCGTATTCCGGACATTGGAAGACGTCGGTCGGCACGTCGTCGGTGGAGTCGGGCAGGGTGTCCGGGGCCCCGTTGTCGCCCGGGACTTCCTCGACACGGTCCTGAGTCACGCCGTCATCCACCGTGTCGGGTTCGACGATGTCGGACACAGAGTCGTTCGTCGTGTCTTCGATGGTATCGACCGGGGGGACTTCGTCGCCACAGCCTGACGCGAAAACGCCAAGCACTAACATCACGGGCACGGTTATCGCCAGATTCGGAGTCTTCATCGCCATTTCCCCCAGGGAAAAATCGAGGGCGTATTATAGATCGTAGCCCGCGCTCCCGCTAGGCCCGCCTCCGCGTAGGGGCGAATCACATCCCTGACACGCCGCAGCCTTGGCGGAGGCGGTTCGCCCTTCTGGTCAGGGTCAGGTTTCGGCGTAGGGGCGAATCACATTCGCCCCTTCGCAATATGGTCACGGATTGAATCCAAGCCAGTTCGTGCATGATGCTGCAAGAGCAAACCCTGTGGTTCAAATGCAGCGACCTGACTGGCATGTGCCAACGAAATCGTTGAAACTCTGTGAGTCTTCGTAAATCGTATAGCTGCAGGGTGAATTTTCATCCAGATCCATGCATGCGCATCGTTCCCGCGAAAGGTTGAGGCAGCCCAGACAGTAGTCACTCTTGTTCTGAAAAAGGCAAAGTCTGTTGGGGCACGCCAGATAAGGGCTGGGGCACTCCTGGCTGCATTCGCCCGTGAGCCCGATGCAATAATACTTCCGATTATTCAGCATCATTTGAGTCAGAATAATCCTGTATCTGCCAGCGTGGACACGAATTCTTGTCCAGTTCGCCAATACGCCTACGTCGGATATCTGATCAAGCACCTCCACCCCTTCAAGTAAGGGATTTGCCCAGAAATACACATAACAGCCATCTGAATCGGTAGGGCAATCAGACGGTATTGGAATATCGGTTGAATCCACGATCAGATCCTGTTCGAAATCGACATCATCGGTCAAAACAAATCTGGGGGCATCAAAAGCAAGCCAATCGGGCCACGGGCCGTTTAGAAGGTCCGCAAGTTCGCTAACGGACTGGATAGTTGTTCCTGGCTCACACACGAAGTTGTCATCGGACACGACCGAATGGTCGGGAGGCTCTTGAGTGTCGGCGGTCGCATCCGCATCTGGTGGTGAAATGCCATCGCCGCACGAACATGTCAATAGTACCCCGAAGACGAGCACTGACGACCTCAATTCTGCAAACCACGAGTGCATAACTGCTCCCAAGTCCATTCTCCCCATCACACCAATCGGCAAATATTGCAGAGTTTTTGAACAGACGCCTTTTAATTCCGACTTAAGGAATATACAGCCAAATGGAGTCGCGGGAGATCAATTCATCCGGAAGTATATTAACAGAGAGTTCAGCCAGCGATTTCGAGGACTCACCCGTGCTTCCAGAATAGCCAGTTCCTGAAAGATTGATGGAAATCGGGCTCATCGGATCAATGGCTTTACACCTGCAGTCGATCCGATAGGAGCCAACCGTGCGCCAATGCTCGTCGGGAACCACCGATTCACACAGGCTCTCTCCTTCTCCCTGGAGAACCTCGACGCCAGGCACGTCGTCATAGGACGTCATCGATTCAGACATCTTTATGGACAGCGAATTACTAGCAATTTCGATTGAGCTAATCCTCAAATCGTGACCGAAGCGAAACCTGCTTCTCCACGATGCTGTACCTGTGAGATAACGTTCATTGCTTCTGTTCGCCTCAAGGATATCCTTGGGAAGTTCCGGTATCAAAACTTCATACCATTCGGAATCCGAAAGGCTTCGATCCGGGACGATTTCGATGACACTTACAGTCGCGATTCCGCTTACGAACGAACGCTCAAATCGAACATCACAAGACACTCTTTCTCCATTGCTAATCTGCCTGAGCTCGACTAAACCCAATATAAGATTCAACCAATGCTCCGATGTGTCATCATCAACCCCGATCATGGATAGAGAAAGGTAAATCGGCTGCTCCCCAATTCCCGAGGACAAATCTTCAACAAATGGAATCATTGCGATCGATTTAT
>Ga0209201_1001840_pt1 | contig 22771 bp, 16 predicted proteins | sample AD_UKC055_MetaG_FD_184411 | JGI IMG/M metagenome (GOLD analysis project Ga0209201, IMG submission 184411) | Active sludge microbial communities of municipal wastewater-treating anaerobic digesters from USA - AD_UKC055_MetaG (SPAdes) (version 2) | ecosystem: Engineered > Bioreactor > Anaerobic >...
CGAAAACAAGTAAATTTTTGACCGACTCTCTTCAAGCGGAGGCGAAAAAAGACTGCACTGAGGATAAAACCTTTGGTGCAGTCTTTATTATTGAGAAAATGACTTCTTGACAGGTTGTTTTCAAAAATGATTGGAAATGGCCTTATTCCATCGGTTTAATCTTTTCTTCGATGTAACTGATTTCTTCTTCAGTCAAGCCGTATTTTGCATAAATCTGACTGTCGATTTCAGGAACGCTCTTGCTCCAGTCGATGTCGGATTTTGTGGTGAAGTCTTGTAGAGGTACGAATTGGTACACATTCTGGTACACATTCTGGGACACTTTTAATATACCTACCATAAATCTAAAGAATTTTCCGCTCATGTACTTTTGAAGATTTTCGGCTTCAGATTGCGTGTCAAATGCACCTATAGGAATTAATGAATCTGTACATACAGATTGAGGATATCCAATATACGCTTTTCCAAGAATAGCAACCGGTTTATCATCGCTCAAAATACCGGCACCACCATTGCCTTTCGAAGTAAATACTTTGTATTTATCAATTACATTTATGTTTTTTGTGATATTTTCTCTCTTTGTATAACGAATTTTTTCATATGCACAACGAACTTCAATTGCACCATCGAAAGGTTTTTCTGTTGAGATTTTATCGAGTTCTGACTTTTTACCTACTATTCCAAATGCATTACGTCCAGAGGTTATAGTGGTCATCGATACAAATCCATTGGCAGTGCGAACTTTATCCAATATGCTTACCAAACAATTCATAGAGATAATAATATCCAATCCCTCTTCAAATAAAGGCCTTGCTGCTACATTTCTGTTGTCAGCATAGCACTCTGTGAAAACAACATTGCCAATGTGACTTTTATCAAACAGATAATAATTAACACCACCTGCAATTTCAACCCCCTTAAACAACAGTTTATTGTCGGGATAATTAAAAATTTTCGAAAAGTGATTATTGTCCTTGATAAACTCTCTAAGCTTGATAAAGGATTTATCTTGCGCATCTGCAGTAAACCATCTTGAAGGTGTAATGAGGGATGTGTAATCTGCGTTTAATTTAATAGTATTTTGAATAAACATAGGAAACAATTGCTTTGATAACGAAGCATTCTCTCCTGTATCGCTAATATTTTCCTGATATGGAGGATTTCCCACCACTGCATCAAATTTCATTTCCTTCACTCCTCCTTTTTTCCAATAGCTTGGCTTCAATACGCGCTCTGTAAACTGCTTGGGCTTATTCTTCATCATATTGATAAGGTCATCAAAATAATGAGCATTGACAGTTAAATCTTTAAAACCAACCAGTGTGCGTTTTGTTATGGACTTAGCCATTGGGGTTTTGCAAATGATATAGACATTTTCCTTCACTGTATCTGCCCACAACTTTTCCTGTAATTCGTCTGTCATCTGTTCTTCCGAATAAGCAGAACCCTTACTGCGGAAAATGCTGTATGCTACAAATAAAGGATACAGTCCTGTTTTAGAGTTGATTTCCAGTATCTGTGCACTGGAATTTCCAAGGGTTTCGGCAGTAACCTTGCCTTGGTCAACATACCGTGGCACTTCAATCAGAACATTATGTTCAGGATCATAGAAGTCATAGCCGCCAAGACAATCGCTCATGTGCATATTTACCACTCGCCATGGGGTCAACACGGTTTCCTTGTCCGGATTCTTGAAACAGGTAAACAACTGTGCAATTTTCTGTACACGATCTGTCGGAGGCAGTTCATCTGCACTTTTTACGGTGTTTCGTATTTTTCTTCCGGCTGCAATAAAAATTTCTGGGTCATAATACTTTATAAATCTTTTAAATATATCTTTTGTAACACCGTTCGGCATAAATTCATCCCAGGAGGAATCATCTACAAGGGTAACCAGATTTTCCATTGTAACATCCTCACTAATGTCAATATCAGCACCATAAATCAAAAGTGGCATACGAATGGAAATTCCTCGCAAAATTGATATTGCGGTTTGTTTGTTTTTATTCTTTTCCTTGGCTTCATCAAGTTTTGCCTGTTCCTCAGGAGTACGCTCACGCTTTGGCTTTTTATCAATTTTTTTCAGTTCTTCGTATTCCTCATCGGTAAATCCCTGGTTATTGATATCAATTTCATTTGTTTTCTGCTGTGCCTTTGATGTTCCGATAATTTTCTTAAGGTCGGCAAAATCATCAAGTGCCACACCGTCGAGTTTGAGTAACTCGTCATTGTACAGATTTGTATCATCAAAACCTTTCTGTACGGCTCTTTCCGCATAGGCTCGTTTCAACTGCTGCAGCAAATTATTGGTATTATACTTTTTCATCTCTGTACCATCCACAGAGATAACAGGGCAGTAATTCAAAAATTCACCGAGGATTTTTCTATCATCACCGCCTGTCTTTCCTGCCTTGGTGGAGATTGCAACGGATTCTGCTACCATTTTAAGCGTGCGATCAGGAGCAAAATCAAATACATAGCAACATTGCTTGATTTTACCGTCCTTATTACAGGGTGACTGAACTCGGAAAATAGTCTGCAAATAGTTTGCTGCCGAGGTTGAAAAAGAGCCAGAAAGCATAAAAACAGCTGTCCATTCCGGTACTGTTACTCCTGTTGTCAACTTACCACAAGAAAGAGTGATTGTGTACCCATCTCCTGCTGTGTCTATGGCATAGCGAACTTTTTGTAGGGCATCCTTTGATTCTTCATCCTTATCACCGTCTCCGGCAACATTCACGATATTGAATTGTCCACATCCAAAAACAGGATGAGCTTTCATCATTTTGCTAAGTGCTTTTGCTTCCTTTACACCAGGTACTATCCATAGAGAGTGTTTAAAGAGTTCTCGGTATTCCAATGTGGAATAAGGGTAATTACTTGTGCTATCTTCTTTGGTTATGAGGTTAATAAAACTTCTGACATCTGCCTCATGGCAAAAATCACCCACGCTTTGACCAGCCGGAATATCACGCTTGTCTACACGAATATCACCAGTCCAGACCCGGAAAAACTCACGGAAATTAAATGCTTTGTCCTCCAATTCTGCATATTTTCCATTATCAATAAGTTTTCCGATGTCATAAGTAAAAATTTTCAGTTCTGGCAATTCATCATATGGATTTGAGTCTCCGAAATGCAGCGCATCCCACTCAGCTTTTCTGCTCTGCTCCATGACATAATCCCAAGTATAGATACTATTGTCCTCGTAATCTCGGAGAATATTAAAAGGTGTGCCGGACAAGGCCAGAAATTTGGTATCATGATCAGTGCCTTCCTTGACAATGGTTTTAATAACATCGTCACCGAGAGCTGTGGTGGTACCTTCATGGGCTTCGTCAACAATAACAAAATCCCAATCAAGAGAGAAAACAGCATTGTTTTTATCAAATTTACCACCTACAGCATCAGAACCACGTAAATCCTGCATAGAGGCAAAATAAACAAACTTCTTGCTGGATTTTAGCAATTGCTCAACATTATAGCCACTGTTTTTAGAGCCATACACATAATCTTTTTCGCTATAAAAAATCTTTGTGAAATCTTCGTACCAGCCGCTATCTACAACAGGTCTGTGAGTGATAATAATGGTACGACTGAATTTCGCTCTACGCACCACTTCTAATGCAGATAAGGTTTTGCCAAAACGCATCTTAGCGTTCCAGAGCATACGATTTCCATCTTTGAACTGCTTAAGAGTTTTCTCTATGGCTTCAACCTGCTCTGGTCTAAATACAATAGGAACAAAGTTGTCTGCGGGTAAGTTTGATAAGTTATTCTGATTCTTTTTAACGGCTTCAATTGCTTTTTTCGCCGTCTCGAGGTCAACCTTATACCACTCGCGTCCGGTAGTATTTTGAGGCATTTTCTTTTGGATATGAGAATTTTCAAGCACACGATGTACTTGGTGATCGCGGAACGCTCTTAACGCAGGCTTTCCGTCTTTTCCTTTAACAGTACGGATGGCAAGTTCGGTATGTAGGAGAATAGGCTTAATACCGGCGGTATTAGTATATTGCTTAATTCTACTTTTGGCTGCTTGGTTTAATGCTTTACAGTTAGGAGACAGACTATCGATTGAGTCCTCCGTTTTAATGGTGGCATCACCGATTTTTAACAATCCTTTGTGTGCATCATCCTGTATTTCAAAGATGTATATTAGCTTATATTCAAATGAAGACTCAAACAAACTGTCCATTTTTTTCTCCTCCTATCAGCGATGCAAAAACCACGCTGCGGTCTGCTCGCCAATCCATTATTTTGCATTGCTGACTTTTTGACTTTTCCAAGCTATCAATATCATCTAAAATGTCGAATAAACTTAATTGTCTATAGCTTTCTTCAAGTTTACCGAAAGGTACAGTATATTTTAAACCATCCATCTGCCACAAATTCCAAGAGATAATCCTTGCAGCAGTGTTCAACATCTTTTCATCTGGAATTTCATTAAATTTGTACAACGCATTTTCAATGAATGTATAAAACACATTTTCACGGGCAATCAGTAGATTGTCACCTTGGTATTCATATCCATATGAACTTTGTAAGGATCTTAGTGCCCATTTGTACCAATCTTCCTTATTATCAGTGTTTTCGTTGACCACACGCAGTTTTCGGTCTAATATGCCAATTCTATCTGGTAATGGGATAGGCTCTCCTGTTGATGTATCATATCTGCTGACCAAATATGGAGCTTCTCCGCAGGAAATCTCCATCCTTCGAGCATCCACGTAATCTTTCCATTGCTTGCCTTTTACATCAGGAAAGATGATTTTTCCTTTGGTGGTTATCCATCTGTCTCCACAACCAGAGTTAAATACAGATTTTCTATTAAACCATTGTTCATCCACCAAATTATTCTGCTCATTACATACCCAGGATGGTGTAAATACTTCTGCTTTATCGCGGGTTCGGTTTGCCTGATGCTCTTTAGCCTTGGCAATTCGAGGACGTATCAATTTTGAGTGCACCCCGGTTATTAGTGAAGTTTGTATATGGCACTTAGCACCATAGTCCATTCCAATGGACTCATAATCACTTGTAGCCCAAATTATATTTTTTCTTGTTGTTCGGTCTATCAGAAGCTTGGCAAGGATTGGGTTTCCTAACTTAATAATCTCTTCTTCCAAAACATCTATCTCAAAATATACGCTCATCTTTTATCTTCCTTATCTTCAACCGCTGGCACAAAATCCAGTATATCGTCCACGCCGCATTCCATGATGCGACAGATATTTTCTATGCTTTCCATAGAAATATAATGGTTACGTTTCAGCCGAGTTAATATATTGCCGGAAAATCCGGCTCTGCGTTGTAATTCAACATTGGATATGTCTTTCTCTATCATCAAGTGAAATAACTTTTTATAACTGACAGCCATTTCACACCTCCGTTTGTTAGTTGTATAACATATTAATTTTATCACGAAAAAGTGATAATTACAATATGATGATGAAAAATTCACAAAACCCAGCCTTCCAAAACGGTACTTGAGGTCTATTTTATATTTTCTGCTTCAGCAGCCTTTTTCCTAGCATAGCTGGCTCGTCTGTTCCTACGATTACGCTCGGCTTGGCAATCCCAACTGTCACAATATAGTTGACGGCTCGAATGTCGTACAAAGTATTTCCCGCAAGCAAGGCAGGAGAGTATTGAGCCTTGTGATTCAAAATAGTCAAGGTCTTCATCAACTGGAGGCGCAACATCAGCTACCATTCTGGAAAAGGTGTACCAACAAATATCAAAAACAGATTGAATGTCGGCTCCGTACATCACTTTACCGGTTTTCTTATCTAATTTCAGCCTCATCCGGAAGTCAGGAAACATGTCAATCACTTGGGAAACGTGATGAATATAATTTTCTAAAATATTAGCCTTGTATTCCTCATCATCCTCGTATTGCCTATATCGCTCAAGAAAAGCGAGACTATCACAAAGCCTACCTTCATAATAGAGATTTCTTGCATAATCAATTTCGCCGTAGTATTTAACTCTTCTCAAGGCAAAGTACAGTTCAAAGACCGTACCTAAGTTACACAAATCCTTTGTGAATCGTTTGATGCTGAACGTAGCATCGTCTTGGATCAAATCCATATAAGTGATATGAGCAAACTTCTCGCTTTCCAGCATTTCATATAGATTATCAATTTCATAAGGATGAATATTGTTTCTACACCAATCCCAGACGGCATCTGTAATTTGAACAGTGCTGTCTGGGTTATTTAATTTGCCATAAAGATTACACAAGCTGACTAATAACTCCTGTCCAGTTAAGGAATAATCAGTACCACTTTCAGGAGCATGAAGACCTGTAAATATAGGCTTGATTATTTCCCCCTCATCGTCATAGTCTGGCACATACTCAGGGAATCGCACAGCCCTATATATCATTTCACCTACGCCACCAATTTCTACGAAACTAAGATTTTCTACCGGCAATTTTTTCATAACTATCATCCTTTGAATTGTAATCGTTAATGTAATCGTTGAAAATTTAACTTCGATTACATTTTATTTTACAATGGCATTAAATACAAGAGCAAATTGTAAAATCCCTTGTTTCATAGTTCCTTGATAACTGAATAGTCCACCCGCAAGAAATACTTTCGCAGTGCCGCCGCCACGATGGTGAAAACTGGAGCGCTTCTACTGCAAATGAATACGAGGAGACCACGCACAGGTGGCTGCCTTAGGAACGGTAGTGAATGGTGGATGTAGAAACCAAAACAACTATCAAAAAAGGAGGAAAGAGCAAATGGAAAAAACGACCATGAGTGTGCAGGAGCTATCGGCACAGATGGGCATTAGCCTACCAAAAGCCTACGAACTTGTAAAATCGCCGGGATTCCCCACCATACGAATTGGTACGAGGATTTTAATTCCGGTTGATGCCTATAAGGAGTGGTTACTCAGAAACTCGGCACACAGATAATGGAAAAGCAAATTTTACGGAGAGGAGGTGAACGAGATGGCGAGTGCAATGCAGGAACTGATGGATAAGAAAATATGGTTTCCGTGGAGATATGTGACTGATAAGGACGGCAAGGTGAAAAAACTTCCCTTTGCTGCAAGCGGAGGTGCAACAGGTACAGATGACACTTACAGTAGTACTTGGGTTATATATGATGAAGCTGTTTCAGCGAAAAATAAGTTCCACGCTGCCGGTGTCGGTTTCAAACTACCGGAAGGCTACTTTTTTCTGGATATTGACCACAGGAAACTCACAGACCCGCTGGTGCAGACATTGCTTGTCCGGTTTGACTCCTACGCAGAGCATTCTGTGAGCGGAGGCGGTATCCATATTTACGGCAAGTGCGACTTGTCAAAGTTGCCAACATATATAGATGTTAAAGGCAAGGTCAGACTGGATAAGCAGTTCTATCAGAAGAATTCCAAAATCGACCTTGAACTTTATGTCGGAGGTATCACAAACCGCTTCGCGGCCTATACCGGCAATATCATCGAAGATAAGCCTCTTAATGATTGTACCTTAGCAGTCCTTACAACGCTTGATAAAAATATGCGAAAGACCAAGAAGATAAATTACAGCAAAAAACGTGACGGTGACCGCACTGCTTTCGATATTGTCTGTAATCTCCGTAAACAGAAAAACGGAGAAAAATTCAAGAAACTATATGATGACGGCGATATCTCCGAGTATGGCTCACAGTCAGAAGCGGACGCAGCATTATGTGCCTTAATAGCATTTCGTACTGGACCCAAATTTGGGGAGATTGATGATATCTTCCGCAGTTCTGCTCTCTATCGCGAAAAATGGGAGCGGGATGATTACAGAGAAGTTACCATTGCTGCCGGGATTGAGGCCTGTCATGGTATCTTTCATAAATCCAAGATGGAACATCCGTATTTCATCAAGTTTAATGAGCAGACTGGAGAGGCTTATGTCAGCGTTCCTCTTCTTGCAAAATATGTGCGAGAACACCTCTGCTATGTGCTTGTAAGGGATAACGGTAAACAGGGACTTATGAAATACATTTATGAGAAAGGTTGCTACCGGCTTTATGCCGACAATATGCTGATGGGCATTATCAAGCAGTACATTGCAGATTATGATGAGGAACTTGTCAAAATGGGAAAAGTCAGTGAAACCTTGCAGCATATCACCACCGACCTTAACTATATCAGCCAAGAGGAGTTAAACGCCGATGAGGATCTAATCAACTTCAGCAATGGTCTGCTCCGTATTACTGCAAACAATGCCATTCTTGCTCCACACAGTCCGGATATTCTCTCCACCATACAAATCCCATGTAGCTGGACAGGCAGAGAAACACCCACACCAGTGTTTGACAGATATATGCACACCCTCACCAACGGTGATAAAGCCATAGAGCAACTGCTCCTTGAATTTATCGGAGTATGTATCTCAAACATCAAGGGATGGAGAATGAAAAAAGCACTTTTCCTTGTTGGCATTGGTGATACCGGCAAATCTCAGCTAAAGAGCCTTGTGGAGCGTCTGCTTGGCAAAGGGAACTTTATCGGTATTGACCTTAAAGAAATAGAAGCCAGATTCGGCACCGGTGCAGTTTACGGCACACGCCTTGCCGGTAGCTCCGATATGAGTTTTCTCTCCGTGGATGAACTGAAAACATTCAAGAAAATAACCGGTGGCGATAGTCTGTATGCCGAGTTCAAAGGACAGCAAGCCTTCGAGTTCACCTATAACGGCCTGCTGTGGTTTTGTATGAACAAACTTCCAAAGTTCGGCGGTGATGATGGTAAATGGGTCTATGACCGCATTATGATAGTGAGATGCCCAAATGTCATCCCCAAAGACAAGCAGGATAAAACACTCCTCGATAAAATGTATGCCGAGCGTGACGGCATCGTCTTCAAAGCGGTAAAGGCCCTGCAGACAGTCATCGCCAATGGCTACAGATTCTCGGAACCGAACAGCGTAAGCCTGGCAAGAGAAAAATATATGGCGGAGAACAATACAGTAGTCTCCTTTTTTGAGGAGTGTATTTGTGAATGGCCTGACGGAAAAATCAACAAACACTGTACCACAGGCCGCATTTACAAAGTTTATCAAGGTTGGTGCCGGGAAAATAATAATGGCTTTGCTAAGACTGCTAAAGAGTTCCGGGAGACCCTCGCTACATACCTCGGAACGGATTATTCGACAATCACTACCCGGCATAATGGCAATACCTACTATAAGAACTATTCGCTCACGAATGAGGCAAAAGAGCAGTTTGCAAAGGAATACGGCTATGACGGAACTGAGTTCTTATAAAAATGGTAGCAGTAGTAGCAGTGCCGGTAGCAGTAAAAATCACAACTGCTACCACGTAAAATGCCCACAGGGTAAGGCTTTTAGGGCAATCGGTAGCAGTTGTAGCAGTTCTTATAACTTCTCAGAAAAATTTCAATAAAGTTAGTAAAAAAATATAAGAATACAAAGATTGTATGAAGTGTGAGTATAAACACGCTTAGTGCTGCTACTTCTGCTACCAACCGACTGAAAACCCTTGATATACATCGCTTTTCTGAAGTAGCAGTACCAAAAAACTCTGCTACCAGTTCTGCTACTACTGCTACAAAAAATCTCAATTCGAAAGGAGGAAAAAGGATATGAACCAAATCAGAGTTATAGGCGTGATGGATGCCGAGAGCGAAATAACCAAACATAGCAGTCCATCGGATTTTGGTGATGACCTCTATGATGGTATCTCGCTCTATCGCCGCAAGGATATGAAACCGGTAGTGCTATTCGTGAGCAAAAACGCTGAACCTGCCCGATGGAAGGCCGTGGATGGAGCTTCCGAGTTCTACTTCTGTTCATACGCAGAGGCTATAAGATTCTGCAAGATACGCGGATACATTTTCATGAAATGAGGAAAGCAGCGTTAATGCAGGAACCTTTTACCCTGACAGCTGAAATGGCATTAGCTCAAAAATGAGCCAACGTTTTTCATTACATCCAACAATAATTTTAGGAGGAATTTAAAATGGCAAACTATCCACTTACAAAAATGAACAAGGAAGGAACACTCCTTCGCCCGCAACACTCATACTACTCTGATGAATATGCACAGAGCACGTGTGATCTATTCCTGTCAGATTCCATCGTTGAAGACGAGCATGGAAAACTGCACAAGTATTATCGTCTCCACGCAAAACAGGATCACAATATGGAAATGGCTTTTGCCTATGATATCCATTGCCCAGATTGCAATGTCGGTATGCTAAAACAGATCAGCAGACCACTCAGCTATAACGAACTAGGACTATACAGATGCCCTGTTTGTGACAAGAAATAAGGAGGGAAAAATGATGAGCACTTACACTGAAAGATTACCTTATACCGGGTCACCGGAATATGATAAGCACTTCTGGAACGCTATGCGCGGCCATAAGACCAGTTTAGATGAACTTTCAAAAGGCTACAACACCGGAACTGGTCTGTATGCAATGCCAAATTCATCGGATAACAAGTACATGAACGCTCTTGAAAAGGAAAGCCTGTTCCGCGGTATTGGTACAGTCATTAAAGCATACGGTTCTGGCTACCGTATTTTCGCCAAAGACAGTAAAGAACTTGCTGAGTGGGTAGCAGAAAATGATGCCATCCCCATTTATGAAAGTATCGAAGATTTCACCATTAACACCGTAGACAGTTGGAAATTGGCTGCTTTGGTAAAGATGGACGAAGCCTTCATACACGATGCCAGCTTTGATATTGAGAATTATCTTATCAAACGCTTTGCCAAGAACTTCGGTAGAGCCGAGGATAATGCTTTCATCAATGGCAACGGAACTGAAATGCCCACAGGTATTTTGAATGCCACCGGTGGAGCAGAAGTTGCTACGACAATTGATGAAATAACATATGATGATGTTATCAGCTTGTACTTCTCAGTAAAACCGGAGTACCGCAAAAATGCAGTATGGCTGATGAACGATGTAACTGCACTTGCACTTCGTACTTTGAAGGACAATGCAGGCAACTACCTCTGGCGAGACAGCGACGATACCATTCTTGGCAAGAAGGTAATAATGACTGAGTTTATGCCGGATGTGGAGTCAGGGTCCAAGCCCATCGCTTTCGGTGACTTCAGTTATTCCTGGGTTATCGGCAGGAGACCCATCGGCGTTAGGACACTTACCGAGAAGTTCGCTGCTCTTGACCAGCTTGGATATTTGGCCTATGAGTTCCTTGACGGTAAACTTATACGACCAGAGGCCGTAAAGGTAATTCAGATAAACACCGAATCCATCGGTTAAATAAATTACGAGAAAAGGCACAGTGGAATGATCTGCTGTGCCTTTTTCTCATAGAAATATGTATTTTCCATGATTGAATCTACAACACATTTACCCTTATTGTGTGCAGTTTATCTCGGTTGTGGCTTTAATACCCCGTTTGAATCTGCGTTTTTTTACGCGTTACCCCACGCCGCTGTCCGAGATGAAAAGTTGTAGAGATCAGACCACCCCCAACCGGTCAATAGACACTTAAGGGAGTAACGATTCGTTACGCCATATCGAAAGGAGGAATCCTTATGGATGATAAAACCATCAGTGTTACCGAAAAAGTTATCGGTGACACGCTGTACATTGTAGAATCGGCAGTCAGCAATGCTGCCAAAGAGACTGCTTATGACAAGCTAAAACGCATGATGCTGAACGACACCAAAAGTCTTGAAATAAAGGCTTCTTAGCCCATATCAACTTGACTTCTTCACAGTAGTACGGGAATATAGAGTACCGCTTGAAGACTGTCGGAAAGGAGGAAAACATGAATAAAAGACAGTCAAATACTACTGTGAAGAATATCGATAAAATCACCGCTCTCTATTGCCGGCTCTCTCGTGATGACGAGTCGCAAGGTGACAGCAACAGCATTAAAAACCAGAAAACCATTTTACAGAAATACGCTGATGACAATGGTTTTGCAAACACAGAGTACTTTGTTGATGATGGCTACAGCGGTACGAATTTCGAGCGACCCGATTGGCAGCGGCTTTTGTCCCAAGTGGAAGAAGGCAACATCAGCACCATCATTGTAAAGGATATGAGCCGTCTTGGTAGAGACTACCTCAAAGTAGGTTACTATACTGAAGTGCTTTTCCCCGGCTCCGACATTCGCTTCATTGCCATAAACAACAATGTGGACAGTGCCAATCAGCAGGACAGTGATTTTACCCCGTTCCTTAACATCATCAACGAATGGTATGCCAAGGACACGAGCAAGAAAATACGCTCCGTCTTTAAGTCAAAAGGGCAGTCCGGCAAGCCGCTCTGCACCAATCCACCTTATGGCTACATCAAGGACCCGGAAGACAAGACGCATTGGATTATTGATGAAGCTGCCGCCAATGTGGTAAAAGAAGCATTTCGCCTGTGTATGCAAGGTTATGGTCCTACGCAGATAGCTAAAGAATTCAGTGAAAGAAGGATAATGAATCCAACGGCTCATGCAAAGGCAAGCGGAATCAATATCCCTGACAACAGAGGCCATGACGATGATTATATCTGGCGAGGCAGCACAATTGTTCATATGCTTTCAAGGCAGGAGTACTTAGGGCATACTGTGAATTTCAAAACCTATCGCAAGTCCTACAAAAATAAGAAGCAGCTTAAGAATGACCCATCAGAGTGGCAGATTTTTGAGAATACTCACGAAGCCATCATCGAGGAGCCTGTGTTCGAAGTAGTCCAGAAAATCCGCGATGGCAGACGCAGGGTTACGCCCATGGGCGAAATGCCAATCCTCTCCGGTATGCTCTTCTGTGCTGACTGCGGTGCAAAACTCTACCAAGTACGTCATCGCGGTTGGGAGCATGATAAAGAGCATTTTGTGTGTGCTACCTACCGTAAAATTAAAGGCGGCTGCAGTTCTCACCAGATCCGCAATGTGGTCGTTGAGGAATTGCTCCTTGACGGTATCCGCCGGGTAACAGCTTTTGCCATAGAACATGAAAGTGAATTTGTGGAGATGGTCACGAAGAAAACAAGGATAGAACTTGACAAGAGTATGCGTGACGGCAAACGAGAATTAGAGCAATCACAGGCCCGTATCAATAAGCTGGATGAGATTATTCAGAGGCTTTATGAGGACAATATTGAGGGTAAGATTTCAGATGAGCGATTTACCAAGATGACTGCCAATTACGAAGCTGAGCAGCATACCCTTGAAAACCGAGTAGCAGAACTGAAATCTACTATGACATCAGAAAAGGAAAGCGCACTGGGAGTAGACCACTTCCTCGCCTTGGTAAGAAAGTACACAGATATAAAAGAACTAACAGCGGAGATTATCCGGGAATTTGTTGAAAAAATCTATGTTTACAAGGCAGAGTGCATTGAGGGCAGACGGGTACAGCGTATCAAAATCGTTTATAACTGCATTGGCGAATTTGACCCACCGGTTTCTACATCCACCACAAAGCAAGAAAAATCGGCATAGCCGGTAAATACATACCAAACTATGCCGATATTTTTCCGGGATTAAAAATCCCTAAGACGCACCCTCAGAGCGGGGATTTTTTTATCCATGAAACTTTTGGGCAACCTGCCTGTTCATTATGGTATACTTTTACTGACAATAATTTCTGGAGGCGGCTTATGCGGATTCTTCACACTTCGGACTGGCATCTTGGAAAAAAGCTTGAAGATTTTGAAAGGCTTGAAGAACAGGAGAGCTTTATAAATGAAATATCAGAACTATGCGACAAAGAAAATATCGATATAGTACTTCTTGCTGGAGATGTCTATGACACCTATACGCCTCCTTCATACGCTCAGGAACTTTTTTCCAGAGCTATAAAACTTATCACTAAGGACGGCAGACGACCATTTATAATAATCGCCGGAAATCATGACAGCCCCGAAAGACTTTCGAGTATATCCTCACTTGCCGTTGAATTTGGAGCTTTCATCTTCGGAAAGCTTGAAGATTCCTTTTCTCAGAAAAAGTACAGTAGTTTTGAAGTGCTTTTTACAAAACCCAATTTTTTAAAAATACAGATTAAAAACGAAACCATAAACATTGCAACCCTGCCTTACCCAGGAGAGTCAAGAATAAACCTTGGGGATACTGCTCAGACTTATCTAAACCAAGAGGAGTACAGTCATATCATAAAAAACATTTCGGAAGGTTTGTGCAGTTATTTCGACAACAAAAGTATAAATATCTTTATGAGTCATCTTTTTGTAAGCGGCGCCTTCACAAGTGATTCGGAACGGGACATAAGCCTTGGAGGGACATATGTGCTCAACCCCTCTGACCTTCCTGCTCAAGCAGATTATATAGCACTTGGACACCTGCACAGAGCTCAAAAGGTTTTTTCAGCTCAAAATGCCTGTTATAGCGGTTCACCCTTGCAGTACAGCAGAAGTGAATCAAATAACGCTAAGTCGGTAAATATAATCGATATATTCCCTTCAGGAAAAGCTCAGGTCAGACCAATTCTACTCAAATGTATCAAGCCGGTAGAGATAACTATCTGCAACGGTATTGAACAGGCTGTAGATTATTACATGAAAAACTCAGACCGGAAATTTTGGTCTTATCTTGACATAAATCTTAAAGAACCTCTATCTTCATCTGATATTCAGCTTATAAAAAGCCAAAAAAAAGACATTGTGAGCATCTGTCCGTTTTTTGAAGATTCTGCCCAATCCTCTTTAACACAAAGGGATATTCACGAATACAGTCCACAAGAGCTTTTCATAAAGTTCTATGAGCACACTGAAGGTCATGTTCCGTCAAAAGAGCTTACAGAGCTTTTCACAAAAGTTTTTTATGAGGAGGGACAAGAAGATGAAACCCCTAAAACTGACCTTTAAGGGCATTAACAGTTATTATGATGAAGTTTCGATAGATTTCAGCGCTCTGACAAAAAAAGGATTGTTTGGAATTTTTGGCCCTACCGGAAGCGGTAAGACCACTATACTTGATGCTATGATAATAGCCCTTTACGGTCAGAAAAGCATTCCCAGATCAAACGCAGACTTTATTAACTCAAAATCCGATAAAGCTTTCATCTGCTTTGAATTTGAGATGGATGATTCGGTATATGCGGTAAGAAGAAGCTTCAAAAGAAGTGCCTCGTCCATAATAACAGATTCGGCCGTGATTACCAAGAATTCATTCTCAGTAGCCGAAAAAGCCAAAAATGTTGATGCATATATCATAGAAACAATAGGTCTAGAGGCAAAAGACTTCACCAAATGCGTTATGCTGCCACAGGGACAGTTCAACGAATTTCTGACCTCTAAAGGACGTGACAGATCGGAAATACTTGAAAAAATCTTTGACCTGCAGCATTATGGCAGCATTCTGCAACAGAAAGCTGCTTCATACTTTAATGATCTGAAGATGCGCAGATCAATTATAGAATCAAAACTTTCGTTATATGAAAACATCTCCACTCAAAACATCAGTATCCTTAAAGAAAAAAGCAATGAACTGAAAAAAAAGAAAGAGCTGCTTTCATCCCACACAGAACAGCTACAGCAAGAGACTGCTTTAATACAGTCACAGCTGCAGGATATGGAAACTTTGCGAAAGGAAGAAAAAAGGCTTAAAGAGCTTATAACTCAAAAAGAGTATGTCCGCAGTTTAAGAACAACTGTGGATAGAGCATTATCGGCATCACAGGTTTTTCCTGTTCTCGAACAATGCGAAAAACTGAGCAGTTCAATAAGTCAAACCACTCAAAAAAAATATGAATATGAAAAAAATCTTGAAGAGCTTAAGATACAGGTTGATAAAATGGAAAAGGAGTACCTTGATTCAAAACAGCTTTATCAGGAAAAACTTCCTCAACTAATAGCAGATTATGAAAATCTGAAGGGTTATATTGAAAAAAAGACACAATCACAAAAAATAGAACAAGAATGTCTGTCCCTTAAAAAAAAGCTTTCAGAAGTACAGAGCCGTAAAGAAATACTGCGTATTGAACAGTCAGAAATTGAAAAAACCAAAAAAAATTTGAATGACCTTCAGGAAAAAATACAGACAGGACGAAAAATTTTTTCGGTTTCACCCGAGCAAAGACAGGATAACGATACGATAAATCACCTTACACTAAAGGTTTCGTCTTTGGCTATGAACGGAGAAAAACTGTCTCGAGAGATTAAAGAAGCTGAGATACGACTTGAAAGTATCGAAAAGTCCTTAGATATGCTCAAACAGAAAGAAAAACTCTGTGAAGAACAGCTTCAGCAAAAACAGCAAAAACTTATTACGCTTAAAAACGAAGCGGAAGATATAAAAAAGAAAAACTATCTTGCTTTTATCATGAAGGATCTTAAAGACGGAGATCCTTGTCCCATATGTAACGGCATCTTTCATCCATCTCATACAGACCATTCATCGACCACTGATCTTAGGATTGCTGAAATTGAGTACAACTGCAATGTCACTGAAAAAAGCATTTTAGAGCTTTTAAATGAACAGCTTAAGATAAAAGAACAGCTTTCTGCCCTTAACGCAGACACAGCATCACTTTTAGCCATAAAAGATCGACTTGCTGAAGACATAATCGAGATCAGCAAACAAAAAGAAGATATTAAACACGAAATCATAATTATTCTTGAAAGAAACTCATCTTCTTCAGCAGAGCATTTTATAAAAAGTATAAAAGAAAAAGATCAGAAATTTGCAGAGCTTGACGAACAGATGTCAAACAACTCCAGAATGCTTAAAGACGAAGGACTCAAAGAAAGCTCCGTTTTGGAAAAATTATCTGACATTACTTCTAAAATAAGTGAGCTATCAGCAAAAATAGATGAAAAATCTATACAGCTTAACTCACTTAACAGTGAGCTGACCGCCCGTCCAGAGTGGAACAAAGATCCTTACTCTGTTTTGTCTGACCTTGATATACAAAGAAAGCAGATAGAAGATCGCTATAATGAGCTTGAAAAAAGCATTTCACAGCTTAGAAAAAAATATGAAAATACCAACACCGAACTTCATTCAATCGTAAAAACCCTTGAAACCTACTCCGAAATGCTTTCGGAAAAAGAGACTCTACTTACTACGCTGATGAAAGAAAGGGAGTTTTCAGATCTTCAGGATATTAAAAGCTTCTACAGATCCCAAAATGACATTCAACAGATGAAAGAAAAAATTTCAACACATGAAAAAGAGCTTGCCATATCAGAAAAAACCGTAAAAATCCTGTCAGAAAAAATCCCAAATAAAAGTCTATCGTACGAAGACCTGCAAAAGAAGAGTGAAGAACTCTCATCAGTAAAAAGAGAGTTTGAAGCTTTAAGCGGAGAGCTCGGAACGACCGATTCAAAAATAAAGGAAATGACAGAAAAGCTTACTGAAAAAACAGATATGGAAAAAGAGTACGTCCTGGTGAAAAAAGAAGCAGACACGGCTGAACTGCTCAGCAAAAAATTAAGAGGAAATGAGTTTGTAAAGTACGTTTCTACGCTTATGATGGAAAATATCCTTTCAGCGGCTTCCTCACAGCTCAGAGCCATAACCAACAACAGGTACTCGCTTGAAACAGACGAGTCGGCATTCATAGTACGTGATGATTTCAACGGAGGATACAGACGAAGGGTGGATACCTTATCCGGCGGAGAGATCTTTCTTGCCTCCTTGTGCCTTGCTCTTGCCCTTTCCGCACACATACAGCTTAAAGGGAAAAAAAGCATCAGATTTTTCTTTATTGATGAAGGCTTTGGGTCTTTGGACAACAGTCTCATTGATACCGTTATGTCTTCTCTTGAAAAAATACAGCAAAAGCATCTGTGCGTCGGACTCATAAGTCATGTAGAAGAGATGAAGGAAAGAATACAATCCAAATTGATTATTTATAAACAAGAAACAGAAAATGGAATAACAAGTAAAATAGATATAATATAACCTTTTTTTTATTATGTTAATATAAAAAAAGATAAGCTGCAAAACACATAAAGTAATTTGTTTTTATTCTTTCACTCATGAGATGGTATAATTAACTATATACTTTAAAAAATATATAACAGGGAGTGCTATGAGATTTCATTTCAGCCCGAACCTATTTGTTCTTTACTTTAGTTTCTTTATATCTCTTTTTTTGGGAGTATGGGGTATCAAAAACAGAAAAAAGCCGGCTGCCCTTCAATTTGGGCTTAGCATGGTTTGTCTTACTCTGTGGACATTCGGTTTTATTCTGGAGCTTGCTGGTACTGATTTTAAAACCAAGCTTATTTGGTATAACTTTCAGTTTCTTTTCATATACCTATTCCCTGTAAATCTTTTCTGGATGACCAAGGATCTGTCAAACCTTTGGCTTAAAGAAAAACTTGAACGATTTTATTTTTATATCTTCATAAGCATATCTCTGATAATCTTCCTGACAGGAGTTATAAATCCACAGGACAGTCTTTTTATGGAAAATCTTTCCATAATAGAGAATAACGGATACACCTTCCTTGCAGGAACTGCAGGACCGGTTTACTACATCGGCATAGGGTATGTTTTCTTCTTTGTCATACTTTCTGTAGGCATTCTTCTTTATGAACTTATAAAACGCGAAAAGTTCTTCAAGCTTCAGATACTTCTGCTGCTTCTGGCACAGATATTTCCTCTTATAACCTCTGTTCTGTACACCTTTAAGCTGCTTGATACCTCTTTTAACTACAGCACATTTATATTTTCACTTTCAGGAATAATTATTTTCATAGCCCTTTTTAAACTTAAACTTTTCGGGATACAGCCCATAGCAAAAAATATTCTCATTGAAAACCTTTCCGACGGAGTCCTTGTTCTAGACAGAGAAAATACTGTTATAGATATGAATATAATAACTAAAAAGATCTTCGGGCTAAACGACAGCTGCATAGGTAAAAAAATGGGAAGTGTATTTTACGATTTTCCGCTCTTTCTTGAGTCTATAGGAATAAATGTGGCGCTTAGCGATGAAATGGCTGTCGGAGAAAGATTTTACGACATACGGATAACTCCTATAAATGACTTTAAAAATATATTCCTCGGAAGACTGATCGTACTTAGGGATATAACGGAAAGGAAAAGCTTTGAAAAAGAAATAGTAAAAGCCAAGGAAGAAGCAGAGTACGCCAACGATGCCAAAAGCAGATTTCTTGCAAACATGAGCCATGAAATAAGAACACCTCTTAACGGAATCATAGGATACCTGAGTCTTCTCTCTACCACAGAACTATCTGTCTCCCAGAAAGAATTTGTACAAAATGCCAAACTATCGTCTAATATCCTTATGGAAATTATAAACAATATCCTTGATATATCCAAAATAGAAGCAGGAAAGATAGAACTTGAAAAAACAGATTTCAACCTTGATGAACTTATCGATGAGATTCAGGTTATGTTCACTCCAAAGGTTGAAGAAAAAGGACTGCTTTTCAGTATAAAAAAAGAACTTCAACCCAAAAACATCTTTATAGGCGACACCCTGAGAATAAAACAGATTCTTATTAATCTTATAAATAACGCTGTAAAGTTTACCACACAAGGGAGCATCACCTTATACGCCAAGGTTTTTGAATCTGAAAACAAAAATTACAGACTGCACTTTGAAGTTACCGATACCGGAATCGGAATGACACAAGAACAGCAGAAAAAAATCTTCAGCCCTTTTACCCAGGCAGACAACACAACAACAAGAAAGTACGGTGGAAGCGGATTAGGACTTAGCATAGCCAAAAGCCTTGTTGAACTGATGCATGGAAACATTTCAGTCCACAGCACACCAAACGAAGGATCAGTATTTTTGTTCGATATTTTACTTGCCGCATCCGAAAAGACCGATCTGCATTCAGCCTCTAAAAAGAATTACATTAATAATCTTTTCGACTTCAAGCATACTATTAAAGTTCTGCTTGCAGAAGATAACATCATAAACCAAGGTCTGATGAAAAACATATTCGAGCTTTCAGGTATTGAATATATAATAGTCGGAGACGGGCTTTCAGCAGTGGAAAAATGTAAAGCGGAAAAATTTGACCTTATTTTCATGGACATTCAGATGCCCATAATGGACGGTTGCCAAGCTTCTCAGAAAATACGTGAATGTGAAAAAATCAAGGGTGTTGAACCTGTTCCTATAGTCGCCCTGACCGCCAGTGCCAGCTCAAAGGAGACCAAAAGCTTTGTAAACTACGGAATAACAGATTTTTTAACCAAACCCTTTGAACTTCCGGACTTTTATATGATACTTTTCAAGTATATTAAAGATGCCAAGTATGAACTGCGCACACTTCAGAAAAACGAAAATAACCATTCAAATGAAAATGAAAAAGCCATTAATTATATAGCTGAAAATATAGTTTTTGACAGAGACGAAGCCGAAAAACTTTTCCAGAACTATATAAATGAAGCAGAAACAGTCATTAAAAATATGCACGAATGCCTGCTTAAAAATGACTATGAAGCCCTTGACAAGCTTGCTCACAAGCTCAAGGGAAGCAGTGGTTTTTTTAAGCTTGATGCCATAGTTACCATGTGTCTTGATATCAGGGAGTGTTCAAAACAGAAAAATGGCAAAGAAGCAGGCTTAATCCTTGAAAAACTTAATGATAAAATTCTTTCCATCAAATAAATTTTGTTAACTTATCTGCTATTCTACTTGGATAGCAGATTTTTTTACTTGACTATGACGCAACGTAATAGTATATAATAAAAATGAGGTGAAGGATGAAGTACTATACCATAAAGCAGATCGCCGACATGGCAGGAATAACCGTAAGAACCCTCCATCATTATGACCATGTGAAACTTTTTTGCCCAGACGGAAAAGGAGCAAACGGATACAGAATATATACTTCAACTCAACTGCAAAAACTCCGGCAGATACTATTTTTTAAAGAACTGGGCTTCACTCTTGCTCAGATAAAAGAGATACTCGACAGTGAAAACTTTGACCGCCGTAAGGCACTCCAGATACACAAAGAGCTTCTCTTAAACAAAAGGCAGAGGCTTGATGAGCTTATAAATAACGTAGATAGGAACATAAAAGCGCTTGAAGGAGGCTTAGAGATGAACGAGGAAGATATGTTCAGTCCTTTTGAAGATAAAAAAATAAGAGAGTATACTCAACAAGCAAAAGAAAAGTACTCCAGTTCTCTTGTTGAACAAAGTATTGAAAAAGTTTCAGCATACTCCAAAAAAGAATGGGAGGATATCATGGAATACGGCGATTCACTTATGAAAGAAATGAAAGAGCTTATGAACAGAGATCCTGCTGATAAAACGGTACAGAATATTATCTCAAAACACTACAAGATGATAAACGATAACTTTTATGACTGTTCCATCGAAATATACAGCGGCCTTGCGGATCTTTACATCTCCGACGAAAGATTCACCGCCTTTTTTGAAAAATATGCTCAGGGTCTTGCCAAGTATATGCACGATGCAATAAAAATTTTTTCCTCTGAAAAACGATAATACCCATACCGTGTTAAGTTTAAACCAACTACCGGAAAATAACCCGGTAGTTGGTTTTTAAATATTTTTGAATGCTCATTCAGTACTTTTGAATGCTCATTCAGTACTTTTGAATGCTGAGTAAATCTTCTATCCTTTGGGACATGTACTCTTTGGCATCTTCGACTGCCATATTGTAGATCTGGACGGCAAGTTCGTTCATAAAAAAATCCATAAGCTTCTTTGCCTTAAACTCGCCTATTTCTTCTTCCATTTCTTTGGAATAAAAAACTTTTATTTTTTCAATCAGAACTTTCTTTTTTTGCTGGTCTATTTCAATACTACCCATGGCTGTCACCTCCGGTTTTATGTACATGGGAAAATTATATCACAGCTATATAATCTTCTATAAAAAGCATCTTAGTAGTTTAAACTACTAAGATGCTTTTTATAGTTATCTTTTTCAAAGCTTGACTTCTTTATAATTCTTTGATATAATGTAGGCTAGTATACATAAAATACTTAATACTGCTCACCGCTCAAAACGGTAAAGGAGTGCATTTTAATGAAGCAAACTTTCAAAAAGGAAAGTGATTTTTCGTTTCTGCTGCGTCAGGCAGGAAAGCATAAGTACAAGCTTATAACCTCCGCTGTGCTCAGCATACTAAGTATGGTGCTTTCTATAGTACCCTATGTTCTTATGTACAACATGATAATGGAACTTTTTAAAGAGAGTCTGGACTATGAAAGAATTAAAAATTTAGCCATAATTACGGCTGTCTTTGCTGTGATACGGCTCATTCTTTTTGTCAGTTCAGGCATCTTCTCTCACGTTGCCGCTTTTAATATCCTTTACGAAATACGTATGAATCTTATAAAGCATATTTCAAGCATGAATATGGGCTTTTTTAAGAAAAACACGACCGGTTCGCTTAAGCGTATTATAAATGAAGATATTGAAAAGCTAGAAAATTTTATAGCCCACCAGATACCTGACATGGCTGCGGCTATAGCAGCTCCCCTTGTTTTTTTGGGTTTTATGATCTATCTTAATTACAAACTGGCTTTAGTTCTTTTCATACCGGTTTTGGTAGGGATTTTTTCTCAAAGCTGGATGTTTAAAAGCTATGGAAAAAGAATGGAAAAGTATCATAAGCTTCTGCAAAAACTCAACTCAACTATTATGGAGTATATAAGTGCTATGAATGTAATGAAGGCGTTTAACCTTTCGGCAAAGTCTTTTAAAACATATAAGGATACAACTAAAGAATATGCGGACTACTGGGTTGAGATTACTCACGATACTGTTCCGTATTACTCTTTATTCCTAACTCTTATTGACTCAGGACTTCTTTTTATAATTCCTATAGGCGGGATAATGCTTCTTAA
>Ga0209201_1001848_pt1 | contig 22685 bp, 12 predicted proteins | sample AD_UKC055_MetaG_FD_184411 | JGI IMG/M metagenome (GOLD analysis project Ga0209201, IMG submission 184411) | Active sludge microbial communities of municipal wastewater-treating anaerobic digesters from USA - AD_UKC055_MetaG (SPAdes) (version 2) | ecosystem: Engineered > Bioreactor > Anaerobic >...
GGGGGGCTCGGCTTCCGAAACACCAAGTGCCGGCTGATCCCAAAGTTGATCGCCATCCCCGCCGCAATGCCCACCAGCGCCGCCAGTTGAGGGACGCGTTCCATTATAGCCCACTGGTGTATAAACAGCAGTGTCACTGCGTAATTAATCAGCGCCCCGAGGCTGCTCGCCCCCGCAAAACCCAGGAACTGGCGCGCAATTGACCCGTCCCGCGCATACGAAAAAGTGAAGCGGCGGTTCAAGCCAAAATTGAACACCATCGCCGTCAGAATGGCCGCGGCTACGCAAATGTTCAACGGAACGCGCACGAGGTGCAGAAGCGTCAGTACCGCCAGGTTGACAAGCGTCCCCATCCCGCCCACGACCGCGAACTGCATGAAGTGCGCCCATCCACCGTACCGGTAGATGAACAGGCGCCGCAGATGTTGAAGGTACCGCAGTTGCTCGGCAAACGTGAGTTTGCTCTCCCCCAGCTTGCGGTCTGAAAAGCGGATCGGTACCTCCTTGATAAACTCGCACCGCGCCTTCACAATCAGCTCGAGTCCAATCTTGTATCCAATGGGATTGAGGTCCTGCGCGGCCTCGAAGGTCGCGCGCCGCAAAGCGAAAAAGCCGCTCAGCGGGTCTTTGGCCCGGGTAAACGGGCGCGCCAGCAGTGTGGCCACGCGGCTGTTCAGCCAACGGAACAGGCCCCAGCTCTCGTCGGTGGAACCATCTTCCACATATCGCGACCCGATGGCAAAATCATAGTCTTGGGAAAGGGCCTCAAGGAGTTCCGGGATGGCTTCCGGCGGATGGCTCAGGTCCGCATCCATGCAAACCAGTATATCGTTCTTTGCCAGCCGCATCCCGTCCAGAACCGCCGGGCTCAACCCGCGATTCTCCTTGCGGACCACCAGACGGACCCATGGTTTTTCGAGGCCGTGGACCACTGCCTCAATACCGTCATTGCTGTCGTCGTCCATGATCAGCAGCTCAAGGTCCAGGTGGCGCTCATCGCGCACGCGGGAGACACGGTCCACCAACAAGGGGATGTTATCCGCTTCCATGTAGGTCGGCACCACGACCGACACCGAAGGGAACGGAGCAGACTGTGCGCTCGCTGTCATGCTGCCGGCATCTCCACCTTCAAACTGGCGCGAGCCATAAGCCCCCATCATACAACCCCTGAGAATACCTTGCTTTGCGGGAGTCTACGCCCTTTGTTGAGATCGCGTCAAATGCCCGGTGCATGCGGCGCGGTTGAATCTGCCTCTCGAAAGCATTAGAGTTCATTGTCCGTCCCCAATATAAAGGTCTGCGATGTGACTGGATGGCAGGATGAAGCGATTCTTGCAGGTTTTCCTCTGGATTGTGGGCATTGTCTTCGCCGTGCTGCTATTGGCTGCGGTGACCCTCCTGCTGCTCAATTACCGCCCATCCCCGCCAACCGTCTCAAGCCAAAGCCAACTATTGGCGCCATCCCGGACGCTCACCGTGGCCGCAGCCATCTGCAACATCGGCGGCTTGTATCCCGAAGACGACCACCCGGCCCCGGAAGGCGGTTTTTGATGGCGCCTGAACGCGTAGCGCGTTGATTATCCTACTGGCATGGAATATGCTTGTCCTAAGCAATGAGGTCAGAATCGCACGTTCGCGCCTCAAATGAGGCGCTCAGGAGATCGAACCATGATGTTTCCAATGTTTCATGACCCAACGTTCATCCTGGTGATTCCGGCGCTGCTCTTCGCGGTGTGGGCCCAGTGGAAGGTCAAATCCACTTATGCCAAGTACGCCCGGGTGGGCAACCGACAGGGGTTGACCGGCGCTGAGGTGGCCCAACGCATCCTGCTCGATGCGAACGTAGGTGTCGCCGGGACCGGTTGGGGCCGCGGCGACGGAGTGGCTCTCGAACCCATCGAGGGGACGCTTACCGACCACTACGACCCGCGTGCCCGCACCTTGAGGCTGTCGCAAGACATTTATTACGGGCAGAGCGTGGCGGCGTTGGGAATTGCCGCCCATGAAGTCGGTCACGCCATCCAGCATGCCCACGGGTATGCGCCGATGATGGCCCGCAACTTCGTGTACCCCGTGAGCGCTATCGGCTCCACCTTGGCCTTCCCCATCTTCGTCATCGGGATGTTTCTGGGCCCCGGCACGGGCCAGACCATCATGCAGATCGCGATCCTGCTGTTCGCGGCAGCCGTAGGATTCACGGTTTTGACCCTGCCCGTCGAGTTCAATGCCAGCCGCCGCGCTATGAAAGCTTTGGCCAGCGGAGGATACCTCTCCGAGGACGAACTCGGCGGAGCGCGCAAAGTGCTCACAGCCGCTGCCATGACCTACGTAGCCTCGACCGCGATGGCGATTCTGCAACTGGTGCGTATGTTGTTGCTCGCCAACAGGCGATAACCTCGAAGCAAGCCCCCTGGCACGACGCCCGGCGCCCGAAGCCGGGCGTCTGTTTTTGTCGCAAAATGAAACGGTTTCGTGCCGGATTGGAGCACGCAAGCCGATTGGTCTCTCCGAAATCGCCTGTTTTCCATGGGCCGCGTTGGCACGCGCATTGCACTTGCTCCAGGAGTTAGTGCCGCATCGTGAGGAGAGGAGTTGCCAAATGCGATTGGATAAACTGACCATCAAAGCCCAGGAGGCGTTGTCCGAAGCAATGGACACCGCGACGCAGCATGGGCATCCCGAGATAGGCTCGTTGCACATCCTGAACGCTCTTGTGAGTCAGGAAGGGGGGACAGCCCCGTCAATCCTGCAGCGCCTGGGCGTGCGCCCGGAGCAGATTCTCTCCGCTATCGAGCAGCGGTTGCAGACCTTGCCCAAGGTTTCGGGAGCAGCCTCTCAGATAGGCCTGAGCGGCGTCGCAAACCGCATGCTCGAGGCCTCCTGGAAAGAAGCACAATCCCTGAAAGATCTGTACCTTAGCACAGAGCATATGTTGTTGGGGATGGTCTCCTTGCGCGAGGATCCGGCGGGCGAAATGCTTCGTGCCCACGGCGCGACCCACGAGAACCTGCTGTCGGCCATGCAACAGGTGCGCGGCACCCAGAGGGTCACCGACCCCAATGCCGAGGCAACGTACGAAGCTCTGGCAAAATACAGCCGCGACCTGACCCAACTGGCCCGCGCAGGGAAACTTGACCCTGTTATCGGGCGCGATGCCGAGATCCGGCGCGTGATCCAGGTGTTGTCGCGCCGAACAAAGAACAACCCCGTCCTGATCGGCGAACCCGGCGTGGGCAAGACGGCTATCGTGGAGGGCTTGGCGCAACGCATTGTGGCCGGAGACGTTCCCGAAAACCTCAAGAACAAACAGGTCGCCGCACTGGACATTGGCGCCCTTATCGCCGGGTCGAAGTTCCGAGGCGAATTCGAGGACCGGGTGAAGGCAGTGCTCCGGGAAGTCCAGGAACGCGAGGGCGAGATCGTGCTCTTTATCGACGAGCTGCACACGCTCGTCGGCGCGGGCGCAGCCGAGGGCGCCGTAGACGCCTCGAACATGCTGAAACCCGCCCTTGCGCGGGGCGAGTTGCATTGCATCGGAGCGACCACTCTTGACGAATACCGCAAACACATCGAGAAAGACGCCGCACTCGAACGCCGGTTTCAGCCGGTGCTCGTGGGGGAGCCGGACGTCGAAAGCACCATCGCCATATTGCGCGGCATCAAGGAAAAGTACGAAGTGCACCACGGCGTGCGTATTCAAGACGCCGCTCTCGTCGCAGCGGCAACGTTGAGCGACCGTTACATATCCGGCCGTTTTCTCCCTGATAAAGCCATTGACCTGATTGACGAAGCGACCTCCCGCCTGCGGATCGAGGTCGACAGTATGCCTTACGAGATTGACGTGATGGAACGGCGCCTGCGCCAGCTCGAAATCGAGCACTTGGCGCTCAAGAAGGAAAAGGACTCCGCCAGCCGGGAACGGCGCGATGCCATCGAGCGCGAAATGGCCGACCTGAAGGAAGACATCAGCTCGAAAAAGGCCAAGTGGCAGGCCGAAAAACAAGTGATAGAGGCGATACGCCGCATCAACGGAGAGATCGAAGAGGCCAAGCGCCAGCAGGAAATCGCCGAACGCGCCGGCGACCTCGAAACCGTTGCCAAGCTGCGCTACGGGACCATCCCGGAGCTGCAGAAGAAACTCGGACAGGAGAACGCTCGTCTGCAGGAGCTGCAGAAGAACGGCAGTTTCCTCAACGAAGAAGTCACCGATGAGCATGTAGCCGAGATCGTATCGGATTGGACGCATATCCCGGTGTCGCGGATGATGGAAGGCGAGATGGCTCGCCTGCTCAAGATGGAGGAGCGTCTTGGCGAACGGGTCATCGGACAGGAAGAAGGCGTGCGGGTAGTGTCCGACGCGGTGCGGCGCGCGCGCGCCGGTTTGAAGGAACCCGAGCGGCCCATCGGCTCGTTCATCTTTCTCGGGCCCACGGGCGTGGGCAAGACGGAACTCGCGCGCTCACTGGCCGAGCTGTTGTTTGACGACGAAAACGCCATGGTGCGCATCGACATGTCCGAGTATATGGAGAAGCACGCCGTGTCGCGTCTTATTGGCGCCCCGCCCGGCTACGTCGGGCACGAAGAAGGCGGCCAACTCACCGAAGCCGTGCGCCGCCGCCCTTACAGCGTGATTCTCTTCGACGAGATCGAGAAGGCTCATCCCGAGGTGTTCAATATTCTGTTGCAGCTCTTGGATGACGGGCGAATCACCGACAGCCAGGGGCGCACGGTCGACTTCAAGAACACCGTCGTGATCATGACCTCCAATCTGGGCAGCGAGATATTCAACCGTGCGGAGGATGCCCATGAAGAAAAGACGGAAGAGGTGCTGCGTGTGCTGCGCCACCATTTCCGGCCCGAGTTCCTCAACCGCGTGGACGACATCGTGGTATTCCATGCCTTGAGCAAGGAACACATCCGCAAAATCGTCGATGTGCAGTTAAAACGGCTGGCCAAACGCCTGTACGAGAAGCGCATCACCCTTGAACTCTCGCCCCAGGCGCGCGACCTGCTCGCCGAACGAGGATACGACCCCGTCTACGGGGCCCGGCCTCTCAAACGCGTCATCCAGCGCATGATCCTTGACCCCTTGGCCTTGGAAATCCTGCAGGGGCATGTGCAAGAGGGCGCTCACGTCGCGGCGGAAGTCAAGAATGGCGAGTTCGCCTTCCGGAACGTCCCCGCGAAGACGGCGTAAGCATCAAAGATGCCTCCCACCAGGCCAGGCGTTGCTGGAGGGCGCCAACCTGCACTCCAGGACAAATCCGGCGGCCCGAACGCGTCCCCGCACGCCCACGGGCCTATCCCGCCTATCCTGTTCATCCGGGTCAAAAAAGTGCCCTGGGCAGTTCCGGCCACGGAAGGAACGGGGCATGGCCGTCCTAGAAGCGAGAATTTGACGCAATTGCCGAAAAATGGCGCATCTCTTGCGTGATACGCCTTCTATGAAGCACAATTGAGGCGTTCGGTGTTGCGGATGATGTTGGGTGGCATGAGAGCACCGTGTAACGGGGAATCAAATGCCTACGGAGCAGGATGATGACTGAATTCGGTGATGGGCGCGCCCCACAGAATGCCGGCAAGCCCCCGCTCTTTGATTTCCTCGAGTGCGCGACGTGCGCCATTGCCTGCCAAGACGCCGAGGGACGCTTCCTGGAATGCAACCGCCATTTCTGTGAAAAGGTCCTGGGACTGCCCAGGGAAAGAATCAGAGGGCAGCGGCCGTGCGAACTCGGTGATGCAGTCGGGGAAGAAATCCTGCGGCTTCTGTCTCATGAATCGCCCGACACTTATCAGGAAGGCAGCCCCCGCGTCCGGCAGGAAATCCAGATTCGCGACGGAAACGGCATCACCCGGGTCTACCTGGCGGACACGGCGGCCGTCCTGGACTCCGCGAAGAAGCTCACCGGTTTCGTAACCGTGATGACTGACATTTCCGAGCGCAAGCAGGTGGAGGAGGTGCTGCACGAGGCCCACAGCCGGCTAGAAGACCGCATCGTCCTCCGCACCCGCGAGCTTCTCGAAACCAATAGACGCCTTCAAAAAGAAGTACAGGAACGGATGAATTCAGAGGCGGCCCTGCGCGAAAGCGAGTACCGGTTCCGCACACTGGCGGACTTCACCTACGATTGGGAATACTGGATCGGCGCCGATGGCCGGCAGCTCTATGTCTCTCCATCCTGCGAACGCATCACAGGATACTGCAGCCAGGCGTTTTACGATCGGCCGCCGCTCATCGAGGAGATCGTACATCCCGAGGACCGTGACAAGATGCGGGGGTTCGCCTTCGGTCCCCCTGATGGCGCACAATCGGCTGTGCTCGATTTCCGCATCATCGACGCCGAGGGCCAATTGCATTGGCTATCCCACGTGAGCCAGCCCGTATACGACAGAGACGGCAATTGGGCCGGCCGGCGGGCAAGCAACCGCGACATAACGAGCCGCAAACGCGCGGAAGAGGAAGTGCGCCAACTGAACCAGTGGCGCGAAGCCATCATCGAAAACGCCAACGTGCTCGTGAGCGTTCATGACCTTAACGGCCGGTACCTTGTCTGGAACAACGCGGCCGAGCGTATTACCGAATACCCGCGCGAGGAGATTCTCGGAAGCGGCAACGTTCCCGAGAAACTATACCCGGACCCCGCGGACCGGGAGCGCGCCCGGGAAGTCATGGCCAAGATTGCGCGCGGCGAAAGCACCGCCAACATCCAGTTCGACATCCGGACCAAGTCGGGCCGGCTCCGCTCCCTTGCCTTGTTCAGCAAGGCGATTATCGGTACCGATGGCGCTCCGGCAGGCGCCATCAACGTGGGCATCGATATCACCCAGCAAAAAAGGATGGAATCGGAACGGCGGCAACTCGAGGCACAGATTCAGCAAACCCAGAAACGGGACAGCCTGGCGGTTATGGCGGGCGGAATTGCACACGACTTCAACAACCTGCTGATGGGCGTGCTCGGCAACGCCGCGATTGTGCTCGACGAACTTGCGGAAAATGTCCCGATCCGCAAGAATGTCGCGCAGATTGAAAAGGCGGCGCGCCGCGCGGCCGAACTCACCAGGCAGATGCTCGCCTACTCGGGCAAAGGACGATTCGTGATCGAGACCCTCAACCTGAATGTGGTCCTCGAGGATATGCGGCCGCTCCTGGAATCGGCCGTTACGAAAAAAGCCGAAATCGTCTTCGAACTGGCGCCGGACGTGCCCTTCATCGAGGGAGACGCCGCACAGTTGCGCCAACTCGTTGTCAATCTGGCAATGAACGCATCGGAAGCACTCGAAGACCATCCCGGAACCGTCACCCTGCGCACGGGGTTCCTGCATTGCGCTAAAGACGACCTCTCCTCGACATACCTGGAAGAAGAACATCCCGAAGGAGACTATGCGTATTTCGAACTCTCCGATACGGGCTGCGGGATGAGCGAAGAAACCAAGGCGATGCTTTTCGATCCCTTCTTCACCACCAAATTCACGGGGCGGGGGCTTGGTCTGGCAGCCGCATTAGGCATCATTCACGGGCACCGGGGCGCCGTCAAAGTCGAGTCCAAGCTCGGCGAGGGAACAACTGTTCGCGTCCTCTTCCCGTGCAGCCAGCTTGCGCGAACGTCTCCGGCGCACGCGGACGCGCCAGACCACGGGGCGAAACCGCTCCCCACAATTCTGGTGATTGACGATGAAGAAGCCGCCCGTCTCGTGGCCAAAGAGATGCTCGAGCGTACCGGCTACCGCGTAATCGTGGCGTCCGACGGCTGCGAGGGCCTCCAGCAATACCAGAAAACGCCGCGCGCAATCGATGCGGTCCTGTTGGACCTGACGATGCCCCATCTGGACGGCGAAGAGACCTTTCATCGCATTCGCGCGATCAACCCCGACGCGCGGGTGGTCCTGACAAGCGGCTATGATGAACGCGAGGTGGCGCAGCGGTTCCACGGGCTGGGATTGGCGGGCTTCCTGCAAAAGCCCTATACGCCCACGGAATTGCGCACGAAGATCGCGGAAGTCTTGGCCAAGAAGGAGTAAGCTCCCCTTCACTCCCGTGAGCCTCGTATCAAAGCCCTCAACTCAGACGCCGCGGCGCGGACGTCCGGAGCCGCGGTCACGGCGGTGACTACGGCAACGTGCCGCGCACCCCGCTGGAGCACTTCCGAAACGTTGCCGGCTTTGATGCCGCCCATGGTCGTGAACGGAATGCGCAAACGCGGGGCGATGGTGTCAATCATGGCTAACCCCACAACTCCCGTGGCGACGGACTTCGTCTGCGTCGGGAAGATGGGGCCGATATTGACATAGCTCGCGCCCGCCTCCTGCGCCGCCAACGCTTCATCAAGATTGTGCGAAGAGGCCCCAAGGATGAACTCCGGGGCGACCCGGCGCGCCGCCGCAACCGGCAGATCAAATTCGCCAAGATGAACGCCATCGGCTTCCACCGCCAACGCGATATCCACACGGTCATCGATGATCAGCAGCGCGCCCTGCGCGCCGGTTCGCTCGCGAAACGCCAATGCGCGCTGGTAGAGCTCCCTATCGGTAAGGTCCTTCTCGCGCAGCTGTATCAGGCGGACACCCGCATCGAGCGTTGCATCGAGAACCTCCAGGGCAGAGCGGCCCGCGCAGAACGACTGCGTAATCACCACATAAAGATCGGCGTCCGCAAAACGCCGCATTCGCTCCGCATGGTCCATCAGCCGCCTCCCACGAACTGCACCAGCTCCACGGTGTCTCCATCGAGGAGATGCAGCGACGCATACGAATCCCGGTCTACAATCTCGCCGTTGCGTTCGACGACCGTAGCCGCGGGTTGCCGGCCGAACTCCAGAATCAGCCCATGGACGGTGATCCCCGGCTGCACCTCGCGCGTCTCCCCGTTCAATGTAATCCGCATGCGCCTATTCTCCCAACGTCCTTCACGAATCCCCGCTGCTTACATCCAGGGGCTCGTGCGGTTCCGGCTCTCGATCGAATGCGTAGTCGAAATCTTTCCAGACCGGCTCGTATCCCTTGGCGCGAATGGCTTCCGCAACGTGCGCCGGAGGCCGTCTATCCTCGATCGCAAACTGTTCGAGGGTTTCATCGATATGCGTGGCGTACCCGCCGGGGCGGGTCGACGAGCCCGCGCTCATCATCGTGATGCCCAGCGGGATGAGATGATCGCGGAATTCCGAGCGCTCGCGCGTGGAAAGAGTGAATCCCGCCTCGGGCAGGTAGAGGCGCATGGCCAGCATGAGTTGCACCAATTCGGCGTCGCTTACCAGGCGAGGCACTGAGAACCGTTTCGGCGTATGGAGCAGCCTCGGGAAGGATACCGACACAGCGCTCTGCCAACACACCCTCTGCAGGTAACGCCCGTGGAGCGCGGTCCAGAATCCATCCACCTGCCAATCGGTCAGGCCGAGCAGCGCCCCAATGCCCAGACGCCGCGCACCCGCCCGCCCCGCCCGCTCGCTCGCATCCAGACGGTAGTCATAGTCGGTCTTTTCGCCCTTGAGGTGGACCGCCTTGTAGAGCGCCCGGTCATAGGTCTCCATGTACAGCGTCACGCCTTCGAGACCTCGCTGGCAAAGCAACCGGTAATCGGACTCATCCAGTGAGTACACCTCGACGCTGACGGCCGGGAAGAACTCGCGGGCAAGCGCCACCGCGTCCGCAATATATGCGACAGGCGCGGCGCGGCGCGCTTCCCCCGTCAACAGCAACACGTTCTGGAACCCCTCGGCCGCCAGGGCCGCGCACTCCGCGCGGATTTCCTCGCGGCTGAGGTTGAGCCGCTTCTCTTTGTTGCCCGACCGAACCGCATAGCCGCAATAGACACAGTCCGCGCCGCAAACATTCGAGAGGTAGAGCGGCACGTACATTCCGATCGTGCGGCCGAAGTGCCACCGGGTCAGCCTGCTGGCCTCACGGGCCATCGGCTCCAGAAACGCGCGCGCACAGGGCGAAAGCAGTGCGCACAGGTCCTCCGGACCGCGCATCTCCCGTGCGAGCGCGGCCTCGACGTCTTGCGTCCGGGCGCGCTCGATGGCGTCCATTACGCGGGCGCGCGGCCACGCGCCCAATTCATCGGCGAAACTCATGGGGCAGCCTCCGTTCGCCCAGACTCACGGATTCAGGAGAATGTGAACGTATCCCTGATTTTGAGCCGGGTCCGTACCGTTGGCATAGGCTACCCAGAAGTCACCACCCGAGTTATGGTACACGATGCTGAGCACGGTGCTGTTGACGCCGGCCGCCTTGGCAATGGCAATAGCGCCTTGGGCATCCAGCGTGCCGTACCGGCTGAACAGGCCGTCGTAGATGATCTCGTTGTCGCGCCCATTGTGATTCTTCCAATAAACCGCGTCATCCAGCGCCGTGTGGACCGGGTTGACGTTGGGGTGGCACGGATGTTGACCCGTAACCGACTGGTTATCGACCCACTCATCAAAACGGGTCCGGCTGGTGAATAGCAGCCGCGCCTTCGGATCAGGCGCATTGGGATCGCCTATGCAATAATGATACTGATTGGTCCGCGTAGCGCCTTTCATGCGTGCCAGCGCTTGCGTCAGCGTGCTGTCGTGATAAAGAACGTCGCGAAGGAGGACGGGGAACGGTATGCCTTCCAGGTACTCCTCGTCGCAGAAATACCCCATGATCTCGCTCACCGCGATGCCATTGCCGTTCATGCCGCCGCCGGCAATACCCACCAGCCCCGCGAAACCGATGACCGCGTGTTTGATGCCGCCGTCCGTGGGCTCGTAAATAGCCACAACGGGGTAGTTCTGGGCTCCCAGCTCTATCGACCAGTCCAGGTTGCGAAGCTGATACATCTCACCGCCGGCCGTGGCTTTGCCCCATGCGGCAAACAATGAGCAACCGTATTCCGAGATATCAGGAATGACCAGGATTCTCTTGAGCACATCGACTGTAATCCCCGGATAACCGGCCATCCGGCAACCCTGGGCGACTCCCGCCAACTCTTCCCCCCACGCGGCGGTGTCGAAATACTCCGAATTCCACAACTGGCTCACGGCGAGGTCCAGCGTCCCGGCGGGAAACTCAGCTTCCGCCACCGCCGAGAACAGCGCCCAAATGGCGTCTATCTGCTCGGCAAGCAGATAGCCATACCAATAGCCCATCTCAAACCGGGTTCCTCCCACGCGCACGACCGTAATGGCATCGGTACCCGTGCCGGCGGTCTCGATTGTTCCGTAGCCGCCAGGTTCGTAACAGGGCGGCATGGTCGGCACACAGCGCACCTCGGTGGTGAATACATGCGGCTCGCCCGCCGTGCCGCTCGCGAACTCGAAAGACATGAAATAGCCGGTCCAGCCGTGAGCCGGACTCGGTACGGTAGCCGCATAGCTGGTGCCGCCCGTGCCAACAGGCGAAATGGGCGTGGACTGCCATACGTCAGGGCCGACGGTGTCGAGCCGGAAATCGCGCACACCCGAGGTCTGCCCAACGGTCCCCGTCCAGAGATATGCGGCCTGGGGAACCCTGTCAAGCTGCACCGTCAGCGTAGCTTCATCCGTCGTATCGGTGATCTGCCACTCGAGGGACGGGAGCGTCTCGCGTTTGACGATGGCGTTGTAGAACGGCAGCATCCCCCGCACTGTGGCGTCGTAGCCTTCGAGCAGATGATGATCGCCATTCGGGAAATAGCGGAGATACATGGGGCCGTAGTTCGAGATCTCGGGATAGTAAAACTGTGCGGAATCCGGCACGAAGAACTGATCGGCAGTACCGTTCAACCCCAGTTTTGGGATAGCGAACCGTTCGGCATAGGCATACGGATCCACGATCGCCTGCAACGCGTCGCCCTCGGGCGTATGCAGGCGGTCAATCACGCCCATGTCAACGTAGTCGTGAATGGCTTCCGCATAACCACACAGGGCGGAATAATGCCAGTCCATCTGGTCGTCCAGATTCAGCACGTCGATAACCATCGGCGCAATGCCCACCACGCGGTGGTCCGTCGCTGCCGTAAGCCACGTGGTCCATCCACGCTTGGAAGCGCCCGTCACCACGAAGTCCTCGACAGTGACTGGAACCGCCAGGGATGCCGAATACTCCTGCACAACGTCCATCGCACGGACAGCCGCTTTCGCCATGGGCAGAAGGGCGGGCCATTCTTCATCCGCCATGTTCATGGCGGCGCCATCCAGGTATTGGTCAAACGTATAGGCAAGGATCTCATCCTCGGAGCGGGACGCCCCTTCTGCCGTGAAAACGGACGGCTGATTGGGCACCGTCGTGAGTACAGCCACGATGGAACCGGCTTGCACCGCGAAATCGGTCAGCTCGGCGGACGGCGCCGGCGCGGCGTCGTTCGTGTCGCCTCCCGAAATGAACAACAGGGCGGTCTTGTTCCGGATCACATCCGGAATGGCCAACCCCAGCCAGTGCTGCCAGATATGCGGGGCCACCTCGGCGCTATCGCGCCACTGCTGCGACGCAAACTTTAGGACATCCCACCGCCCGCCATTAAAGGTTTGCCGGGGTTCCGTCGTGACGGCCGGCTCGATGCCGTCGTCTTTACGGACATAGCGGTCGAGGGCGTTCGCGTCGTAAACCCGCAGACCAGTGTATTGCGCGGTGTCAACTCCAAAATTGTTGCGCACTTCCAGGGACACGGTATAGGTTCCCCGGACCGTGTATGTATGCGATGGATTCTCCTGAGCACTCTCCGAGCCGTCCCCGAACCGCCACCGGTAGGTGGCCGGACCCGTGCCAGGGTCGGATGTATTGGCAAAACCGAATTCATCTATGGTGACGCCCCAGGAACGGTCCACATTGAAGCTCGCATCTGGCGCGTAGCCGCGAACGGATACGTAGCCAGTCTTGATTTCGGTGTCCTGATTCCCCTCAGCGTCGGCCACTGTAAGCGAGACGTTGAATACCCCGTACGTATCATACGTATGGCTCGGATTCCGTTCCGTGCTGACCGCCCCGTCGCCGAATTCCCAGTACCACGAGGCGATAGGAAGGTGGCCCGGCACGGACAGGTCGGTAAACGTCACCTCGGTGCCCATCAGAGGCTCAACGTTCGAGCAGGTGAAGTCGGCCTGCGGCGGCACCGCCTCGACCGTGATGTAATTCTGCTTGACCTCTTCATCTTGGCCGTGCGCGGTTGTAACCGTCAGGCGCACCGTATACACGCCTGGCAGGGCATAAGCGTGGGTGGGCGCCGCCCCTGTGCCGCTGCGGCCATCGCCAAAATCCCATCGCCACGACGTTATCGAGGCGGTGCCAGGCTCGGATTGATCGACAAACCCCACGGGAGAACCCGCAGGCACAGTGGTGTCGAGGGCGTAAAAACCCGCCGTGGGACCTATCTTCTCGCGCACCATGATGTAATTGCGCTTGGTGAGGGCTGCGGAAGCCTCTCCGACAGTCACCGTGAGAGTTACATCAAACGTCCCTATCGTGTCGTATGTGTGAGAGGGGTTTTGCGCCTCACTGGTGGCGCCGTCGCCGAAATCCCACAACCAGCTCTTTGTGCCGCTTACGTTGCCCGAAACTTGCGACATGTCTTGAAAGGTGATGGGGTCGCCCTGGAACGGCTGCACTTCATTCACAGTGAAATTCGCCGCAAGTTGGCGGAACGCGGTCACTTGGACCCATCGGTCGGTTGCCCCTTCGCACGTGATCCGCACCGTCCCGCTGTTTGTCCCCGCTCCCAGCAAGTCACGCTTGATGGTTACGGACACCGTAATCGGGTCATCGGGCCCGTTACTTGTTCCGGTAGAGGGCTCTAAGGATATCCACGCATCGCTGGAGGTAACGCGGAACGGCGCCATGGCCTGACTGGTGTAGTTCTTGCTCACCTTGAAAGACATCGCCGTTTCCGTTGAGCCGAAGTCCAGCGTTGTTGGGGAAACGATCAACACAATGCCCATCTCGGGAGGGGAAGGGCATCCCGCGTGCACAAGGGAAAGAACTCCCAGCATGGGGAGGGAGCAAAAGCGGAGTAAGCGTCGCACGGCAAAAGTTCCTTTATCTCTATGCTAAGGGCCGACTTGGCCCTCCCAGCGTGCTCGTGGCTCTTGTGAAGCAAGTTCAAACGGAGTAATCATGCCATTTTGACCTGTGAACGTCAATAAAACCAATACAGGGGGCCACGGCATCCCAAGACGCATAGGCGATGAGCGCCTGAAGCGGCCAGGTATGCCCGCACGGCCGTTTCGACGCCGCTTGCACGGGAGGTTCTCCGGCTGGCATTCGCGAAAGGAAACCCGCCCCGCGATGGCCGCCTCACGTTTCCCGCCCGCCCAGAGCCGTCCTCGGCGCCATGACCGAAGGGCTTGCTTCGCATTGGTTACTCTTCTATAGTGATATTGGGATTGGCGACCGCGTCGCGGCGAATACGTTATCAACATGGCAGGCTGAAGTGTCTTGTTTGACGGATTAAGGATGCGCGCATGCCAGACCTTGTAAACGGCGGAGCGGCACTCGAGGAGATGTCCCCCGAGTTGCGGCAAAAGCTTGCTGCCTACGAGCAAGCGCTCTTTGCGGCAAGGATAGAAAAGGAACGCGCTGATATGTTGGCGCAGGCCGCCGGTTGCGCCAGCGAGGGGATATGTCTGCTTTCAGAAGAAGGCATCATCAAATTCGCCAACAAGCCTTTCCTGGAAATGCACGCTGCCCAGGGCAATACGGTATGCGGGCATTCCATCACGGAACTTGTTGTACCGCACGCAATCGAGTGGAACGCGTGCATCGCCCGTGCGCGCGAAGAAGGGGCGCTCATGATGGAAACGCATCATGCCAGGGCCGATGGCGCCTCCTTCTCGGGTGTGGCGCGGCTGTTCTTCGAGAAAGGCGGGCCCAAGACGCCCCCATACATGGTGCTCTGCCTTCGAGAAGCCCCGGAAGGCAAACTACTCTCCGAGGTCCTGGATTCGGAAAGGACCGGCCATCACGCCCTCGTCCAGACCGCGCCAGACGCCATTACCTTTTTCGATCTTTCCGGGAAAATACTTCTGACAAATGCCATATCAGCACAAAAACTGGGGTATGCCAGCGCGGAAGAACTCTGCAGCAGGTGCGGCTCCATCATCGACCTCATTGCCCCCTATGACCGCGAAAGGGCTGTGCGCGAGATGTCCGGATGCATCGCTAAAGGCAACAAGTTCATCATAGAGTACGACTGCCTGACCAAAGACGGCAGGATCGTGCCTGTGGAAACGAGTACGAGCACCGTCCTGGACGATAACGGCCGGCCTGTTGGTTTCGTGGGAATTGCCCGCGACATCACGCGGCGCCGCGAAGCGGAGAAGAGCCTTCAACAGCATCTCCGGGTCGAGAAGCTGCTGACGGGAATTGCCACGCGGTTCATCAATCTGCAGCCCCAGCAGATCTATGAGGCCATCAGCCACGCTATCGGCCAGATAGGGGAGACCATCTCAGTCCACCATATCGGCATCGGCTTGTTCTCGACTGATGGCAAACAGATTGGAGGCCGCTTCGATTGGGGTGCTGCGGGACCGGTGCCGTTGATTACAGACCGGCTGCAACAATCGCTCGAGTGCTTCCCCTGGCTCATGGCCCAGCTGCGCAACCGCGAATGTATACGTTGCTCGACCCTCACGGATCTCCCTGCGGACGCTCAGGAGGAACGCGCCTTTTTCGGCCTGGGCCCGCCCAGGTCCTTTCTCATCGCGCCCATGATGAGCCGGGGCTACCTGGCCGGCTACGTTTGTTTCGAGGTCATGCAAGACGGGTATGATTGGGATGAAGCCCTGTCTGCCCTGATTATGCTCCTGGCCGAAGTGTTTGCCGGCGCCATCAGCCATAAACATGCCGAGGAGGCGCTTCGAGAAAGCGAAGAGCGGTTCCGCCAGCTCGTGGGAAGCAGCCATGCCATGTTCTGGCTCGCAACAGCCGACTTCGGCCGCGGGCTGTACGTCAGTCCGGCATTTGCCGAGATCTGCAAGATGAGGGCAGAAACCCTTTATGGGGATCCCCTGGCCTTTCTCGCCGCGGTACACCCTGACGACCGTGAACGCATGGCCAGGACATTCATGGACGAGTTTCACGAAGCAGACACGGAATTCCGAATCGTCCAACCGGACGGGACGACGCGTTGGCTCGTGCACCGCGGGTTTCCTATTCGAAACAGCCAGGGGAAGGCCTATCGGTTTGCCGGATTCGCGGAAGACGTTACCGAACGCAAACTCCTCGAGAAGGAGATCCTCGAGATCAGTTCGCGGGAACAACGGCGCCTCGGCCGCGACCTCCACGACGGGTTAGGACAGCACCTGGCAGGGATTCTGTTTCTGACCAGGGGATTGGCCAAGACACTTGCCGACAAGGATGCTCCGGAAGCGGCCGGCGTGACGGAAATCGCTGACCTCATCAAAGAAGCCATCGCCTATACCCGTACGCTCTCGCAAGGCGCCTGTCCGGTCGATCTCGAGGCGGACGGCTTAGCCAACGCCCTGCGTAAACTGGGCGAACACACCGAACAAATGACCGGCATAGAATGCGTGTTTGAGAGCGATGACAGTGTGCTGATCTCAAGTCCCGCCCAGGCCGAGCATCTCTATCGCATCGCACAGGAGGCCGTCACCAATGCAGTCAAGCATGCCGAGGCCACCCAGATTCGGATCATGCTTATTGAAACAGGAGTGGGAAAACTCCTTCAAATAGAGGATAATGGCAAAGGCCTTCCGCAACCCCTGACGGGAGGAGGAGGCGGAATGGGATTGCGCCTGATGGAACACCGCGCCCGAATGGCCGATGCTACTTTCGCCGTAAAGCGCCGCTTCGGCGGCGGGACGGAGATATCGTGCCTGTTTCGAACCGGGACGGCGAAGAAAACCCAAGACGAGGCAAGCCTAGAATGAACAGCGTTCCCAAGCTCTACCGCATTCTGGTTGTGGACGATCATCCCATCGTGCGGCGAGGTTTCGCCCAGTTGATCAACCATGAACCGGATATCAGCGTCTGCGGAGAAGCCGAAGATCTTACGCAAGCCCTGCATCTTCTGGAGTCGCTGCAGCCCGATTTAGTTATCGTCGACATCGTGTTGAAAAACGCCAATGGCCTTGAGCTGCTCAAACGCCTGCCCAGCCTTGCCCCCCAAACCAAGGCTCTAGTGGTCTCGATGCACGATGAACAAATCTACGCGGAACGCGTCCTTCGTGCCGGAGCGCGCGGATACGTCATGAAACAAGAAGCGGACGAAGTGATCGTGACGGCCATCCGCAGGGTCCTCGAAGGAGGCATCTACGTAAGCGACCAGGTCAACGAGCGGATTCTGATGAGCTTCGCCCAGAACCAGGCCCGCTCCGAGACTTCCGCCATCGAGCAGCTCACCGATCGCGAACTCGAAGTCTTTGAATTGATTGGTCAAGGGGTCTCGACCCGCCAGATCGGGGAGCGCCTGAGCATCAGTGTAAAAACTGTTGAAACCTACCGAGCCCGTATTAAGGAGAAATTGCATCTCGAGACCGGCGCCGAACTTGTCCAAACCAGCGTAGAATGGGCAATTAAGCGGTCGCTTGCATGATACGAACACCAGGCTAGCAATCCGCTGATTTTGCATATTTAGTACCATCCCGCGAAATGGTCTCTGTCAGCAATAACCTTACAAAATCTTGAGAAACCTCCCCACACAAAATGCCGCAACAACCCGATTGTGAATCCGGCCTTCGAAATCGTCCAATAGTGTTGAGGCTGATAAAACCAAGCAAGTGCGTTTGGCAGCCGCGGCGGAGGCAAGATATCGATGACGTGGCTATGGGGAACATGTCCAGGGACGCGGGGAAGGACATCTCTCCCCGTGCGCGTCTTGGGAATTGAACCTGAGGTCCGGCTGCTCCCCGAAGTGGGCGCCCGGGCTCAAACCCGCTACGAGTTTTCACTCTCACAGAGCCTGAAGTCGCTCACATTGCACGTCACACGCGAGCGCGAAGAGGCCCTCTTTTCCCTCCGCGACTATGGGGTTGCTGTATCCGCCTGGCAAAGCGAAGGCATCGCGCAGTATGCACGCATGGACCGCGTATCCTATTTCCTGCTCTGTGGGGCTCTTGGCTTGTTGCAGTACCGCACGCTCGCACTCAATCCTCTGCTCAGACCCGATGATTTTCTCCATGCGAGCAAAGACGGCTGCCTTTTCTCGACAGGCCGCCCGAAGCAGGAGTATGCGCTCATGATGGAGCACCCCCATATCTGCGCGGGATGCGTGCAGTTCTTTGACTGCCTGGGATGTGAGCCTGAGGTGGGGGCGCTGCTCGACGTCCTGGACTTCGTCCGCAACGGCCAATTCAAAAAGGCATCCGGCAATTGACCCAGGGGAGTGCTTCCTCTGTTCCCTCTCGCATGATGGCTCTGCGCCCGCCTTATCGTCTCGCGCAATAGGCTGGAGCGCCAGATAAGACCGGCGACAAATGACCGCGATCCCTGGTCGCCGGATAAGAGAGCCTTCGTGGGAGGGATCTTATTGTCTCCTTAAAGACAAGAACGAACTCACACGGAGACACAGGGAACACGAAGATTGAATTCTCCGAAACAGAATGAGATAGGAAGCATCATTGCGGATTGCGCGGTGGCGCTTCATCGAGAGACGGGTCCCGGGCTATTGGAGACAGTGTACGAAGCGGTTCTTGCGCGGGATTTGGAGACCCGGGTCTGTGAATAGCACGGCAGGTCCCCATCCCAATCGAGCTTCGCGGGCGCCATTTCTTCCGCGTGCGTTGTGTGAGTTTCCCCAATCGTCGTGTTATCCGGCGGTTTAGGAGCGATTCGGTTCCCTTGGGTTTGCCGAAAGCGGTGTGCTACCATCGCACAACCCAGCGGGGACAATAGGTCCAGCTGTGTAACGCGAAGCTAGCGCCTGCCCTGCGCGAATGACACTGGCTGCATCCAGTGGGAGGAACCGCACCATGGCTGAGAAACTCGCTCTGTTCGGAGGTCCCAAGGCTGCCACAACCGATCCGCAAGAACTGATCAAATGGCCCCTGATCACCAAAGAGGATGAGGATGCGGTTCTCGAGGTCCTCCGGTCAGGGAACATGTCTGGCACGGACCTCACGAAGCAATTCGAAAAAGAGTTCGGCGAATGGCTCGGCATCCCCTACTGCCTCGCGCACTGCAACGGCACCGCGGCCCTTCAGGCCGCGATGTTCGGGTGCGAAATCGGCGTGGGCGACGAAATGCTCTGCCCGGGCATGACCTACTGGGCTTCGGCCCTCCAGACTTTCGCACTCGGCGCAACGCCGGTCTTCGTCGACATCCATCCCGACACCCTGTGCATCGACCCCGCCGATATCGAGCGATGGATATCGCCCCGGACCAAGGCCATCATGGTTGTCCACTACGCGGGATATCCCTGCGACATGGATGCTATCCTCCCCATCGCCGAAAAGCACACCCTCAAGGTCATCGAAGATGTATCGCACGCCCATGGCACTCTGTACAAGGGACGCAAGACCGGCACCTTCGGCCACGTCGCTGCCATGTCGTGCATGTCGGGAAAATCGCTTGCCGCGAGCGAGATGGGCATGCTCGCTACTCGCGACAAGTACATCTACGAGCGCGCCATCGCGTACGGCCATTACGAGCGCCACAGCGACTTGACCGACCCGCGCCTGACGCCCTACGCCGGGTATCCCATGGGCGGCGTCAAGTTCCGCGTCAACCAGCTCGCCAGCGCGCTGGGACGGTCCCAATTGCGCCACTACGACGCCCGAGTCGCCGAGATCCAAAAAGCCATGAACTATTTCTGGGACCTCCTCGAGGGCGCGCCGGGCATCAAAGCGCACCGGCCCCCGAAAGAGAGCGGTTCGACCATGGGCGGCTGGTACGCCGCCAAAGGGCTCTACCGCGCGGAGGAACTCGGCGGACTCGATATCGAGAGATTCTGCGAAGCAGTGTGTGCCGAGGGCGCCAGCACGTCTCCTGGAGCGAACAGGCCCATGCATACCCACCCGGTGCTGACCGATTGCGACATTTACGGGCACGGCAAGCCCACCCGTATTGCCAACTCCCGCCGTGACCTGCGCCAGGCCCCGGAATCGCTGCCCGTCACCTTGAATAGTTACAGGCTGTGTTATTCGATCCCGTGGTTCAAACGTTACGACAAGACCATCATCGAAGAACAAGCCGCCGCATTCAGAAAGGTCGCCGAAAACGCCCGCCAACTGCTGTAAACAAGGATGACTGCCTCATACCCCATTGTTCATCCGGAGACGGACCTGGATTTGCGCGAATGAGAGAAGCAGGACCGCCCGTCCTCAGCCATTAGAGAGCAGGCATCTCGCCTGCGCTGCGTTGTGTTCAACCGGGATAGGGCGGCAGCTCGTCGCGATAGAACTTCATCGGTTTCATCTTGAAGTCGCGGAAAAGAGGGACTTGATCGACGTAATGGGGCGACTTGGGGTTGCCGCATTGTCCCGGCGCGACGACGTCGAAGGCCTTGATTGGATTCCCCAGCTCGACCGCCATCCAGTAGGTGCCGACGTTGCGTTGCGGCACCGTAAGCGAGTCATCTTGAGGCTGAGTTCCGGCGGGCTCCAGGCTTGCGAGCCCGAACGTCCATACCCCGCGGTCGTAGGCCCATTTGTTGATGTCGGGTCCTTGCTCCTCAACAAGAGAGTCATAGGTAGTTACAAACGCCTGATACACCACCTCGCGCGGATCCCGCCCGTGAAGGTACTCGCCCTGCAGATCGAAGCAGCGGCGCTCAGGCATCAACACGCGATACGCCAGGGTTGCAAAAAGGCGCAGATTGTCGAGTCCCATGTCGCGGCTCACCATAACCCCGAAATCGGGCGCGAACAGCTCGACAATCATCTCAGCCATCCATCGGTTGAAAAGCAGGGCGCCCGGTGAACCCGTAACATCCTTATCGGGCCAGTTCTCGAGCAGGTCCGCCGCTTCGCGAAGATTGGGTGGCAGGTCGGGCCGTGCGCGCAGGGTATCGACCAGGTACGGCTTGAAATACGTCGCGAGGAAATTATGCTCGCCATTTGCCTGTATAATCGCCAGGAACTCGTCCCAACCCACCTCTTCGTTGGCCTCGAGGGATTCGAAAATCTTGACGCCCCACGTGCCCTCGGGGAACCAGCCGGGCGTTTTCACGCTCGGCTTGTTGTTCCAATTGGCAAACCATCCTTCAGGGGGATTGATGCATGCCACCTCGTCCGTCGCATTGCGGTACCCGCGCCAGTCGTACTCTCCCGTGCCCGGCGTCGGCAGCCGGTCATCGTAACCGGGCGTCCGGACCGGGAAACGGCCGCTGACCCAGTAGCCGATGTTGCCCTCGGTGTCCGCGGCGAAGAAATTGTGGGTCGTGGCCACCTGCCGGACGGCAGTTTCCACATCCTCCAGCGTTTTCGCCCTGTTGATGTCGAGAAACGCCATCATCGAGTCGAGCTCGAGATATCGGAAAGGCGTAGCGCGCGCATAGGCCCTGTGGGTGCTCAGGTCCCACTGAACAACCGGACCGTGGACGGTGCGGTACACCGTGTACGGCTCTTCGCGCAAGGAGCCGTCAGCTTCCTTGACCAGAATGGGCCACTCGATCGCCTCCATATCGTGCCAGGCGCCCTTATGCCAATACTGATGTTCATCGTCGGGGTTGAGGGTTTCTTCAAAGAAATCCGTGGCATTCAAGAGACTCGACGTGGTGGCCCAAGCCACGCGCTCATTGTGGCCGATAAGAATGCCCGGCGCCCCGTGGCATGCCATGCCCGCAACGTTGAAGCCCGGGGCATTGAGGTGCACCATAATGCACCAGGAGGGTGTTGGAAACCAGACCATGGGGGCGCCGAAAAGCAGCGCGTTGCCGGTTGCGCTGCGCTTCGGACCCACGATCCACGAGAAGCTGCCCCATGTCGTCATGAGCCCGTTCTTATAGGCGTATTGCCGTTCCCGCTCTTCGTCTTCCATGATAGCCAGCATCATGCTGGGGTCAAAATCCAGCGGTATCGGTGTTGACGCCGCTTCGACGTGCCCGGCGCGCTGGTAGCTATGGTCGGTTGTCGGCGAGCACGGCACGTTCTGCGGAATCGCGTCATTGATGATCTGACACATGAATTCGGGCCCGCGAAACAGCTTCGCCATGCTTGCAAGCTGATACACGCTCAATTCTTCGCCGCCCCAATCACCGGCTTTAGCCATGTGGTATGCGGCGCCCGCGGCCATTTCATGCGGTTCAATCGGAGCAAAACCCGGCGCGACCTTGGCCAGATACGCGTTCGCGCCATCAACAAACGCCTCGAGGTACCCGCGCAGGTCCGGGCGCAAGGCGGCCACCATCTCCCGGCATTCTTCCTCGGTGTATCCGCGCGTCCGGATCTCCTCGTCATGGCCAATGCCCTCGGCACCCTTGTAGCTGGCGCTGATACCGCGGACTTCCGCCAGACTCTGGATGATCTGTATGGTCCGGTCCTCCATCTGCACATAGCCTTGGCCGCGCAAAGCCCCTTCGATGGATGGCGCATAGATGTGCGGCACCCCATATTCATCACGAAAGATATCTATCTTCTCGCCCCCAAGTTCGACTGTGTACCAGCCATCGGGAGGAACCGGCATGTCTTCTTCAACGGGCCAGTGAGCGAGACGGTGCGCGGGTTCGGGTAGTGGTGGCGTAGCCGCCTTTGCGGCAGACTCGGAAACGTCCGCAATCGTGGCGGGTGAATCAGAACAACCACAGACAACCAGAACCGTCAGGCCATAGAGGAGCACCACGGCCCCTGCCCACA
>Ga0209201_1001850_pt1 | contig 22674 bp, 13 predicted proteins | sample AD_UKC055_MetaG_FD_184411 | JGI IMG/M metagenome (GOLD analysis project Ga0209201, IMG submission 184411) | Active sludge microbial communities of municipal wastewater-treating anaerobic digesters from USA - AD_UKC055_MetaG (SPAdes) (version 2) | ecosystem: Engineered > Bioreactor > Anaerobic >...
AAAAAATGAATTCGATCCGTGGCGTTACATTAGATCTCATTGCGGGTCAACTGCGAATCTCTATTCTAACGTTCACTGGATCTACAGGGAAGCCAAGAAAGCTCATTGACAATTAGGCTCAATAAAGACTGCGCTTTATTGAGCCTAATTGTAATAATACAGCTTGTAACCCGAGTGTGAAAAAAAGCATTCAATCGAAATCTAATTTGTCTAATTTCGCTCCTCATTGAGAAAAAATGCGACTTACGGTTGTCGTTTTGACATTGATTTTACAGAGGGATGGCCATAATCTTCACACAAAATAAAGATTTTGTGATGAACCCTTGAATTATCAAAAGGATAGGTGTATGAAAACGTGCAGCAACTGCGGACAACCCATCCAGGAAAACGACATGAAGAATGCGGCGGAGATTTTGGGCGAGCTTGAGGAATCGTCATCCGACGACTTTGACGATCAGAATCTCTGCCAAGCCTGCAAAGAAGAACTGGGCATGCTCAGCCTGATGGGGTTTGGCGCGAGAAGTTGTAAGCTTTCGTAAAAATTAGCAATTTACCATTATTGTCATATTGAGCTTGTCGAAGCATCAGGATAATGCTGAATGTCTGTAAAGAATCCTGATGATATTCAAGACTTCTGTGTCGAAGAAAAACGATACCTATTTTGACGGATCCGCAATGATACGACTCGAAGACATTCAACCTAACGCAGCAATATCCGGCATTATTCCAAACGGCCAAATAACAGTTGTCAGCGTCCAGTGGTATGGCTCAGAGGCCATGGAAATCACCTATAAGACACCTGACGGAAAATTGGCCAATGAACTCCTTTATCGGCATGACGAGCCGCGCCTGGAACTTGTGGAGAAGGGACGGCCTTGGAGTTTCGATGGCGATGGCGCAATGTTCCGTCTGGCATCCGAGGCGCGACGCATACGCCTGGCCTATTTATTTGATCCATTGCTTGCCATTCATACATCCATTGTTGAACCGCTGCCGCACCAGATAACGGCAGTTTACGAATCCATGCTGCCCCGGCAACCCTTGCGCTATCTGCTGGCCGATGATCCTGGCGCCGGCAAAACCATCATGGCAGGATTGCTGATCAAAGAACTGATCGCCCGCGGCGATTTGCAGCGGTGCCTGATCGTCTGCCCCGGAAGTCTGGCCGAACAATGGCAGGACGAACTCTGGAGTCGCTTTCACATTCCCTTTGAAATACTGACCAATGATAAACTGGAGGCTGCACGCACTGGCAACTGGTTTATGGAAACCGACCTGGTGATTTCGAGGCTCGACAAGCTGGCGCGTAACGAAGACGTCCAGTTAAAGCTCCAAGCGCCCGATTGCCGCTGGGACCTTGTTGTTTGCGACGAAGCGCACAAGATGTCAGCCACCGTTTTTGGCGGGGACACAAAATACACCAAACGCTACCGGCTCGGACAGCTTCTTTCGACGGTTACCCGGCACTTCCTGCTCATGACGGCAACCCCGCACAACGGCAAAGAAACGGACTTTCAGTTGTTCATGGCACTGCTGGATGGAGATCGTTTTGAGGGACGTTTTCGCGACGGTGTTCACGTCCAGGATGTTTCCGATTTGATGCGCCGGATGGTCAAAGAAAATCTTCTTAAATTTGACGGGACGCCATTATTTCCACAACGGATCGCCTATACCGTACCTTACAAACTCTCCGATGCAGAAGCTCAACTGTATAAAGCCGTTACGGATTACGTTCGCGAGGAATTCAACCGTGCGGAAGCGCTGGAAAACGACAAACGCTCCGGAACCGTGGGGTTTGCCCTGACCATCCTGCAGCGACGCTTGGCTTCATCCCCTGAGGCTATATATCAATCACTACGTCGCCGTCGGGAAAGGCTGGAAAGCCGTCTGCGAGAGTTGGAACTACTGCATCGCGGTGGTCAGGCAGCGCCTCTCATTGACCCGGCCCTTCGGACATTGGATGCGGAAGACGTGGAGGATTTGGAAGATGCGCCGGACAATGAAGTCCAGGAGGCAGAAGAAGAAATTCTCGACCAGGCGACTGCCGCGCGGTCTATTGTCGAATTAAAAGCGGAAATAGAGACACTTAAAAATCTGGAATCCTTAGCGCTCATCATCCGCCGCAGCGGTGCTGACGCAAAATGGTGCGAATTGTCCAGCCTGCTAGGCGCAATATTCATGACGCCCGGATGTGTTGCCGAATCAAAACCGCCTTACGGGGCCGGCCAGATACCACCTCCCACCCCTTCTCCGCATCAGAAACTGGTTATCTTCACCGAACATCGGGACACGCTGAATTATCTGGAAAGTCGCATCAGCACATTGCTGGGGGAAAAAGACGCAATTGCCATCATTCACGGTGGCATAGGGCGGGAAGCTCGCGCGAAAGAACAGGAAGCCTTTAAACATGATCCCAGAGTGAAAATTTTATTGGCAACCGATGCCGCCGGTGAAGGTATCAATTTGCAACGAGCCCACTTGATGATTAATTATGACCTGCCGTGGAATCCCAACCGCATTGAACAGCGTTTTGGACGCATACACCGTATTGGGCAAACGGAAGTTTGTCATCTCTGGAACCTTGTCGCTGAAGAAACCCGTGAAGGTGATGTTTATCGCAAATTACTGGATAAGCTCGAACAGGCACGCGAGTCATTGGGTGGGCAGGTGTTTGATGTATTGGGCAAGCTGGAGTTTGAAGGGAAGACACTGCGCGAGCTCCTCATTGCGGCCATTAGGTATGGTGAGCGGGATGAAGTTAAAGCCTACCTGATAACGATAGTCGATAAGGCGCTAGATCGTGATCACATTCGCGAATTATTGGACGACCATGCGCTGGTTCATGATACGATGGATGTTAGTCGCGTATTTAGCATTCGGGAAGCCATAGAACGAGCGGAAGCCCGGCGTCTGCAACCGCATTATATTGAATCGTTTTTCCTGGAAGCCTTCCATCACCTGGGGGGCAAAGCCAAACAGCGCGAATCCAAGCGATATGAAATCACCCACGTTCCAGCACCCGTCAGAAATCGCGACCGGCTGATCGGGATTCGTGAACCAGTGATGCCGCGCTATGAACGGATTGTGTTTGAGAAACTGCTGACCGCCCCTCAGGGGCAGCCTCTTGCTGCGTTTGTCTGCCCGGGCCATCCATTGCTGGATTCGGTCATTGATCTGACACTTGAGCGACATCGAGATCTGCTGAAAAGGGGCGCCATACTGGTTGATGATAAAGATGAAGGCACACAACCACGAGTTCTTTTTTATCTTGAACATGCCATTCAGGACGCCAGTCTGACTCGAACTGGGGAACGGCGTGTTGTTTCTAAACGCATGATCTATGTGGAGCTTGACGCTGAGGGCAAGTCACGTCACATGCAATATGCCCCCTATCTTGATTATCGGCCGCTCAAGGAAGATGAACCCGGTCCTGAGGAAATTCTCAGTCGTCCGGAATGCGCATGGATCACCCACGAATTGGAACAGACAGCCCAAAAACATGCCGTGGCGAATGTCGTCCCGGAGCATTTGTCGGAAGTGAAAGCAAACAAGCTTTCATTGATTGCCAAAACGGAAGCTGCGGTAAAAGATCGGCTGACCAAGGAAATCAATTACTGGGACCACCGTGCAGAAGAACTTAAGCTTCAAGAGCAGGCAGGAAAACCAAACGCCCGGCTCAATTCCGGTGAGGCGAGAAAACGAGCCGATAGTTTACAGGGGCGCTTGCACAAACGATTGGGAGAACTCAAGCTGGAAGCGCAAATTTCCCCCTTGCCGCCGGTGGTGCTTGGCGGATTGTTGATCATCCCCAAAGGCCTTCTTGCCGTAATGGCTGGTAAGCCCGTTTTGGCAACTACACAGACAACGGATACCCAGGCTGCCGCTGCAAAGGCCCGCGCCATCATCATGGACATTGAACGCAGTTTGGGTTTTGATCCGACCGACCGCGAATTCGATAAGCTCGGTTACGACATCGAAAGCCGGGTGCCGGGAACCGGCAGGTTACGATTTATCGAAGTCAAAGGACGAATATCAGGGGCACCAACCATTACCGTAACCCGTAATGAAATCCTCTATTCCCTCAATAAACCTGAAGATTTTATTCTGGCAATCGTTGAATTTATGGGCGAAAATGGCCATGAAGTCCATTATGTTCGCCAACCTTTTCAACGGGAACCGGATTTTGGAGTGACCAGCGTGAACTATGATTTTAAAGAACTATTGGGTAAAGCAACCCAACCGTATTAATTTCGGTCAAAAAATATGTTGACAGGCGGTTTAATAGTATCATAATGATACCAAAAGTAAGAGAAAAGCGTAAACCCCATTACGTATTGAGTGATTTTAAGGTTCTTTTCCGCAATGAAAGTACCCGGGTTATTACCCAGATTGCCCACAAAGGGGCAGTAGCCGAAGGGTATATGACTATCGAAGACATTGAGGGCGTCATTGACCGGCTTTGTTCCGAGCATTTTTATAAGTCCATGACCTCTTATGCTAATCACAAGGTTTGGCAAGACGTATACAAGATTACAGACAATGAGAAAAAACTTTACATCAAATTGCAATTTTCACTGGATGTGCCTAAAAAAGCAGTTTTGATTCAGATGAAAAAAGATGAAGGGAGCGATGATTAAAATGAAATCGCAGAAATGTCCCATTTGCGGCGCTGGTGCGCTGAAAAAGACCATTAAAACACAAGTATTCAATTACAAGGACGAAACAAAAGAAATACCTGATTACGTTACCTACGAATGTCCTGAATGCGGTGAAGCTATTGTAGATAGTGAAACATTGAAAACATCCGGGAAAATCTTGAAGGATTTTCAGCGGGAGGTGGATGGTCTTCTCACCGGCGCGCAAATCAAATCGATCCGATTGAAGCTGGGCCTTAAACAGGAACAACTGGCTAACATTATCGGTGGCGGTGCGAAAAGTGTTGCACGGTATGAAACTGGACAGATATCGCAGAGTAAAGGAATGGACAATCTGCTGCGCATTCTGGATGCCTATCCGCAGACCTTGAACGTTATCCGGAAAAATGACGCTCATTGCATATCAAAATCAAAAATTACCTATATCAAGGATTTGCAGGAAAAGATCGGCTATCAGGTCAGAGAAGCGAGATATACGTCCGACGAAGAGGAAATGGCTTATGGAACTTAAATTCAGAATTGATGTTATCAGGCTTATTGAAGCGCACTTTGCCCTTAACCGGCAATATAAATGGGTTAAAGATGAGATGGTAGAGTTTCAGCAGAGCATTGAGATCGAACATAAGTCAGTTGACAATATTCTTGGCGTTGTCGTGCGGTTCTATTCGGATTCGGAAAAGCAGCCTTTTCGATTTTCTGTGGCGTGGGAGGGAGCATTTGTGTTTGAAAAATTACCCGCAAAAGAGCTATTGGAGCGCATTGCTCATGTCAATTGCGCATCCATTATTTTCCCCTACGTGCGGGAATCCATCGCCGACTTGACCCGGCGCGCAAGCATTGTCCCGTTGAATTTACAGCCAATGAACTTTGTTGCTCTGTATGAAGAAAAACAAAAAGCAGCAACTCTGGCGGCACCTAAAAAGCCCGTTAAAAAAAGCAAAGCAAAAAAATAACCAAGATTATTGAATATGCTTTACTGTGGACTGCCATCAACAAAACAACGGCAAACAGAAGCCTCATCATTAACAGTTAAGAAAGAAGGAAGTTATCATGAGTCTTTTCGAAGACACCAATCCCAAACCACTTAAAGAACTACTGGCAGAAATTCATTCACTAACGACAGTATTGCCCGATTTTCAGAGGGATTTTGTTTGGGAACCCTATGCCACGCAAGAACTCATCATTTCGATTGCCAATAATTACCCCGCGGGCAGTCTCCTCCGCGTAAGAGATAAGAAAAGGGTTTTTGCAGCACGGGAATTTGAAGGGGCGCCAACTCTAAACGGCAAGAAGCATACCTTCCTGGTTCTTGATGGACAACAACGCCTCACATCACTTTATCAGGCTTTCTATGGCGTCGGCGAGCACTGTTATTATTTGGATTTGAGAAAACTACTCGATGGGAATGATTTTGAGGAAGCCATTTTCCACGCACGTGCCACAACAAAGTGGGTAAAAGAGCATGAATATTTTGATATTCAGGCGCAACAACTTATCTTGCCCCTCAGTGTGCTTAAAAACGGGTCAGGCGGTTTCCTTAAATGGTTGCTGAAGGCCACCAACCCCATGCCGCCTGAAGAACGCACAAAAATGCTGGATGCTCTAACTAAAATAAATGATCAATGGATCATGAAGATTGACGACTATCATTTTCCGGTAGTCACCCTGTCTGATGAAACAGAACCTGATGCGCTTTGTACAATATTTGAAACACTTAACCGAACGGGTGTTAAGCTCAGTGTATTTGAATTACTGACGGCTCGTTTCTGGCCTCAGAATATCAATTTACGTAATCTCTGGGAAAAAGCCTGTGGCGAAAATGCAATTATAGATGATTTTGAAGTTGATCCTTATTACGTCCTGCAGGCAATATCACTGGCGTGCCGCAAGGCGCCATCTTGTAAGCGCAGCGACGTTTTAAATCTTAAAGCAACCGACATTACCGAATGGTGGGATAAAGTCATTGTAGGACTCAAGACAGGCCTCGAAATTCTTAGAGATAATTGCAAAGTTATCCAACCAAAATGGCTGCCTTATCAAACCATGATCGCACCCCTCGCGGCTGTTCTGGCGAAAGTCGGCATACCCAAAACGGCTATTGCCGGCGCTCAACGTGAGAAATTAAAACGCTGGTTTTGGTGTGCGGTGTTTGGCCAGGCTTATGAAAGCGCGCCGAACAGTAAATCAGCCAAGGATGTTCTGGAACTTGTTGACTGGTTAGGAGCAGGTGCTTTGCCGGAATCGGTTGATTCTTTAAAATTTGATCCGAAATCGTTGAGAGATATTACGCCCAGACAGCGCGCGATCTATCGTGGATCGATTTGCCTCATGTTAACCAATGGAACAAAGGATTTCCACACACAGGGCATCATTACCAGCAAATTAATGAATGACGAAGGCATCGATGACCATCATATTTTCCCGGCGGATTATCTGGAAAAAGTGAAAGGAATAAAAACCGCGAAAAATCGTGACTGCATTTTGAATCGTACATTGATAGACCGAACGACAAACCAGATTATTAATAATCGCGCTCCGTCATTATATCTTGAAGACATTCGCAAAACACCGGGCTTCCCGTTTGATGATGTGCTGAAATCGCACTGGTTGCCAACTGGTGCTGATTCACCTCTTTTTAAAGATGACTATGAAGCATTTCTCAGATGGCGTGAGCAGCGTTTATGGCAGGAGATCAAACGAGTAACCGATATTAAAGAGGCATCGGATCTGGAATCTGAGACATAGAGATCAGAGTGAAATTAAAATAGAAACTTATTGAAAAGGACATAATTCGTGGCACAGCTTTTTATTCCAGCACTCCCAATCGTTGTAACTCCACCGCAAGGTGTGAGTTCTCTTCCCATGATAGAGATTAATAAAAATAGTGTGATGACGAAACATAAGCAAATTCGCCTACACGCAGGTTCCTATAAATGGCAAACTGCTAACTGCTCATTCGGTAATTTTACCCAACACCTCGGCTTTACCGCATGGGAATTCTTTCATGCAGCAAAGAAAACCGAACTTGCCAGTTCATTCACAAATGCTTTTGCCGATCGTCGTGCATTTTTATTTGCCGCGGAGCATGAAGATACATTTATTTGGAACACAGGAAACCTTCGTAAGACCGACAACAGTGTCTTCGCACTTGAAGACTTCGCTATGGCGGGCCTTGCTGGTCGTGTCGGAGAGGCCATTGCTTATCTGACTATGATCAAATGGGGATACGTCTTCTGGGACAGGTGTGCAACAGTATGGGAAAGGGCTGCGCGAAGCGCGAACATTACGCACTCTGAACAGTTACGCACTGTTCAGTATCTGTCCGCAAAAATCGCGTCGGGTCGTCCGCAAAACGAACCGGATTTTATTTTTGAGAAGAGAAACGGTGATGTTGCTTTGATGGAAGCGAAAGGGAGCTTCGTTAATCCCACCAAAGACAATCCTTCGGCGAAAGCAGATTTACGGCAGGCATTGACACAACTTGCGGCTTGGTCCTCCGTCATTGTTCCTACACCGAAGAAAAGTTATGGTATTGCAACTTATTTCCGTGAGGAACATGATAACAATCGTGATCCATCGTTGATCGCATATGTTGATCCTCCAGGACGGAAGGATGAAAACATTCGTCCTGTGGAGTTACCAAGGGATCTCGTCCGTCGGTGCAATTATGGTACGTGGTTAGTGGGGATGGGCTTGGTATCTGCAGGTCGCGCGTTATGTGAAGGCAAGAAAAAGACTATTCAGATGATTGAATTGCCAACTGTTGAAGTCAATGGACAAAGATTTGTATATGCTGTTATGGGATTTAAATCACTACCTGGCCACGACAATCAACTAAGCTATCCCTTGAGCTGGATCAACGGTGTATTTAGCCGATGGCACCAATCTAGTGGAATTTTTGTCATTGGTATTGAGCAAGGAGTCATGTATTTGATAACTGAAATGCTTCACCGGTCAAAGACCGAAACAATGAAGCGGAATGGTGGGCATGACGTAACCGGATTCTCGCATCACAATAATGAAGAACAATCTTGGAGCGTTATGCCTGACGGATCGTTCTTAGGAATATTGGATTATGATACGCTAGACGCTGGATTCAAAGGAATGGAAAAATTTAACCTATGAAATATCCCAAAACCTTATCGAAGTGGCGCTGCCACAGGGATGCATTCAACAAGTAATTGGCTCAGAAATTCACATAGATTCTAGATTAAGGATGTAACAAGCATGTCTGAACGAAGTGACCTGCTGAAATCAATTTCGACCACTATTGCGGATTACCGCGAGGGTGAAATGCCAAGACCAACTCCCGAGCATGTGGAACGGTGGATTTCGCAATTTGCACGGGATGTGCAATTGCCACTACTAAAGGAAGTTGACCACGTTTTCGGGCAATTGTACTTTGCGAAAGATTTAGTCATTGATATTTTTAATAAACGCATAAAAAATGAAAACATTGCTGGTAAAAATCCTCGAACATTTTGGAAAAGAGTAAATTTTTTGAGAATCCAAAAGGACGGTCATAGTCAGGAGGATCTTCTCGCGCTATTTGATGTATGTTTGAGAAAACAGTATGGCATTGATATCAATAGCTGCGGTGCCGAAGATGGTGCCTTTATATACTTGGATGATATTCTGTTTAGTGGAAACCGTATTGGAAGTGATTTAAGTTTATGGATTCAACAAGCGGCACCAGCGAAAGCCATCGTTCATATTTTTGTATTTATCGTTCATTCACTTGGTGAGTGGCAAATGATGGAGAAGCTCAAAGACGAAACAATCAGAGCAGGGAAGAAGATAGATTTTCATCTATGGCGGTCAATGACGTTAGAGAACCGTAAAAGTTATCGTAATTCATCCGAAGTACTATGGCCGGCGACAATAACGGCTGATGCCAACCTAATTGCATATATCGATCAAGAGAAAAAGTTTCCGTTTGAATTTCGCAAGACTGGCGGAAGCCTTAAGAATAATTGTTTTTCATCTGAGGAAGGCCGTCAACTTCTGGAGCAAGAATTTCTTCTTGCCGGCATGAAGATCAGAGCGCTATGCAAGAACCCATCGAATGCCATGCGGCCTCTTGGATTCAGTGCATTTGGTTTAGGCTTTGGATCGCTGATTGTAACTTATAGAAACTGTCCCAATAATTGCCCGCTAGCGCTCTGGTGGGGCGATCCGGAATCACCACGCGCAAGCCCTTTAAGTAAGTGGTATCCGCTTGTGCCGCGCAAAACTTATGGACGCGCTATCGATTTTGATGTGGTTTGGTGATAAATGAGAAAAGACTTAGAAAAAAGAACATATATGCGTTCAGACTGTGTTGTCTTTCGAAAGACTAAAGAATTATTCGGTGGTCTTTCGAACATGGCAGCAGGATTTTCTCTAAAGGTGAATAAAACGTATATTCCTACATCTGAAGCATTGTATCAGGCCTGCCGGTTTCCTCACCGTCCGGAAATACAGCAACTGATTGTTCAGCAGGCAAGTCCGATGACGGCAAAGATGAAGAGTAAGCCCCATCGGAATGATTCGCGACCGGATTGGGATGTCGTTAGAATTAAGATCATGCGCTGGTGCTTGCGTGTAAAGCTTGCCCAGAACTGGGATGAATTTGGCAAACTCCTGCGGGCTACAGGTGATCGTGCCATTGTTGAGGAATCCCGAAAGGACGATTTTTGGGGTGCCAAAACGGTTGATGATAAAACACTTGTTGGCGGAAATGTTTTAGGACGGCTGTTGATGGAGCTTCGCGAAGAATTGAAAGGTGTGAATAGCGAATCACTAAAACAAGTGTTGCCGCTTGATATTCCCGACTTCCGGTTTTTTGGTGAACCGGTCGGAATTGTCGCTGACAAATATGCGAAAATGAAGCCAAAAGCATTTGCAGAACCTAAGGTTTGTGTCGAATCAGTGGATTTATTTGGTACATCTCATACGGCGTCTGAAGTGCATGATAAATTATCCGGACCTAGCGTTGAGCAGAACATTAAGAACGAAACTTCGGAAAAAATACAAGGTGGAAAACCCTCGGATATCCGAAAAAAGACCAATAATATTATGACCTATAAGAAAAAACTTATTGAAGTGGCGCTGCCGCTGGAGACAATCAACGTGGCTTCGGCCTTAGAAAAACAACCATTCACACGCAGACATCCGAGATCTATTCATATATGGTGGGCTAGGCGGCCACTGGCGGCGGCACGGGCCGTGATTTTTGCCCAGATGGTTGATGATCCGTCGGCGCATCCGGATCTTTTCCCCACTGAAAAAGCGCAGGATAAAGAGCGAAAGCGGCTCTTCAAAATTATCGAAGCACTGGTCAAGTGGGAAAACACCACCAATGAAAAGGTAATGCAGCAGGCCAGAGATGAAATCTGGACGAGCTGGCGGCGTACCTGCGCTGAAAATGCTGACCATCCGAAGGCCAAAGAACTTTTTGACCGCTACAAACTGCCCGCTTTTCATGATCCTTTTGCCGGCGGCGGGGCGTTGCCGCTGGAGGCCCAGCGCCTCGGATTGGAAGCGTATGCAAGCGACCTTAATCCTGTGGCGGTGTTAATATGCAAAGCTATGATAGAGATTCCACCAATGTTTGCTGGGAAACCGCCGGTGAATCCGGAATGGCAAAGCAAAACGCCGGAAGAGAAAGCCATGCGCACATGGTCCGGCGCTCAGGGCCTAGCCGAGGATGTGCGCTACTATGGAAAATGGATGAGTGATAACGCCGAAAAGAGGATTAGCCATTTATATCCTAAAATTGAAGTCACCAAAGAAATGCTTCAGGAAAGACCGGACTTAAAAAAATATTTGGGTCAGAAGCTGAAAGTGATCGCTTGGCTTTGGGCAAGAACAGTGAAAAGCCCAAATCCAGCTTTTGCTCATGTGGATGTCCCGCTTGTGTCCACCTTCATGCTATCAACCAAAGCAGGGAAAGAAGCGTATATAGAACCGGTGATTGAAAATGATGGTTATCGGTTTACTGTGAAAGTGGGTAAGCCGAAAGATGCGCAGGCTACAAAAAATGGGACTAAGGTAGGTCGTGGTGGTCACTTCATCTGTTTGATGTCTGGATCACCAATACCGGTTACGTATATTCGTGAGCAGGGGATAGCTGGCACTTTTGGCAAGCGCATGATGGCCATAGTTGCAGAAGTACCGAATGGCCGTGTTTATCTTGCACCCGATCCCGTATCGGAAAAAGCTGCACAAGATGCAATGCCTTCATGGATACCAGAGCAAGAGATCAATCATAACCCAAGAGATATTCGCACGCAGTTGTATGGTCTAATGCATTATGGCGACATTTTTACTCCACGGCAGCTTGTGGCGCTGACGACCTTCTCCGATATGGTGCAGGAATCGCGAGAATTGCTAATACACGATGCACTTGCCGCTGGTCTTCCCGGTGACGGAAAGACTCTTGATGCTGGAAATGGTGTAATTAGGTACGCCGACGCGGTAATGGTATATCTTGGTTTATCTATTTCACGGTGGTCAGATCTCTCCAATTCATTGTGTAGCTGGAACAGCACTAATCAGAACGTTAGAGCGCTCTTTGCTCGTCAGGCTATTCCGATGACTTGGGATTTTGTCGAGCTATCGCCATTCTCAAAGGTGGGATCATGGTTTTCTACAATCAAATCTTCAGTAGAAGCAACAGTGAGTCTCGCACCAAAACAATTTGGCTCTGCTATTCAAGCAGATGCAGCTACACAGACAATAAGTAAAGATAAGTGCATCTCTACCGATCCGCCCTACTATGACAACATTGGCTATGCTGATCTATCAGATTTCTTTTATGTCTGGCTTCGCCGCTCGCTAAAGCCGATTTGCCCTGATCTCTTTGCCACTCTGGCAGTGCCCAAGGCCGAGGAGTTGGTTGCTACGCCCTATCGCCATGGAAGCAAAGAGAAAGCAGAGGTGTTTTTCCTCAAAGGCATGACTCAGGCAATGAACCGAATTGCTGAGATGGCGCATCCAGTTTTGCCGGTGACAATCTACTATGCTTTTAAGCAGTCCGAGAGTAATGGTGCTTATGGTACCGCCAGCACTGCCTGGGAAATATTTCTCGAAGCGGTAATCAGAGCAGGTTTTGCTATTAGTGGTACATGGCCTATGCGCACAGAGCGTGAAGCACGTTCTGTTGGATTGGGAACAAACGCTCTTGCATCTAGCATTATTCTTGTTTGTCGAAAATGCAATGATAATGTTCAGACCATCACACGCCGTGATCTTATTTCGGCGCTCAAAGCCGAATTACCCGAGGCACTAGTTCATCTGCAGCGGGGCAACATCGCGCCGGTGGACCTGGCGCAGGCTGCCATCGGTCCGGGCATGGCGGTTTTCACCCGTTATTCAAAAGTTCTGGATGCGGAAGGCAAGTCGCTGACCGTGCGAGACGCCCTTTCTCTTATCAACCAAATTCTCGATGAGACGTTGACGGAACAGGAAGGTGATTTCGACGCCGACAGCCGTTGGGCACTGGCGTGGTTCGAGCAGTTCGGATTTAATGAGGGCGAATATGGCGTGGCAGAAATACTCTCCAAGGCAAAAAACACCAGTGTGGAAGGGCTTGTTGATGCAGGCTTTTTGAATTCAAAATCTGGTAAGGTTAGAATAATGAAACCCTGCGAACTGCCCGCCGACTGGGACCCGGAAAAAGACAAGCGGCTCACCACATGGGAAATGGTGCATCACCTTATCCGAGTTCTTGAATCCGGCGGTGAAGCCGAGGCGGCAAAAATAGTCGCCAAGTTGGGATCAAAGGCTGAAACCGCCCGCGAACTTTGTTACCGGCTTTATACCCTGTGTGAACGCAAAAAGCGGGCAGCCGAGGCGTTATCCTATAACGCTCTGGTCCAGAGCTGGCCGGAAATCAGCCGACTGGCATCAGACAGCCACGAGATAGAAGAATCACAAAAATCGCAATCTGAATTATTTGAGAATGACTAAAGGAATAGATCATGGCCATCACCAATCATGAACGTGTCGGCAAAGCAATGGAGCTTCTCAAAGATGGTCTGGTCCCATTTGTGGAGCGAGAACTGAAAGCTCAGTATGCCCAGCAATGGATTGAGGAAGCCAGAACGTCCGTGAGTGATATCCAGGCAAAGCTTTTCGTCACCAAAGACAAGCCGCAGTGGGATATCGCCGCCATCCTTTCCGTCATCTGGAGCAAGTGGGATACTGTCTTTCGCAAGACCCTGGGACGTAATGAACGAAGTATTGTCAGTGAATTGCGGGATGTTCGTAATGATTGGGCTCACCAAAAACCTTTTTCCGGAGATGATGCAGACCGGGCGCTGGATTCCGCCGAGCGATTGCTTTCCGCCGTATCCGCGCCGCAGGCCGATGAAGTCCGGAAAATCAAAATGGAACTGCGGCGCACGATTTATGACGAGCAGGTGCGCACGGAGAAACGAAGGAGTGCGGGAGCGGCCATTGAAAGCGCGGTTTCGACCAGCCTCAAGCCTTGGCGGGAAGTGGTGACGCCGCACAAAGACGTGGCCAGCGGCCGGTATTCACAGGCCGAATTTGCCGCGGATTTGTGGCAGGTGCACATGAACGAAGGCACGGATGAGTATCGCGATCCGTCAGAGTTCTTTCGTCGCACCTATCTGACGGAAAGCCTCAAGGCCATGCTGGTGAACTCCGTGCGGCGACTGTCCGGCAAGGGCGGCGACCCCGTTATTCAGCTTCAGACCAATTTCGGCGGCGGCAAAACACATTCCATGATGGCGCTGTACCATCTATTTTCCGGAATTGCCCCCACAGACCTTGCGGGCATCGATGCGGTTATGCAGACAGCCGATGCCTCGAAACTTCCCTCCGTCCGCCGTGTTGTGCTGGTGGGCAACAAAATATCACCCGGCAACCCGGTGAAGAAATCCGACGGCACGGTGATTAAAACGCTTTGGGGAGAATTGGCCTGGCAGTTAGGGCACGCGGCAGGTGGCATCAAAGAAGCAAAGAAAGCCTTCGCCCGTGTGGCGGCCGATGATGAAAAAGCGACCAGCCCCGGCGATGTCTTGCGCGAACTGTTTAAGGAATACGGACCCTGCCTGATTTTAATCGATGAATGGGTGGCCTACGCCCGGCAGCTTCACGAACAAAGCGATCTGCCCGCGGGAAGTTTTGAAACACAGTTTACCTTTGCTCAGGTGCTCACGGAATCAGCCAAGCTCTCAAAAAACTGTCTTCTGTTGATCAGCCTTCCGGCATCGGATGGCGGTCCTTCGCCGCACACACAGGCGGATGACGTGGAAGTGGGCGGGCAACGAGGCCGCGATGCGCTGGAGCGGCTACGCAATGTGGTGGGGCGCATCGAATCCTCCTGGCGTCCGGCCAGCGCTGAAGAGGGGTTTGAAATCGTTCGCCGGCGTCTTTTCCAGCCCATGACCAATTCAGCCCAGTTTACAGATCGCGATGTTGTGGCCCGCGCATTTGCAGACTTCTACAAGGCGCAGCAGTCTGAATTTCCGCCGGAATGCCGTGAGGCAGACTATGAAAAAAGAATGAAAGCCGCTTATCCGATTCACCCGGAAGTATTCGACCGTCTCTATACCGATTGGTCAACGCTTGTGAAGTTCCAGCGGACGCGGGGCGTTTTGCGGCTTATGGCCGCCGTGATTCACAGCCTCTGGGAAAAGGGAGACCGCAATCCGCTGATTCTGCCGGCCAATATCGCTATGGACGATCCGCGCGTTCAATCGGAATTGACCCGCTATCTGACGGATAACTGGGTGCCGATCATTGAAAAGGACGTGGATGGCGCAAGTTCTCTGCCGCTAAGGTTGGATGGCGAACTCAGCGCAACATTCGGTAAATATTCCGCATGTCGCCGCGTAGCGCGAACGATTTACCTGGGATCAGCGCCCTTAACAAAAGCAGCTCATCGGGGCATTGAAGACCGGCGCGTGAAACTTGGTTGTGTCATGCCCGGAGAATCTCCTTCTGTTTTCGGCGATGCGCTGCGCCGTCTGGCGGGTTCGGCTACATATCTTTACCAAGACGGTCCGCGCTACTGGTATTCGATGCAGCCGACGGTTTTAAAACTGGCTGAAGATCGTTCCGAACAGATTAAAAGAGACCCGGATAAAGTTGCTCAGGAAATAGAAAGCAGATTGCGCAAAGATTTGGAAAAGAAAGGCGAGTTTAGCCGTGTCCATCCATTGCCGAAAACAGGCCAGGACGTCCCGGATGATCTGGATGCGCGTCTGGTTGTTTTGGGGATCGATTATCCCTACACCAAAGGGGACGTAAGCGAGGCTCAGAAAGCGGCGCAATCCATTCTGGAGTTGCGAGGTACATCGCCGCGTCATTACAGGAATGCGCTGGTATTTTTAGCAGCCGACAAAACACGCTTGCAGGATCTTGAAGAGGCCGTTTGCAAATACCTGGCGTGGGAATCCATCGTTGCGGAGAAGGTGCAATTGAACCTTGATCCTCAGCAGGTCAAACAGGCGGAAAATCAGAAAAATGCCGCCGATACAGTGGTGGCAGCGCGGCTTCCGGAAACCTATCAGTGGCTGCTGACGCCGGAGCAGAAAACGCCCCAGGATGAAATAAACTGGCAGGCTATTCGTGTGACCGGTCAGGATGCGTTAGCTGTTCGCGCCGGCAAAAAGCTGAAAAATGATATGTTATTGAATCCCGCTTATGCCGCATCATTATTGCGCATGGATTTAGACAAAATCCCCCTCTGGCGCGGCAATCATGTTTCCGTCAAGCAGTTGGCCGATGACTTTGCCAGCTATACGTATCTTCCACGACTGAAAGATTCATCCGTGTTGATCAGCGCCATTCGCGACGGCGTGGCTTTATTGACCTGGATGCAGGATTCCTTTGCTTTTGCCGACAGCTTTGACGAAGCAGCCGGACGTTATCGCGGATTGCGCTGCGGCCAGCAAATATCGCTGACGGACAGCGATACATCCGGGCTTCTTGTAAAGCCAGACATCGCAGTTTTGCAAATAGATGCGGAAAAGGCAAAAGCAGCCGGCGAAAAGCCAAGGGAAGGCGGCCAGGAAGCGACAGGAACAAAAAAGGAAGAGGGGAAGAAGGAGGAAATCGATACAACCCCCAAGGCAGTTCAGCCAAAACGGTTCCATGGAACAGTTACGCTGGATGCCACGCGTGTCGGACGTGATGCCGGAAGAATCGCCGAGGAGGTCATTTCTCATCTTGCCGGACTCGTCAATGCCAAAGTCACTGTCACGCTGGAAATCGAGGCCGAAATACCGACAGGAGCTCCGGATCAGGTTGTCCGCACCGTCACAGAAAACAGCCGCACCCTGAAATTCACCAGTCAAGGGTTTGAGAAGGAATAAAACTCGTGTTTTTTTCCAATAAAGAGTCAATTTGTATTCACACATTTTCCGGCATTGCTTTGGATTTGCTGAACCCGCAACCCGAAATGACAAACCTATAGAGCAATCCAAGATTATATGAAGCACATGATTATTGGTAATTAATGCACACAAGAAATCTGAACATGGTTAAAACAAGCATTTCCCATCCCCTGCGGATTGATGAAGTGAAGGTGCCCAACGGCGCCGGCATCATCGGTATGACATTATGCCCCGGCAAGAAAATCAACAGTGCCCAGTCCGGTTTGTGGGAGCGTGATCTGGATATTGATTTGACAGCGATTCAGGCCTGGGGCGCGCGGGCTCTGGTGAACCTGATGGAAGAGCATGAATATGAACTTCTTCGCGTTCCGGATTATGTGGCGCAAGTTCGTTCCTGTCCGATGGAATATTTTCATCTGCCGATTGTTGATGGTCACAGGCCCGATGGAAGGTTTATGGTACTTTGGAAAAGTGCCGGGCCGAAACTGCGACAAATTCTGCTGGACGGCGGAAAGATTCTGATCCACTGCCGGGGCGGTCTGGGACGAACCGGTACGGTGGCGGCTCAATTGCTGGTGGAACTGGGCATGCCGCATGAAAAGGCAATTCAGGCGGTGCGCGATGCCCGTCATGGAACAATCGAAACACAAGATCAGGAAAAATATGTTTACTCCTGCCAGCCGGTGAACAGGCGGCTGAATGTTAATCATTTCGCGGGTTGTCTGCTGGGCGGCGCTGTGGGCGATGCGCTGGGTGCGGCGGTCGAGTTTGATTCCATCGGCGCCATCCGCAGGCAATACGGGGAAAACGGTATTGAGAATTACGCGCCCTGCTATGGCCGAAAAGGAGCGATCACCGATGACACGCAAATGACGCTTTTCACGGCGGAAGGGCTTTTGCGGGCCTGGTGTCGTAAAAAGCAGGGAGCCGTTCCGGCGGAATATCCTGAGATGGTTCATCGCTCTTATCTGCGCTGGCTTTCAACACAGGGCGTAAGATCAGCCCACGAGGATTTCGATCTCGCTCAGAATGGATGGCTGCTGACGGTTAGTGATTTGCACCATCGACGGGCCCCGGGCAACACATGTCTTTCCGCTCTGCAAAGCGCGAAGATGGGCACACTGGATCATCCGATTAACAACAGCAAAGGATGCGGCGGTGTGATGCGCGCCGCGCCGGTCGGTCTGTTTGCGGCTAAAGCTATGCAATCCGAGGGGAATCACGGCGAAGTATGGAAAGAAATATTCGATCTGGGTTGCCGGGCTGCCGCGATTACGCATGGGCACCCGTCCGGTTACCTGCCTGCGGGATGTCTGGCGACAATCATCTACGGCATTATTTCCGGACTTACGATTGAGGAATCTATTCATGAAACGCTCCCGATCCTTGCGATGGCCGAGGGATACGATGAGACACTGAGCACGATTAAACTGGCGTTGAATCTGTGGAAGAAAAAAACGGCAAAGCCCGCTCCGGAAAGCATCGAAAAAATGGGCGGTGGTTGGGTTGGCGAAGAGGCGCTGGCGATTTCACTTTACTGTGCCCTGGCCGCGGAAGGCGATTTTGCCAAAGGGGTTCGCCTGGCCGTCAATCATACCGGGGATTCGGACAGCACGGGTTCGATCACCGGCAATATTCTGGGGGCCATGCAGGGGAAGGCGGCAATTCCTGCGCCCTGGCTTCGAGAATTGGAATTGAAAGATGTGATTGAAGAAATTGCCGGTGATCTGTTTGTTCAGAATGAAGCTCTACGAAAATATAAATAAAATAACATTTAATCTGCAGATACAACTTTAATCAACGGAGAGCATGAGGAGTTACCCTGGCACTTATTCCCGCCCGTTTCTTTCCTCTCTTGCCATCAACGACACGTAGCATACGTGGAGCGGTGCTTATTGTCGAGGATTGACGATTCTTATTTTGCACTCACAACCCCGGCCAAACGAGTCCCTTCTCATCCACAACCAGAAGCGCCTGATCGCGAAGCCCGCTTAAATCCCGCTGTTTGGTCTTTTCGCCCAGCTTGGCATATAGAACCAGATACCAGGGCGCGCGGCGCAGTTCATCGAACTTTAAGGGCCTGTCACGTTCCATCATCTGCGTAAGGATGACGTATTGACGCAGATTGATCTCTTTTGTGTCCCGCAGATGTCGAATGCGTGTTTCAAATAAAAGCTGTTTTACGATGGCATTCACCCGGTCGTGAAGGCGATTGAGGCCGATCAGCATGCCTTCGAGATGAAACAGGGCGAAAGGCGTGTTGGTGTATGCCTTTTTCTGATCCGCCTGTTTGCGGCAGAGATTGAAGAGCGTAAAGTAGCGGTCGATCCGTTCCAGGTAGTAACGGGCGATCGCGAAGGGTGCATACCGGAATCCGGCTCCATGAAGCACTGTCGCTTCAAGCACGCGGCCGACGCGCCCATTGCCGTCCCAGAACGGATGAATCAATTCAAAGTAGTAATGCGTCAACGGTGCGCGAATCAGCGCCGGGATCTCGGCGTCCGCCATTTCATTGTGCCAGGCGGCCAGGTGATGGAGCAAAAGTTCAATATCGCCTTCATACTGCGGTGGTTTATAGGTGCCGCCATGTGCTGTGTCGCCGACGCGGGTGACGACATTTTTGGGATTGTTCCGTATCAAACCGGGCCGACTGTACGCATGGGAAATGCCATCCGTTATGGCGGCATGAAGGTGTTTTATGAAATCGACCGACAAGCGCCAGCGAAGGTCTTGAGCTGCATTTTGGGCAAGGTCATAAGCCGCCTTGATGTTCACGGCGCGTCGCTGTTCTTCGGCCTGTGCCTGAGTTGGGTTGATATCTAGAGCATCTTTCGTTTCTTCTTCGGTAAGCGTGCCTCCCTCGATGGTGTTCGTGCTGAAGATGCTGCTGACCAAAACTTCCTGCTCCAGACGGTTGGCCACTTGGGAAAGCGGAGCACTCAAGAACCGCGACTGCGCGTCGGAAACCCGCTGCAGGAGCATTCCCGCCTCATGGTAATCCACGCCGATTTGAAAGATAAACGGACCGAACCGGGCGGTTTCCACAAGCTTCCTGAACTCACCAGATGTCATTTTCTCTCCCGTAATGTCCATAAAAATGTCCAGCTTTTTTACTTTCTAACGCATTATAAATACATCATTATTGTGATTTATCAAGTAGAATTTGTCTAAAAATATGTCCAATAGAATCCGTCCTGGGAATGCCGCGTTTTTGCCACAGCGCGCAGGCCGGCAGATATCAATGGCTGATCTGATACCCCTTGTCGCGGAAAAGCCGCAGGCACGCGTCCACCACTTCCGGGTCGTAGAGAATTCCCCGGTTTGCGGTAATCTCCGCCAGCGCCGCGTCAATGCCCAGCGCGGGGCGATACGGACGATGGGTGGCCATGGCTTCCACCACGTCGGCCACGGCCAGGATTTTGGATTCGAGCAGCAGATCCTCGCCCCGCAGTCCGTTCGGATAGCCGGACCCGTTGATCCGTTCATGGTGCTCCACAATCATTCTGGCGATCGGCCAGGGGAATTCGATGTCCTTGAGAATGTCGTATCCGGACTGCGGATGATTTTTGATCAGGCTGTATTCCAGAGCGGTCAGTTTCCGCGGGATGGTGAGGATTTCCGAAGGAACGGAGATTTTGCCCAGATCGTGAATGGTTCCGGCGATGCGAATGCCGTCGATCTGGTCGCCGGAGAGGCCCATTTCCGTTGCGATGGCCCGCGCCAGATCCGCCACGCGTCTCTGATGGCCGGCCGTGTAAGGGTCTCTTGTTTCGACCAGCGACGCGATGGCCTGAACCGCGCCCCCCAGGGTTTTTCGCAGGCGCTCGATGCTCAGTTTCCGTTCGGTGATGTCCTCGATGATCCCTTCGTAATAAAGGATTTGGTCCTTGCCGTTGCGAATGGCCTTCATGGTTGCAGAGCCCCAAAAGGCGCCGCCGTCCTTCCGGTGAAACTGTACCTCGTGGTTTTGAATGGCGTTTTGCTCGGCGATGATTTTCTTAACGCTCGCTCGCTCTTCCGGGTGGACGTAAAGCTGAGCTGCCACATCGGTGATGTCTGCCATGATTTCCGCGGGGGAATCGTAGCCGAAGATCTTTGCCATGGCTTCGTTGGCCAGGATAATTTTTCCGTCCGGCGTGGAACGGAAAACGCCTTCCTGGACATTTTCGAAAATGCTCCGGTAGTCTTTCTCCACCTGTTTGCGTTCGGTGATGTTTTCAAACACAGAGACAAACGATCCCTTTTCTATGCTGTAAACCGAAAGGTACAACCACAAATCCAGCGGCTTGAGTAGAAGCTCGCGCTTTTCAGGTTGGCCGGTCGTCGCAACGCGACCGTACAATTCGAGGAAATCGGGATTCTCCTTACTGATGGAGGGCATGATTTCGGTGATCCGCTTTCCTTCGACGTTTTTCAGCCCGGTTAGTTTTTCAAACGCGTCGTTGACCGCAAGATAGATGAAATCCACCGGGCGGCCGTCCGCGTCAAACTCCATTTTGCAGTAGGCCATGCCTTCGAGCATGTTCTTGAAAAGGGAGTGATAGCGCTCCTCGCTTCGGCGCAATTCGTCCTGCCGAATCTTCAGGTCCCGGAACAACAAATCATAGGGCTGTTTCAGGCCAATCGAGACGACGGCCTTGTAAATGAAGATGAAAGCGATCACCTTGAAAAAGTGGCCCAGGGCGTTGAAGAAGCCATAGGCATCCGTATAAAGCGTGAAGGACATTTCCGAGGCAACCGTAGAGAGAATCGAGGCGATGATGAGCTGCCGCACCCGGGGATGGAGCTTGTCTTTCTTTTTCGTCAGCGGGACGATGGAAATGAGCAAAATAAGGGAAATGCCGTATTCGCTGGCAATCTTGAACGGGGTGAGTCCGGTTCCTTCCACAAAACAGGAGGGAAAGATGTTCCAGTAAAAGATGGAAAGCAAGAGAAGGGCCGACAAAACCGCCCCTCCGGCCAGAACCACCAGGGGCCGGTTCAGTTTTCGATCCAGAAAAAATGTCGCGGCAAAAAAAGCCAGCGCCTGAAGCCAGCGCGCGGCGATCCAGAGCTGCGTCGGCAGATCGCTATTGTAGCCGGGATAAACGCCCATTCCCTTGTAGGCCAGGGTATGGATGAGATCGATGAAGCCGACGAACAGAAAGGAAATGCCGATAAAAAGAATGTAGCCGTTGTCGAAGTATCGGCGGGCGTTCCACGCCAGGGCGAAGATGGCGGCGGCGATGATGATGCTGAAGACTTCGACCAGGCTGTGAAAAAGGACGTAGTTGTGGTTTTTGACCAGATACAGCGCGACAAAAGATGCGAGAATGCCGGTGTATATGAAAAAACGTTCTTGCCAGGAACGGTCAGTCGGTATCTGGTTGCTTTCTTTGTCTTCCACGCATACCGCCGCGAGAGTTGAATTTGCGCAATGGCATGTGGATATAAAGGAGTTTCTGGTGCATGTCAATGAAAAGCTCGCAAGAAAAATAATGAGTGGAATACCCTACATTCGGCTCGTGCTCCGGAAGAGCCGAATCTGGAGCCGGGTGCCTAGGCGCCAGGATGTTCGAGGACGATCTTGATCGCCCCCCTGTCCCCTTTGGACAGAAACGTTTTCACCGCGTCGCGCCAGCGGTCCATGGGAAACCGGTGGGTGATGAGGCGGCTGACGGGAAGACGCT
>Ga0209201_1001851_pt1 | contig 22661 bp, 26 predicted proteins | sample AD_UKC055_MetaG_FD_184411 | JGI IMG/M metagenome (GOLD analysis project Ga0209201, IMG submission 184411) | Active sludge microbial communities of municipal wastewater-treating anaerobic digesters from USA - AD_UKC055_MetaG (SPAdes) (version 2) | ecosystem: Engineered > Bioreactor > Anaerobic >...
ACATACTTCACATATATCCAGCTGAATAAGACAACTACTGTTGTAAAAATTCCCATCAGAAGGACCAGAGGGGAGGAACAAGATGAAGCAAAAGCTTCATTAGTATGACTACCGTGTTTACAAATTAATTTGAATGTACTATCCTCAAGAAAACCTTGAGGGAGGCGTGACTTATGGATAAAAGAATTTTTAAGACTGTTGAAAAATCTATGGACGAGTATCATGAGCGTTTTGAACGCTTTTTTCCTCGTTCTGAGCCAAGGGAACAGTCTTTGAAATACATGAAGGGACTGATCGCTGCCCCCGATCGAAGAAATGGCTGGGAGTTGGCCGAGATGGCCGGGGATAGATGTCCTGACCGGGTGCAACGTTTGATGTATCGTAACAACTGGGATCTTGAAGGCGTTCTGGATGAACACATCAGGTTTTGTAACGAGCATTTTGGTCATTATGACGGCACTTTCATTGTTGATGAAACAGGCTTTTTGAAGTCTGGAAAGAGTTCTGCCGGCGTTAATCGGCAATACACAGGAACTGCCGGTAAAATCACTAATTGCCAAGTTGGGGTTTTTCTTGGATATACTTCTGAGCATGGTAATGCCTTGCTGGATCGCCGGCTTTATATGCCAGACAGCTGGATTTCTGACAGTAAGCGCTGTGCTCGCGCCAAGGTTCCTGACGATCTGCAGTTCCTTACCAAACCGCAATTGGCTTTGGAGATGGTTCGACATGCTGTTTTTGACCTTCAATGTTCTGGCAGCTGGGTTGTCGGAGATGAAGTTTACGGCATGGACCCATGTTTCAGAGAAGGGCTGGCTGACCTGAATCTTCGCTTTGTTCTCGCTGTTAAACGCAATATGAAAGTCGGGAAAGTTTCTGGCTGCAAAGTGGGACGCATACCTCTCTCCTTCTGGCCTGAAAACACTTCGATGTCGCTGGAGAAAATAGCCGCCGGGCTGCCAGATTCCTATTGGAAATCTCTTGCAACGAGAGCTGGCGAAAGAGGCCCTATTCGTTATGAGTGGGCTGGGCTGCGTGTCATTGTGCCCGGCGAGGGTGAGAGATGGCTGTTGATAAGAAGATCTTTGAAGCATTCTGATGATCTTTCGTTCTATTTCTCGAATGCCTATTCCGATACCCCGGTAATGCAGCTTGCCGAAGTAGCCCTCAGAAGATTCGCTATTGAGCAATGCTTTGCTGAAGCGAAAACTGAGGCTGGGCTCGATGAATACGAAGTTCGCCTCTGGCACGCCTGGTATCGTCATATTACTCTTTCGATGATGGCACATGCTTTTCTCTCGGCACTAAAAAAAACTCTCGAAGATAGAATCAAGAATGTCAGTGCCAATGGTGAGAGACATTCTCAGATGGTGTCTAATTCGAAGAATGGTGTTGTCCGACGCAGAGTTTTTCATGGCATGGATCAATTTCAAGCTCCGCAAAAGGACTCTGGTAATGCGAGGGCGTTACCGCGGAAAATATTACAGGCTGGTTCCAAATGATGTACGGTAGTCATATTAGGAGAAGCCAGGTAGCGAAGAGCGGTGGCATCCATGTGGCAACCCCAGATATGAAAAATCTCAAGATCGGTAATTGAAATAGCGGACAAAGCAATCGTGAAGAAAAAAGCGTGGAAAAAAATTCCTGCTGCAATTAGTCGGTCAGATAAAAGATTGGCAAGTAGAACCAGTAAAAGAGGGACACATGAAAGATAGCTGGCCACGGAAAGGTCCATGCGAAGACCGTGAAAAAATAATCCTGGCAGAAGGGGATATGGTATCTGGGTAAATAAATTGAAATGATAGCCAAGAAAAATTAATCGGTTAATCAGGCCAAATCCAATCCAAAAGAGGTAATTGCGAAATAAAAATAATATTCTGGCATTCATGAAGATTGCTCTCCAATTCTGGCCAAGTTCGCGCCTAATAATATCGTATGGTGAGCGGCGAGTTGTATGGCTCACGGCTAAAGGTTACTTCCGCTGCCTCTACTATTGGCTGACGGTGAGAGCTAAACGTAAAGGTTCTGTTATTAAACAGCTTCTCAACCGCGATGATTTTTCCTTTTACATAAATCCTGGTGGAATAAACGCTGATTCGCGCATCGACAGGGAGAGCTTGTGGAAAAACTATTCCAAATACGAAGTTCATGTTATTTTCGGCTTTTATTGCTTGATTCGAGTTTGCGAAATGCCTGACATTTCTGTGCTTCGTATCAGAAAAAACAATATATCCTTCCCATTCTACGGCTTGACCAACATAGCGAGGATTATCAGCGACGTCCTCAACCGAAGTGTTATTGAATGCTGCATGGGCTGCAATTTCTCGACGCTCCGCGATTCTCTGTTCTTCGCTTTTAAAAGGGATTGTTGTGTCAGCCTGAAGCGGTGATATTGCCAAAAAAACAATAAGAAGAGTAAAAAACGTGAGCTTAGTTAGACTCATTTTTTACTTCTCCAAGTTTCAGTGCCTGCCTAAGAAAATTGGTATTGAGAATCGAAGGGTTTTGGTCGGTAAGGTAGAGTTCATCGAACTTGTGCAGCAGCAGCAGTATTTCGACTAGACGTTCACGCTCATCGTAATATGCCTTGATAGCGGTCTGAGAAGAACTGGTAAGCAGGCGCTGTGCATCGATAAGTTCAATGATCGAAGATGTGCCTTCCTGATAACGCGTAAAGACGATACGCATGTTCTCGTAGCTCTGTTCGGCCATTTTTTCGGCAAAGCTGATGCGTGAAAGAGCCTCGTTATAATCTGCAACGGCTTTTTCGAGAATCGCTTTCTTGCTGTTGGAAAGGTCGCGCACTCTTAATTTGACTATCTCTTCGGCTTTCTGCGCCATACGCACGGCGTTTTCGATGTCGTTGCCATTGTAAACCGGCGTTGTCAGAATGAAAGTTGCGGCAAAGTCCTTGGTGTTTTCTACCGTGCCGATTTCGCGGCCATAGTTGTAGGAAGCATCAAAGCTCAGGGTCGGCAGATGAGCGCTTCGCGCTGATCGCACGGTTTTTTGCAGAATAGTCTGGTCGGTTCTGGCAATGTTGATGTCGTTGTCTATCTTAAACAGCTCTGGCAGGAGTGTTTCGCTGGTGAAGCTGGCAGTCGCGAACTTGAGACTTCGCGCCAGTTCGAGTTCGATCACTGCGGGATCCTGAATGTCGAGAATGTCTGCCAGATCGTATTTGAGGTCTTCAAAACTGTTTCTAGTCCTTAGCAGCTCGGTATTCGAATTGAGCTGTTCGACCTCTATTCTCAGAACATCATTATGTAATACCAGCCCGAGGTCTTCGTTGAGTTTGGCAACCTTCATCAGAGAAGCGATCAGCACGAGGTCGGTTTCATGAATTTTGATTAGTTCCTGGTCGCGAACCAACTTGAAGTAAGTGCGGGTCAGGTTGCGCAGAACGTTGATTTTCTGGTTATTCTTGTATGTTTTTTTGATATCGGTTAGCAGCCGCGTGATTTCTTTCTGTATGGCAGGAATTCTGCCGAGCCCCGGGTAGCTCTGGGTAATCTTGAGCGAGTAGGTCAGCATTTTGTCGATGCTGGCCGGGCTCTTTTTCTGGTAATCGTCCTTGAAATCCTTGCTGGTTCTGTTGATGATAAGATTCGCATCGGGAATCAGCGCATTATCTGATCTTTTCTGGTCTATGAAGCTTTGCTCAATCTCAAGATCAGAAATCTTCAGACGGAGGTTTCGCTCAAGCGCCTTGTTGATCAAGCTGGCAAGAGTCCCAGCCTGTGCGGCCGAAGCAGCAAAAATGACTGATGTTGTTACCAATAAAATTTTGGCCGTGAGTGATGATATTGTTTTCATGGTCTGGCCACTCCATTGATTAAGATTTCTACGGCATCTTCTATCTCTTGAGAAGAACCATTGTGATTCGGTCAAGCGCGTATTCTCAACGCATCAGACTTGAGATGTTTCTTTGCTGCTGTTAAATCAGCAGCGGTAGTTCTTTCGACCATATACCTCTGCGGATTTTTCAGCCTTTTTAGCTGTAGTGTAGTCAAGCGCGTCCTTTATCGTTATAAATTTCTCTGTGTCTTCGGTTGGAATCTCTATTTCGAAGTGTTCTTCGAACTCCATCAGCAGTTCAGTTATGTCAAGACTGTCGGCACCAAGATCTGTCAGGCTTGTTTCGATTGTGACTGCCTTTTCATCGACCTGTAAGATGTCTGCCACAATTTTTTTTATTTTTTCAAAATCGTTGTCCACTTGATAATTCCTCCTGAAATTGCGATTATGACGGTGTGTTGCTGCGTTGCCAGCAAAATTGAAGGAGAGACTGTGTCAATAATGGCTCATTGTGTCTATTCACAAAAGCTGCTGCCATGGTATGTTTGAGAAAGACTCAATTGTGTTCAATCAAATCTCATCTGAATGCGTTTTATCCAGGTTGGCAAATTTTGTTTTTTCGAGTATTCCAATTCTCTTTTCAAGCTTTCTTATGTCTTCTTTCCTTGCAACATCAAATGTTGTGAGAATTTTAATGATCACAGTCTCAACTTTTAAATCCATGTTGTTTTTTTCACGCTCGGATAGCTCTTTCAGGTAACTGACAAGTTCTTTTCCTTCTATTTCTGATAAGTGGCCCTGCCTGATAAGATCTTTGCCAAATTTCTCTATTTTTTCTTTGGTTAAAGACGCCAGGCCAATGCCGGTTAGAATGCCGTTTTTCAATAGTTCGATCATGGTTTTCTCCTGTTAAAGCTATCTTGTCTCCGGCACAATCGCCCGAGAAGCAATTCTATTTTCCCTATGCTGGTTCGTGCGCGATATCACCAGACGCATGGGGGGGATCATGCCTGGTCGGTTTTATCCCGCAGAAAGAAACTGAAGACAACAGGCACCAGAAACATAGAAATGATCGCCGAAGACAGAATTCCCCCTGCTGAAGCGATACCTATGTCGGTACGCAGTTCTGAGCCTATGCCGCTGCCAAAAGCCATTGGCAGCATGCCAAGAACCGCAGCCAGAGTGATCATGATTACGGGGCGCAGACTGGTGCCGCACGCCTGCACCAGAGCCTGTTTTTTCGGTATTGCTCCTGTGGCCGTCAGATTATTGTATTCTTCAAGCATCAGAATCGCGTTGTTAACGACGATGCCAATCAGCATGACACCACCCATGAGAACAAAAATCGAAATCGAATAACCCGTAAGATACAACGCCCAGAGTATGCCAATCAGCATCGGGGGCACAGACAGCAGAATGATGGCTGGCATGGTGAATGATTCCATTATTGCAGCGAGAGTCAGTAATACGAGTATCATGGCGATTACGGCTGCCTCGGCAAGGTTCATCTGCGCATCATGCATCATTTCAACCTGGCCTGTCGGTTTGAATTCGTAGCCGGCCGGCATTGCTTGTCTGGAAAATTCACTGACGTAGTTCATGGCATTGCCCATTGGCAGACTTTTTGCCAGGTAAGACTCGAACTTGGAAATGCGCTGCTTGTCTTTGCGGATAATCTGTATGGGTGCAATAACCTTGTCGAGCTGGCCAAAATTGGTTAGTGCGATCTGCTTGCCATCTCTGCCGGCAAAGCTGAATTCTTTAACCTGCTCAGAACCGTCATTCTCGGCAAACTTAACCACAATGTCGTAATTGCGATCACCCTTTTTGAAGGTTGCTGCCTTTAAACCCTCGACATTGCCCCTCAGCGCCGTTCCCAGATTTACTGCTGCCATCTGCGATTCACTGAGAACATTACGTTTCGGAATGACTTTAATTTTCTTTTTGCCACCGCGCACCGTAGTATCCATGGAGGTAAAACCGGCAATGTCTTCGGCTTTGGTCTTTACGGTGGTAGCGATTTGATCGAGAACACTGAGGCTTTCTCCGCTGTATTCAACCTGCAGTGGAGCTTCGCTGCCGCCTGCCGGGCTCGGAATGCTGATTGTAACGATTGCATCGGTAAATGTGCTGAAGCTTTTTTTCGTTTTTGCGAGAAACTCATCGATAGAAATGCTTCGTTTGTCCTTGTCGGCTATTCTGAGCTTGACCTCTGCGAGATAAACCCCTTCAGAAGAGCGTCCAAAGCCGCCATCTACCTTGCCAACAGCGCTGAGAACGGAGTTGACATCGGGCAGACTTCTGGCGATTTTTACCGCTTCAAGGGTGCGCTGTCGCGTTTGCTCCAGGCCATAGCTGGTCGGAAATTCAAGCTTGACGCTGACATTGCCCATGTCTGCCGTAGGCATGAAACCGCCACCGATAATTGGCGCCAGCGACAGTGCCTGCGCCATCAGAAGTACAAATGCAATGATGAAGATGGCACTGGCGGCCATGTTGTTCTGCGCTATGGCAATCATATTCATATATCGCTGCGTCACCCGGTTGAACCACTTGTTGAAGCCAGTTTCCAGCTTTTTCAACCATCCTGAATCATTCGTGTCGTTTTTTAAAAGAATTGAGCTGAGCAGCGGAATGACAGTAAAAGACAGAAACAGCGATACTGCTGTCATGATCAACATTGTTGAGGCAAGCGGCTCAAGAAACATGCCAACCATACTTCCCATATTGGCGATGGGAAAAAGCACGACGATGTTGGTACCGCTGCTGGCCAGAACTGGCACTGTTGAGGCGCTGGTGCCTTCTATTGCCGCTTTTTTGGCGTCGCCAGTCTCAGCGAACCTTTTCATTATCGCTTCCAGCACGACCAGTGAGTTGGTTATCAGAATCCCAACCGAAAGGCCTATCGATATAAGGGTAGAGAGATTGAGGGTATAGTTAAGATACTGCATGAAAAAGAAGCCGATAATGATATTGAGTGGCATGGTTATGCCGGCAATCAGCAGGATTTTAAAGTTGTAAAGAAACAAAAAAAGAATAAGTGCAGTCAGGATAATTCCTTGAAAAATACTTTCCCAGGCGCTGTCAGCGTTTGCCTGAATAAATCTGGCGTCATCCGAAACCCAGTTCAGCTTCCAGCCTGCCGGCAAAGTCGCCGAAATTTTGGCGATGGATTTCTGTAAATTCTCTACTGTGGCAACGACATTGGCATCGCTGCGTTTGACAACTTTAATTGCGATACAAGGCTCATTTTCAAAGAAAGCGATCTGTCTGAGCTCAGCGGTCGCCATTTTTACTTCGGCGATGTCTTTGAGGAAAATAATCCTTCCGTCGCTTTTGTTGCTGATTTCAAGCTCTTTGAGGCTGTCGACATGTGAAACATCGCCGCTGAATTCAACGCCGATTTCAGTGCCAAGCTCTTTAATGCGCCCAACTGGAATTGTCTTGATTGCTGAGTTGACTGTATAGACCACATCCAGGGTTGTCAGGCCTCTGGCGGCAAGCTTTTCGCGGTCTATCAAAACCTGAACCTCACGCTTCGCGCCACCGATCAATTCGGCATCAGCAACGCCCTCGACGACTGTCAGTTTGTCTCTCAGGTAGTTGTCGGCATAATCGTAAAGTTCTTCTATTCTGGTCGGCCCGGTAAGCGCCAGATTGGCCACGGGCTTGGCATTGATATCGAACTTCAGAACCTTCGGGTTTTCAACGTCTTCGGGCATATCAGCTATTGCCAGATCGAGTTTTTCGCGCACGTCTGTCGCTGCAACATCGACATTGGTGCCGAGATTGAATTCAAGAAGAGTCTGGCAGGCATTTTCCATGCAGGTCGAGCTTATGTGCTTGAGCCCTTCAAGGGTCATCATGCGGTCTTCAATTCTTTTGGCGATATCGGTCTCGATCTGCTCAGGACTTGCGCCAGGAAATACCGTGACCACCGTGATATACGGAATATCGACTTTGGGCATCAACTCAAGGCCCATCTTGAAAAACGAGTAGATACCCAGGAGGGTGAGCCCTATCAGCAGGGCAGACATGGCAACGGGGCGTTTAACTGATGCTGTGGCTAAAAACATTGTCTGCTCCTATTCGATTACGGTTACCGGTAAGTTGTCCTTAAGCATGAATTGGCCCTCGGTTATGACTGTGCTGCCAATGAGGAGTTCTGGTTCTTTTATTTCTGTGAAGCCCTCAAACTCTTCGCCTTTTTTTACAGTTAACTTGTGGGCGATACCGTTTTCGCAGGTGAAGATGGCGCATTCATCGCCGTTATCGACTAACGCTCTGGTCGGCACGGTTATAGCAGACTGCTCGTTAATCAGAAGCTTCATTTGTAATGATTGCCCGGGTTTTAGGTTGCGAGTGCCTGCTTCAACCAGACACTTGATTTCGAAAATGTGCATTTTCGTATCAATGACCGGACTTACATAGGTTACTTTCAGCTTTGGCGAAAGGACTTCGCCGTATAAAGTCAGCTCAGCTTCGGTTTTATCCTGAATGATGCTTGAGCTGTATTCAGCCGGAATAAAAGCGCTGATCAGCAACTTTTCGGTGTTGTCAATCTTGAACGCTGGCTTGCCTGGTTGTCCCATTTCGCCAATTTCGATATGTTTTTCGCTGATATAGCCATCTATGGGGGCAATCACGATTGAGTCGGCCAGATCTTTTTCGGTCATCTGCAGGTTGATAACCGCCTGTTTTGCCTCTGCCTGTCCGAGTTCGAGAATTGCTTTCTTGAGTTCGACTTCAGCGACTGCTGAAAGGTATTCGGCTTCGTGGTTGTCAAAGCTTTCCTGCGTTATGGCCTGTTTTTCGAGCAAAGATTTGTGACGTGCGTAACTTTTTGATTTTTTGTCGAGATCGATCTGTGCTTTGCGCAGCAGGGCTTTTCGCTCTTTTTCTACAGCCAGAACAATGGAAATATTCTGGCGCGCATTATCTACTTTCTGTTGCAGTTTGAGGTTATCGATTTCGAATAGGCGGGTTTTGCCTTTTTCGACACGACTGCCTTCGTCGACAAACAGTTTTTCGACCACTCCTGAGATTTTTGGTGCAACAAAAGCGCTCTGATACGACTCGACCTTGCCATACACATTTATGGTTTTGAGAAACTGCCTTTTGGTTACTGGCGATAACTTAACCGGAACCTTGCTTTGCGAAGATGCATTGTGCTGTGCATCTTCTCTGCTTCGCTCAAGCCCGGCATTGGCGGTATGTATCTGTGCGAACGATACCAGCCCGAGAAGACAGATAACAGCTAATAGAGCTATCCATAGTGATTTTCCTGATTGTGTGTGCATCTTTTGCCATCCTTAAGTCGATTTATAATGAAGTTGAATTTGTTGCAGATAACCAATGTAACCCTGGACTGATTGGTGATTGCAGGCAGGTCAATCTCAACTTTTCATTGCGTTTTGCCTCTGGAGAAACTATCTCCAGTAAAACAATACAAACATGATACAAGCATAAACCGTGCCAGGTGTTTAGAGCCGTTGAAATGCGCTAAGGATCGGCATTTAGCGCGAACTCGGATTGCTTCTGTTTTATTTGATAGTTTTTGGCTGTTTAATGTGATAGAATGTGTTTAATATGATAGTTTGGCGAGTTTACAGATGAGGTTAGATTGTTTTGAAAAATGCTAGTGCCGAAGAATTTTTTCGTGAAGTAGCCTTGAGAATTCATAGCAGTCTCGAAGTTGGCGAGGCTATTAAAGCTGCTTTTAACTATATGCGCGATTATATTCCAATGGATATGATGGGCATGTATCTCGCTGCCGACGTTGACGACGGTGGAGTCAAGATTTATTCGGTGGCCAGGTATGGACAACGCCTTATCAACGAGCCAGACAACATCAAAGAGCCTATAATGTGGCTTAACAGCAAAGAAGTCAGCGAACTGGAGACTTTTGAGAAGAGTCAGCAAAGGCCGATTACCATTGATAACTTTGGCAAGTTTCCACTGCCGTTGCTTAAGATCTTTGCCAATATCGAACGTTACTCGATGGTAAAAATGGAAATAGGCTCAGGCAGCTATCGCAGCTGTTCACTGCTTGTTGCCAAAAAGGGCAGGGATGTCTATCAGCAGCACCATGTTGATTTGCTGCTCTCGGTAAGGGAACCGTTTTCCATTGCCATGAGCAATGCAATCAGATATCTTGAGCTGTTGCAGCTCAAAGAAGGTCTGATTGACGAAAATCAGATCATGAAGACCGACCTGGAGAGAGCTGGTGGAGATCTGGTTGTCGGAGCAGATTTTGGCCTGCGCCGGGTGATGGAAATGGCCAGAACTGTCGCCCGGACTTCTAGTCCTGTTTTGCTGCTTGGGGAAACCGGTACCGGAAAAGAAGTAATTGCCAAAAACATACATCAAACCAGTCCGCGCCGCGATGGCCCCTTTGTTAAGGTGCAGTGCGGCGCCATGCCGGAGTCGCTGCTTGACAGCGAGCTTTTTGGTCATGAGAGAGGTGCTTTTACTGGCGCTGTTTCAGTTAAGAAGGGGCGTTTCGAACGTGCCAACAACGGCACAATTTTTCTTGATGAAATTGGTGAATTAAGTCTGGAGGCTCAGGTAAAGCTGCTCAGAGTACTTCAAGAAAAGGAATATGAGCGGGTCGGCGGGCAGCAAACGCTGACAATTGATGTGCGGGTTATTGCTGCGACTCATCGGAATCTGCTTGAAATGGTGCATACCGGAAAGTTTCGCGAAGATCTCTGGTTCAGGCTTAATGTTTTTCCTATCGAATTGCCGCCGCTCAGACAAAGAAAAGAAGATATTCTGCTGCTGGTGCAATATTTTATGGTGCGCAAATCGCGAGAGCTGAACCTGCCGGTCAGTCAAAGCCTGGCTCCGGGAACCCTTGATCGCCTGCTGCAATATGACTGGCCCGGCAACGTCAGAGAATTGCAAAACGTTATTGAACGCGGTCTGATCATTTGTAATGGCCAGCCAATGGAAATACCTGCCAGCTATTTCCCCGGTAGGGCTGTCAACGCGCCATCTCCAGCAGCGAGGCTGGAAACCCTGGAAAATATCGTCAGAGATCATCTGTGTAAGGTTCTTGCCGCGACCAGAGGAAAAATTGAAGGCCCCGGCGGTGCCGCCGAAATCCTCGCTCTCAATCCCAGCACCTTGCGCGGCAAGCTGCGTAAATACGGGATCCCCTTCGGGCACAAGATGTAAAAGGGGTCACGACACCAAACGGAAATTTACGTACGCTAAGGAATTTCTGAGCCATGACAATCAGCTTGCAGAGCGGATATATTGATACACCGTTTCGCGACTGATTCCGAATTCGCGGGCCAGATGTGCTTTTTCTTCGCCGTCTCGCGCTCGTTGTCGCAGAGTCTCCGCTTGAGCAGGAGCTAAAGCCTTTTTTCTTCCGCGATAGGCTCCGCGTTGCCTCGCCAGAGCAATTCCTTCGCGTTGTCGCTCACGCAGAAGCGACCGCTCAAACTCTGCAAAAGCACCCATTACCGAAAGCAAAAGCGTTGCCATTGGCGAATCATCGCCGGTAAATATAAGCCCTTCTTTTACAAACTCCACCCTGATGCCGGCTTTGGTCAAATCTTGCACGATCCGGCGCAGATCGTCGAGATTTCGAGCCAGGCGATCCATGCTGTGAACCACTACTGTGTCACCTTCTCTAACAAAGGACAGTAAGGCTTCTAACTCCGGCCGTTTAGCGTCTTTTCCAGATGCTTTGTCGGTAAAGACACGGTCGACCTGAGTTTGTTCCAGCTGCCTGGCGGGGTTCTGATCGAAGGTGCTGATGCGGATATACCCGATTCTCTGGCCTTGCATTTGTGGCTCTCCCTTAGAGATGTGTCAGGAATGACTCTAAGATATTTATACAAATATGTCAATAAATGTGATATTAGACTCTAATCTGACACTGAAAATCAGGTTTTCTGACGTCAGGTTGAAGTATACCTCAGTTTGGCATAGATCCTGCCAGTCTTGACTTTTTGTAGTCTATGCGCTACATTCTAAACAGAGGCACAAATGAACCAAATCGTTGACAATTATGTTTTACCAGACGGAAACGAGCCAATTGTTGAATGGCTAAAGGCACTGCAAGACATTAAAGGCCGTGCCAAGATTCGCGCCAGAATAAACCAGCTGCGCGCTGGCAATCCGGGTAATTTTAATGTGGTTGCACCTGGAATCATGGAAATGAAATTGGATTACGGCCCGGGCTATCGAGTATATTTTGCTCGTGTTGGCAATAAGATGATGCTTCTGCTCTGTGGTGGCGACAAGTCAACACAACGTGCTGATATAAAAACGGCAACCGAGTATTTAGGCGATTACAAAAGGAGGATGAAGGAATATGAATAAGACTAAGACTGTAAGGCCATCAAATTCCTATGAAGAAGGCCTGTTAAAAGCTTTAAAAGACCCTGAAGAAGCGGCAGAATATCTTAACGCCTCTCTGGAAGAGGCTATAGAAAGCGATAATATTCAAATTTTTCTACTTGCCCTCAAGGATATCGCTAAAGCCAAAGGAATGAGCCGTGTTGCCGGTTTAGCCAAGCTCAACAGAGAAAGTATGTATAAAATGCTCTCTGTAAAAGGAAATCCGGAATTCGGCAGTCTGTGGAATCTCTTAAATTCATTTGGTCTCAAATTCTCTATAGAGACAAAGAGCTGAAATAAAGATTTAATCGGATTTAATAAAAGTTGCTGGAGACTTTTGTCTCTGGCAACTTTTTTCGTAAACAGGTTGACTTGGGAGCCCCCTTGGGGCGGCGGGCAGGAAGCGCCGGGGAGTTACCGGTTGCCGGGATCGAGGGAGAGTTAAAGCCTGCGTTCAATGTCCACGGCTCATGGCGGGAGCTGACCAGGCAAAGTCTGGTCAGCTTGGATGACATTAAATGACATGGAGTCGTGAGCCGTGGGCATTGCCGCGACCTGCGGAAAGCCCGAAGGGCTTTCCGGGAGGCAGACAGGTGCGAGGCGGCGAAGCTGCCGAAGCCCTGGCTGACTCGACAGGACGCGTGAGCAGGCTTTGGAATTGTGTAGGGCGTGCGCCGCGAAAGCGGCGCCGGGGTTGAGTTTTGGCAAGCGCCAGTTTGCATAACATACCTGTTATGTAAAGCCGGACCTGGCGGGCTCCCGGCAGGCAGAGGCCGGAGGGCCGCGCTGTAAAGGGGAAAGTCGGATAATTGCTGCATTATCAGACAGCGACCAATGCAATTATCGTGACGGCACGATGCCGGCGCGATAATTGCGGTAGCGGTTTGCCCGGTGCCTGGTTTTGCGCCAGCGAAACCAGGCATTACAGCGCGGCCCGGAGCTGGCGCTTGCCAAAACTCAAGACCGTTTGTTTGTGGCGCTTGCGACACAAACAAAACGCCCGGGTTAGCTGGTTTGGGATGATTTCCGGCGCGGACCTGGGCGGGCGGGGGAATCTAAACTGCTCTCAAGCGCGACGCTCACCGACCCCGGTTCCGGGATCGCGGCGGCGCAACCTGCTGGAGGCAACCAGGGCTCTGACTGGTTGCCGATCTTTCTTCCAGCAAGCGGCTCCGGGTGCGGCCTGCTTTCTTCCTGGCTTCGAGTCACCGCGAACTTCCGCTCCGCGCGCGGCCCCAATGTCCGGACTGCCGGGGCGATGACAATAAATGACATCGCACAAGCTCGGCGCCGGCAGGCTGGACATTGCACGCACCTGCGGAAGCCCGAAGGGCTTTCCGAGACCGGGGCAACTGCGACGGCGGCAAAGCTGCCGGAGTGTTGGCCCGGTCAACAGGACGTGGGCCGCGTTCCGTCAAGCACCGCTTTCCTTTTCCGGCCTGCTTTTCTGGGTTTCAGGTTAAAGAATGACTATTGTAGTTTGAGAACAGCCCAGTCTAAAAACGCTGCTAAGAGTTCCTTAACGTGCGTAAATCTCCGTTTGGTATAGCGCCCCAGTGTACTTCACTTGAGCAGATCTTTCATCATTTCATCAACGTCTGTATATGATTTGTCTTTGGCAGGTTTTTTCTTCATTTCCTGGACTTCTTCAATAGCGGCTGTTGTTTCAGGGGATGGCTGTTTTGTTGGCGTCGGTATCTCAAACACTCTTGAAGGCTGCTGTTCTCCGCGGTATATTTTACCAGCTTGCTTCACGCTCTCAACCAGTCGGTCGAACATCTCTTTTTTCATGCTGCTTCCTTTGAAATTACGATTCTTTGGATATATAATCCCGCAACTATTACCTATTTGTAAACAAGTAATAATTCACCCTGAAAAGGTAATAGTTCGCCTGCTTTTTTCTGGTCTAGAGAACAGTTTAGCCTGAAAATAATGTCAAAACAGCATTTATTCGCTATTCGCGAATAGCGAATAAATCATACCAAATTGCTGATCGGGATGACATGTTGACTGACATACCAATTTTTAATATATTTATTATCAAACAATGATATTTTAAGAGTAAATGCAAGGGCTGAAAAGCAGGCGCAGGAGAAGAAACAATATGCTGTCAAACAGCAATCTGGTAAGTATAAGGTTCCGTATACCAGCCAAGAAGCTGGAAGATATAAAAAATGTAGTTGTCGCGCTGGGCGGGCAAGTTGAAGAAAGCAATGACAGTATTCCTTGGGAGGAAGTTCTGTCGGACAGCCAGCCGGGAAAAATACTGCGCGGATTGCGTTATCGTAATGGAAAGTCACAGAAATGGCTTGCGGAAAAGCTTGGAATGAAACAACCGAATGTTTCGGCAATGGAAAAGGGTGAAAGACCAATTGGAAAGGCTCTTGCTAAAAAGCTTGGTGAGCTTTTCGATATTTCGTATAAAGTCTTTCTCTAATTTTGCAGGGGGGCCGGTTCGATTGCCTGGTGTTCCTCAGGTTTGAGATCTTTGTAAACGTCGTGCCACACGTCGAATTTTTCACCGATTTGCCAGCTTTCGACATCAGTTCTACTTTGCAGCCATGAAATAATTCTCTGCAATCGTTTTTCGCAATGCTCCTGCAGACCCAGTTCGACGACTATATCAAGCATGTTTTTGCTACCACCGCCACCGCAGTAGCAGTCATTTGCTTCGACTGCTTCCTCTATGAAAGCATCAAGAAATTTATCAAAATGATCACTGCAGTTGCGGTAAATGATGATCTGGCGACCCCATTCCGTGAATTCTCCGACATGTTTCTTTTTGCGCATTCTCTTTTTCATAACGCTTTAATGCTCCTAAAATGCTCTCTATCAGGCCGTAACAGCTGTTTAAGTCAAGATAAGGCCAATACAGATTTAGAAATACCAAATATTTCAGCAATGTTATGCAGCATTTCTTCTATGTCAGAGCTTAATCGCAGAGTTAACATTTTCACAAACCCTTATTACATACGGTAATGCAAATAATTTATATTTGCAAGTTACTCTTTGGAAGCCCATATTGTAGTTTGAGAACAGTTTGACCCTGAAAATGTCATAGTTCGGCTGCTTTACAATGATACTTGTTTGCAGTATCATAAGATTATGAACAGCAAACATGCAAAGACCCTGAAGTTTATCTTTGAAACTCCAGTTAGAGCCAATATTCCATGGAAAGATATCGAGGCTTTGCTGGTAGCGCTTGGTGCCAACAGCGAAGAAGGCAATGGATCACGGGTCAGATTTATTCTGAACGGGGTTTTTGCGACATTTCATCGGCCGCACCCCCAGAAAGAAACAGATCGGGGAGCTGTCACATCGGTAAAGCGGTTTTTAATGAATGCGGGGGTAAAGTCATGCTGAAATACAAAGGCTATATCGGACAGGTAGAATTTGATGATGAGGCGAGCATTTTCCATGGAGAAATTATTGGGATTCGCGATGTAATCACATTTCAGGGAGAATCTGTCTCTGAACTCCGCCAGGCAATGGAAGATTCAGTCGATGATTACCTGGAAATGTGCAAGAAACACAAAAGAGCCCCAGAGAAACCCTTTTCAGGCAAACTGATATTGCGCCTGAACACAGAACTGCATCGAAAAATAGCCTGTGCCGCTCTTCAGGCCGGGAAAAGTATTAACAAATGGATTGCAGAAGTTCTTGATGATAAGGCGGCATAAGCAGAGAAACTGAAATGACTATTGTAGTTTGAGAACAGTTTAGCCTGAGAATGCTGATCAGATAAGACGTTCAAAGGCCGCGACATCTTTCAGCGATCGGGGTGGGTTTTATGTTAACATATGTCGACATATAGGTTAACATCTCCGCTTTACACAACAAACCCCGTTGGAGGTTGCGGTATTCATGAGCTTTATAAGGGTTTTACATGCCGAACAAAATCGTTAAGGAAATCGAGACCAGCAACTTCTTTGCAACAATGTTTGCGGAAGCTGAAGACCGCGACGAGTTTCATGTCGCCGGTGTGAAAATCGAGATTGCCGAACAAATTTACCGCATGATGGAAAAACGAAACATAACTCAATCAGATCTAGCTCGGAAGCTCGGCAAAAATCGCGCTTACATTTCCAAGATTCTCAAAGGAACAACCAACTTCACAGTAGAAACCCTTGTGCTGATAGGTAGAAAACTTGAAGCTGAATGGGACTTCCAGCTAACTGACACTGAAAAGCCAGAAGTAAAAAGCTCTCGCATGGAATTTGAAAGCATGAAACCGGCCAAGGCTTCTAAGCCGACAAAAGCCAAAAAAAATAAGTGATTTCAATAACTATTGTAGTTTGAGAACAGTTTTGACCCTGAAAATGTCATAGTTCGTTTTTGATTTGGAAGATATAAAGCGGCAAGGAGCTAAGGCAAGCTTGATTTACAAAAGCGATAATCTGATGGCCGGTATCAAAGAAGTGTTTGGTGAAAGGAACAACATGGAAAAGCGCTTTTCCTCGTTGCTGGAACGGGCTATAAATCAATTTATTCCGGGGTATTTTTCCTGGGATGAACAGGCTCAGGACAAGAGCCGCCTGTTCATGTCTGCTGATCTGAAATTCAAATTTCACCAGTTCATTCTGAAAGAAGCATTTGATATTGAAGTCGCTGACGATGACGCATTTGACGATGCGTGGTCAGACATGCCAGAGCAAGACACTATGAAGTTTAACGCCATTCTACTGCCGTTGCAGGGAATTGGCGAAGACCACTTTTTTCTCAATGAGTATTTTGATGTTGAGGAAAGCATCTTAGACTTTGAAACGTTGTATCAATACGACTTAGATGACTTCGAATTTCAGGAAGCGGATCGTAAAACTCGCGAAGGTTATTGTGCACGGACATATCGCGGAAGTTTGCATTCAGTTTGGGCTCGCTTGATTGTAGACAGCGAATTTTATTACGCATCTCTGAGTATGGTTTCACGGTATATTTTGATGGAACTGGATGAATTCGGGGATGATTACATTCAGGAATTGATACCGTATAACTTTTATCCTGGGGAAGACCATGGCAAACCGAGCAAAAACGGTTGTTCGGTTTATGACATGCGTATCAATGCGAATGGCCTGGAGTCACAACTGAAAGAACTTCAGCGGCGATCATGGCAGTATCATGAATCCATAGAAAATCGCATCGAGGAAGATTATGATAACAGGTCAGAGCAGTACGTGATGGTTTTAGATCAGAGCAAGGATGGAGATCCTTCCCTGCATATTTTGTTTTCAGACTGGAAGGTTTTGCAGAAGATTCATTTCAAAACCTTTATGAGAGATTGCCGAGCCTGCGAAAATAAAGGGCATGGTGCACTTCTGCAGCAACTTGCCGATGAAAAAGCGCAGTTGAAGCGATTTCTTGATGAGCAGTATGCAGAAATAATGAGTTCCGGGACGGATCATAGTTGCCCCTGAAAAAGTAATAGTTCGTTGGCTTTCAGCTCTGAAAGCGGATTACTTCTTGTTCACCGCTTCGCGCAGTGCTTTGCCTGGAGCGAACTTAACCAGCTTCTTTTCCGGGACCTGGATCGGCTTGCGGGTGTTGGGGTTGATTGCGGTTCTGGCCAACTTCTTTTTCGTGTAGAAAGAGCCGAAACCGATGATCTGAAGGCGCTTTTCCTTCTTCAGATTCCTCTCGATGATGTCCAGCAAGTTATTAAGGATGCTTTTAGCTACCGAATGTGTGAGTTTGGATTTCTTCGCCAGTTCCCTGACAAGTTCCATTTTGGTTACAAGATTATCGTTAGAAGCGGTTTTTTTCATGCTTTTGTCCTTTTCCGACTATTGTAGTTTGAGAACAGTCAAACTTACGCGGCCATTTCCAAGGTTTGCTGAACAGGCTTACTGGCGTTGCTTTCGGCAACTCGTCGCAATGCGATGTTTTCCATAGCCATATTCAACATAATCTTGCTGCCAAGACCCTTTTTCATAACGATTTCTTTGATGCTGTCAGACATATTAGCCATAGCTTCCGCTTGAAGATCTGACCTGGATTCTTCAGAGAGGCTTTCAATATATGCCTGGGCGCGTTTCTTGTTTTCTTCCTGCTCTTTCCGGCGTTTATGCTCTACGGCTTCACTTTGAGCGATTTCCTGTGCCTTCATAGCTTCCTGGGCGATAACCTGCCGGGCGGCTTCTTCGTCTTCCTGCATTGCAAGGCCGTAATCATTCTGCAAGGCCTTCAAAAGATAGGGCCGATAATTGTTTTTCGCATTTTTGTTGGTATAGCGGATGTTACGGGCCACATAATCAGCGCCGCGCATTTCATAAAAGGCTATTACGGGCTCAAGTATGGTTTTTTGTGATCGGCGCGGCTCTGGAAGAAGATTGATTAAAACAGTGATTTCGGGCTTCTCTGGAATTGTGAAAGACTCTTTTTCCAGCTGATGAAAGGGCAGTAAGACTTTCTCGGCAACTGTTTTTTTGAAACAAAGAACGGTTTGGCCACGATCTATTTGCCGGGTTTCAAGCAAAAATTTTGTATCAGAGCATTTGTTAATGCGGTTTATGGCGGTTTGAATCTTGGGAACGATGTGAGCGGGGTAGCGTTCTTTCATGGGGATCTTTTCAGCCATTTTGACAGCACTGATTTCCCAAGTATCTCGACCATGAAATGATTTGCAAAGGATTTCATACAATCTGGTGGCAAGTGGCGAGCGAAGCTGTTTAAATTCAGAGAAATTTATATATTGAAAAAGCCCTTTACCTAGCATCATTTCAATAAATGCTGGCGAAAAAGTAACGTTCAATTCTTTCGTTTCTTCATGGATCGACCAAGAATCAATAACACCAAAGTTTATAGTCTGATAATTATTACCGTCATAAAATGTGCCTGAAAATTTTATACCGACCATCTTCCAGCGCTCTAAACTGTCTTCTAGTCGCTCATACCATTTAGAATTGCGTTGTAAACCGCAGCCTTGTATTACTTTGTAACGGCTTAGCTGAATTTTTTGCGCATAATTAGACTTTTGACTTTGGAGCAACAGATATAAAAGAAAAATCACGTCTGTTTTAACAGGAACTTTATAACCACAACGATAAGTATAACCCGCAAGATCTGTCCAGATAACGTCTTCTTTACTAACTTCTGATAAACGTTCATCTTGAAACCAAAAAGGGTATTCAAGCAGGCTGATACTTTGCCGGATCATGACTTTGGTTTTATTCATTACCCACCTCTCTTTTTTTTAGAAAAAATAGTAATTTTTTCTAAGTAGACAACTTATCACAAACAAAGGAAAGTGACAACTGATGAAAAGTTACTAAATATCATAATATAAAGCGTGAGGTTTGAAAACACAAAGCGTGAGGTTTGAAAACACAAAGCGTGAGGTTTGAAAACACAAAGCGTGAGGTTTGAAAACAGTGGCAAAACCAGAAACACTCTTCAGATGCCAGTTACAGGCATGGTTTTTTAGGTGGATATATATTAGATAGTACTTTAGATAAACTTACGACTAGAGGACTTAGAAAATTTGTAAACAAATCTGGTTGATCAGATTCAAGGTTTGTTTGTCTGCTTTTTTGTAAACTACCGATATTGGAAAACAGTTAAGATAGCAAACGGTGATTAACAAAGAGCTTTGATAATATAAGGCCGCCAGCAAAACCAACACCCGACTAGTGAGGTTTGAGAACACTATTTTCTTAAAACCCTTATCAAGTCAGACTTTTAGAGTTGAAATACAAAAAGCCAGGCTTTTTAGTATCGTTATTGGAGAATAGTTTTATTATTGATGTTTGAAAACACTCAAAGACAAGAAAGCTAAAACTCCCGTGTTTTGAGAACAGTTTCAATGTTGAAAACGAGACCAGATGTTAGTGACATGGTTCTTTGAGGTGGACATATTTTAGTGAGGTTTGAAAACAGTTTTTTCTTAAACAACTACCGGGATTTGAAAACACTTTAGGTTGAAAACATTTTTTAGGACAGGAGTCTACACGTTTACATGACCAATGAAACCAAGAATTCATTGTCGTGGTTTGAGAACAGTTTCAATGTTGAAAACGAGACCAGATGTTAGTGACATGGTTCTTTGGGTGGACATATTTTAGTGAGGTTTGAAAACAGTTTTTGTTCATACAACTCCCGTGTTTTGAGAACACTTTAGGTTGAAAACATTGTCTAGGACAGAAGTCTACGCGCTTGCATGACAAATGAAACCAAGAGTTTAGTATCGTGGTTGGAGAACAGTAAAGTAAAAAATCCTGGCTCCATGACCAAAAAGATTTTTTTCTCAATTCGCATTTGTAAGGCTTTTGACAGACTGAACTGCTGAGCAAGCCGGATCACTTACTGGATGCAGGTTTCAACCGGTTTTCAATGGTTGATAAACTGTTTTCAACGGGTTGTTTGTAACCGGATCAGGTTTGTCGGGTTCCATGTGAAGCAAAAGCTGAAAGTTGTCGATAGGTATTCAACTGGTTGTTAACCAGTTGAATACTGTTGAGTGGGAGTTGAAACTTATGGAACAGCTTAAAATCAACCAAGTGGCCCAAGAGTTGGGGGTTACTCCGGCTGGAGTTTATAAACGGTTGAAAACTGATTTTCAACTGGTTGAAAAGTATATTGTTAAGGAACGCAATGCAACTTTCATTACCAGGGAAGGCGTTGAAGTTCTTCGCAGCCTGATGCAAAAGTCAGTCACAGTCGAAGATTCAACCAGTTCACAACCGGTTGAAAACCAGACAATCCAGTATCTGAAGGACTTAGTTACCAATCAGCAGAAAACGATTGATAATCTTATCTCTTCACAAAATGAACAGCGCCAGCGAACAGATACGATCATTATGAAACTGACCCACGATCTGGAAGCTACCAGGAAATCTGCTCTGGCCATTGAAGCAAAAGTAGATGCCCTGGCGAAGAAACCGGAACCTGAAAAAGTTGCGGAGGCTTTGAGTAAACCTGTTCCGGAAATTCGCGCCTGGGAGCCGGAACCGAAGAAGCGCCCGCGCTATTCCTTTCTGCAAAAGTTCTGGTATGAATTGATGGACCCGGTAAAGCTGAGGGCAATTTAAGATGTATGTTGCCGGATTGTGTGGAATTTTGTATGCTATTGGTATGCAGTTGTCTGCAAATAGTATGCAATCTCAACCGGATATGCTGGCAGAATTATTTTCATCAAAGACGAGGGCGGAGTTTTTCAGGATTCTGTTTGGTTTGAGTTCTGAAGACTTTCATCTGCGGGAAATTCAGCGGCAGAGTGGTCTGGCTATAAGAACCGTACAAAGAGAAGCTGAAAAGCTGGCCGGGCTGGATCTTTTGATCAGGCGGGTAGACGGAAATCGCACTTATTACCGGGCGAATGTTTCCCACCCGCTTTATAAGACAATACGAGAGATGGTTTTGAAGACTTCATTACTGGTGGAAGTGCTTAAAAAGGCCTTTGCCAATGAGAAAGCAGATTTTGTATTTATGTTTGGTTCGGCAGTCAACGGCAAGTTGAAGCCGGAAAGTGACATTGATCTTTTTGTAATAGGCAAGTCGGGATTCAGAGCGGTGTGTAATCTTTTACTGGAGCCAGGAAAAGTTGTGGGCAGAGAGATCAACCCGCATGTAATGACGCTTTCAGAATTTAATCAACGCAGGAAAGAGAGAGATCATTTTGTGACCAGCGTTCTTGAATCACCGGTGCAGATGATCGTAGGCGAAGAAAATGACCTTAGAAAGCTGGGTTGAATATGGCTGGTTGAAGCCGCACAAAACCAGTGCCCAGGAAGTCAGAAATCTATTCGATATCGTGAAGCGCGATTTGGAAGATGCCAGAAAAATGGATCTTTCGACTGACTGGCGGTTTGGAATAGCCTATAACGCCGGATTAAAACTTTGTACAATTCTGCTTTACGCCAAAGGGTTTCGACCGGAAAAGGTTCTGGCGCATTATCGGACGATTCAGGCGCTTCCGTTGATACTTGGTGCGGAAAAACAGGCAGATGCAAATTATCTTGATCGCTGCCGTTCAGTTCGCAATACGGTTGAATACGACCAGGTTGGGAGAACAACGACTGCTGATGTGGAAGAGCTTATCAGCTTTATTGAAGAACTGGAATTTGAGAGTCGGCAGTGGCTGGCGAAAAATTTTGCCGAACTTTTGAAGCCAGAGGCGATTTGATGACCGGACAGGTAAATACTCGTAGAGTTAAAAATGAATTGCGTACAGGGCACGGGAATGGGTCTAAAATCGATTTTTTATTTGACGCTTATTATGTTGTAGATCGGTACACTCGGACGAGCAGAAATTTGGAGATGTGCTTCCAGACGATAAAAGTTGGAAGTGGTTTACAGAATTATTATTGGCAACAATGTGAAAGTCAGATCAGTAAAGGGTTTTACTGTTAACTGGTGCCTCGGATAGAATACAATGAAAAATACATTAACCGGTTCAGGGTTTAAGAAACTTCTTGCGTAAACCCCAGTTAGATAATATATACTAGTTAGTATATATTGTGAGGTGTGTAAAGATGAAAACTGCCAAGATTTTTCAGAATGGCCAAAGTCAGGCGGTG
>Ga0209201_1001853_pt1 | contig 22649 bp, 42 predicted proteins | sample AD_UKC055_MetaG_FD_184411 | JGI IMG/M metagenome (GOLD analysis project Ga0209201, IMG submission 184411) | Active sludge microbial communities of municipal wastewater-treating anaerobic digesters from USA - AD_UKC055_MetaG (SPAdes) (version 2) | ecosystem: Engineered > Bioreactor > Anaerobic >...
GTATTCGCAACGTCACTCCATAGCCTCAACGTGAGCACGCCCGAGCCGTCACCCGTTGCTGCGAGTGGGATGATGCACTCGGTTCCACCGCACTGCTCCGCGTAGAGAGCGGCCCAGAGCGCATTGGCCTCTGTCGTAAGCGCAGTTGTAGATGCTGCGCCTATCTCCGCGAGTGTCCAAGCCTTGTCCGCACTGCCGTCAAACGTGTTGGCTTTGCTCCCGATGGTGAGCGTGCGCGGCGTGGCCAACGTTGTCGCCGTCGCTGCATTGCCGGTGCACGCCTCCGCGCTCGTTGCTGCGCCACCATCACTAGAACTCCCCGCCCTGTTTCTTCCACCCAACTCATTAACAACTCCCTGAACCGTACTAGATGTAATATTTCCAGAAGGTGCGACGGATATAACACTAGCGGCGTGCGCGCCGGAAGTAGTGATATGAGTTGGATTTAAAAGATATTGTATTTCAGCCATTTGGAAAATATTTTTTATACTTTCAATTTAAAAATATATTAAAATTATATCTCGTAAATCAGAACAGCTTTTCCGCCAGTAATCCCTACATTCAAACTATTTTTTGTAGTATATCCTGCATACCCACCACCCTTCAATACGTTTCCAGCAATAATAGGCCCAACCCCATTAAAATAAGCGTTCCCGCTTTCAATAGAAAGCGCCCACGAACGTACATTAGAAGGAATAGTATAATCTCCCGATGTAGCAATAACTAAAATTGGGTCCGATGGATAACAGGTGTTGTCGATTAAAGACATTTTGAAATAGGTTTGATTATTACTATATTTAATTACACCGAAATAGATTGAATTTGTAAAATTAATGGTTATTTAACGGGAAACATTGGTTCATTTTTAATTTGTGCGTTTTTATTGGCGTCAATTTCCAACCGTTCAATAATAAATTTTAAAACGCCCGATCTTACAATATCATCTTTTGTAAAAGCAAAGTGATAAATGCCGTTTTCGCGGCAAGATTCATCATTAAATAAATCTACGATGTGTTGGAAGCCAGAAGTTTTACCAATATCAGATTGCATTACGTCACCGCAAAGAATCATCTTAGAGAATTTACCAAGGCGAGTGATTACAGTTTGAATTTCCCCGCGAGATAAATTCTGCATCTCATCACCAATAATGCACTTAGCGTTAAAGGATGCGCCGCGCAAGTAATTTACTGGAAACCCTTGAACGCGCTCTTCTTTTTGTAACATCTTAACTTCTTGTTTAGGAAGAAGTTCGTCAAGTTTGTCAAGAAGCGGTTGCAAAAATGGCGCAAACTTATCATCTTGCTCGCCCGGCAAGCTACCAAGGGATTTTGTGGCACTCTCTACAATATTTCTGATAAAAAGAATGTCAGATACGCTTTTCTTGTTCATCAGCATTAGCCCGGCTAATACTGCACAGTAAGTTTTTGAAGTGCCAGCGGGGCCTGTTACGAATACGATTTTCGTATCTTTAGCTAAAATTAAGTCGATAAGCTGTTTTTGCTTATCCGTCAAATTGTCTCTCTGCTGAATGTGAAGTTCGCTACTAATTTTGTCTCTTTGCGGGACAATTGGCGACTTATCTTTTTGTTTTGCAGAGGTTTCAACGCCGTTTTGGGACGATTTGTGTTTAGCCATTTTTTAGATTTTTAATTTTACAGGATTGACAGAGTGGAGGCTCTATTCATTGAACCTCCGCTAAGCTAAAGACTTAGCGGATTCTCGGTTCGTTGAGTAACATTTCAAATCTTTTTTAGAGATTTTGTCACTCTCCCCGAGCGTAATTTCGGGCAGTTCCTGCCCTACAAAGTTTTGTTTTAATGTAGCGAATTTTACAATGTTTTTTGCAGCAAGTAAATCTCTATCGTGAGTTAATCCGCAAGAACAAGTCCATGTTCTGTCGGATAATTTAAGATTTTGATTTACTTTTCCGCAGGTACACATTTTAGAAGAAGGGTCGAATCTTCCAATTTTGATAATGGAATGACCCTCCCAATCCGCTTTATAAGTAAGAAAATTAACAAATTGACTCCATCCGCAAGCAGATATTGCCTTCGCTAATTTCCTGTTTTTTACCATATTCTTTACAGCAAGGTCTTCGATACAAATGACTTGGTTCTCGTCAACGATCCTTCTGCTTAGTTTATGATGAAAGTCTTTTCTTTGATTTGCGATTTTTTCATGGATAATCGCAACTTTTTTCCTTTGTTTATCTCTACGTTTCGAACCTTTCTTTCTCCTAGACATTATTCTTTGTTGTCTAGCAAGATGTTTCGCTTTTTTAGAAAGGTGTTTTGGATTATCTATTTTCTCTCCGTTCGAGAGCGTAGCGAAAGTTTTAATTCCCAAATCTATTCCAATAGCTTTTGAAAAATCTAAAGGAAGTTTTTTTGGAATCTGTTCTCCGTTATCTGTTAAAATTGAAATGAAATATTTACCAGTAGAGGTTTTTGAAACGGTGCAGGTTTTAATATTTCCAATGATTTCTTTTGAAAGGACTACTTTAATTCCCTTCTTGAATTTTGGAATGTAAACTCTATTATTTTCTATTCTTGTTGATTGAACAACTTGAAACGATTGAACGGAAGAATTTTTAGATTTGAAATTGGGATATTTAGCAGTTTTCTTGAAAAACTTTGAAAAAGCTGATTCAAGATTAACTAAGGAAGCTTGTAAAGACAGCGAATTAACTTCTCTTAGAAAACCTTTCTCTTTCTTCAATTCTGGTATTTTACCTTGAATTTCATACCGTGAAATCGACTTCCCAGTTTCCTGATACGTTTTGTTTTTTAACTCAAGTCCAAAATTGTAAATTAGCCGGCAACAACCAAAATGTTTATCCAAAAGAACTTCCTGTTCTTTTGTTGGGTATAAACGGAATTTAGTTGCCTTGAACATTGATAAGAATATATTTCCTAGATGAATTTACACTATTTTTCTAAGAATTATTCAAAATTTTTAATAAAATATCATATCAAAATTTTGGAAAGAAAAAACTTTTTGGACGGACGGCTATTTTGTATGTTCTTGCGGAGAAGTTTCTTCTGAAATAATTGCGAGATACATCCAAAATCAGGGCGGAAATTCAGCCCCTAGGCTAAAGACCTAGTGGATTTCTTTCCGTCACTTGTTAAAAAATGTTAAATTGGTGTATTGTGAACTGCCTGATTTTTACGAATAATCTCCGCGTTTTTCAAAGCTTTCCTAGCCGCGTTTTATATTGCTCAGGAGAAGTGTCTAAAAGTTTTTGTAAAAGTCAACTTTTTTATTGACTCTACCAACAACTTTTCAATAATAATTAAAAACACAAATGCAAACCAAACAATCTGGTTGGATATACGCTTTAACAAACCGTTCCATGAACGGACTTTACAAAGTCGGAATGACTTCTAAAACTCCAGAGGATCGCGCCGCTGAATTGAGTGCCGCGACAGCATCCCCTACGCCTTTCTTCGTAGTGTACGCTAAGGAAACCGACGATATTCGCACAGCAGAGAATGACGTACATAATATACTGAGCGATCACCGCGTTTCTGAAAACCGAGAATTTTTCAAGGCGTCGCTTTTTGAAATCGTTAAAGCTATTGATTATGTCTGCGGTGGGTTCTCAGAACTTGACCCGCCAACACCTTTTGCGGAACTTTTTGCGACTTTTCCTGATGATGGTGAGGCGCGGGAATTGACGACGGCGGAAAGAAAAAAGTGTAGGGAATTGTTTGAAAATATTTAACAAAAAAACCGGGCTGACAAAAGCCCGGTTTCTTTTTTTGTCTAACTACTCGTCCCTAATCACTTCACCTCAATTTTTCTCGGTTTACACTCGTCATAAACCTCCGCCTTAATAGTAAGAACGCCGTTTTCGAGAGTCGATGTAATCTTATCCGTATCAATGTATTCAGACACGTAAACCCGGTAAACCTTCTTGCCGCGACTTTCGTTATTTGCCGTAACTGTCAGAGTGTCGGTATCAAGCTCGATAGTAATTTCATCCTTCTTATAACCCGGAAGGTCAATTTGAACACTGGGACTACCGTTTTCGGTAAAGTTGCGATAGAAAGAATGGTTAATGAGATTCTGATAATAATCAGAATAATCGTTGGGGTTATAAGTAAACGAATGGTAACACATATTTAATTTTCCTTTTCTATTTTTTTTGTTTAGTTTTTTTTGTTAAATGGCAGTTTAGCCACAAAACATCCTAGCGAAGTTTGTGCCAATGTCAAGTGGATTTTACAAGTAGTTGGATTATCGTTATTTAACTACTGGCAGATTGCCTAAAGAGTCGATATGGCGCAGTTAAATTACGTAACAAAGACTCTAAATAGAGACGTTTTTGCGCAGTGAAAAGCGTTGACAAAGCAGCGAACAAAAAGATACTCGTTTCTGTGAGCAACCCACGTCGCGTCAAAATTGGCGAAGCTGCATATGATGTAAAAATCTGCCGACCTTCAAAATGGGGAAATCCATACGTTTTAGGTATCCACGGTACTAGAAACGAAGTGATTGATCTGTACGAAACGTATCTTCGCGGCAATAAAGAACTTATGGCCGCACTCCCAGAATTAAAGGGTAAAATTCTTGGTTGTGTTTGTCCACCAGAGAAGCGGTGTCATGGTGACGTTCTTCTTAAACTCTTGAAAGAGAACGGAATAGAATAGCGTGAAAATTAAATAACGCCACTTAATTTCCGTGTAACTCCAAATGTCAATTACCACGCCCTAAAGGGCTGTGGCTTGCCTCGCTCTAACAGAGGCGTTTGGGTTCTTGACTAAACCCTGCCCATCAAGATAGTTTCCTATCGAAATGGGGTGTTCGTACTTAGATTTCTTAGCAATGTTTATCGAAGCGTTCACGTCCGCATCCATCACTAATCCATCTTTTCCTATAAACCTACGCCCCAGCCGTTTCCCTTCGAGACAACCTGTTCGGTGGTCCCTTTGAGAAGTAAAAGCTGGACTAACAGTTTCCACTAATTTTCCAAAAAGTGGTGCCTTGTAGGTTAAAATTCTTCTTAAATCAAATAATGGAATTTGACTTATCCTGTTCTTGTTTTGAGATTTGTACTTTTTCTTCTTGATTTTCGACAAATCTTCCAAAATAATAAAACCGGCTTTTGTATCTTTCAAAATAGCGTTTGCTAAATGATGACAAAAATTCTTGTTTTTATTCCGCTCTTTTCTTTTTATCTTCTTCAAATGCCTTCTGGCGGAACGGCTTCTGCGAGACTTCGCTGTTTGCAACTTTCTTTTATTGAAACGAAGTTTACGTTTTTCTGAATTAAATTTCTTATCTACGTAAAGATTTCCTTCGGAAGTTGCTGCATTAATCCTGATTCCTAAATCCACTCCTAAAGCAAGGTCGCTCGAAGGAATTGTTTCTGGAATTTGAAAAGTTAAAGCAATGAAAATTTCCTCACCCTTTACAAAGATTAAAGGATCGCAAAATTTGTATTTGTTCAAAAGTTCAGTAAGCTTTTGATATTCAGAAAAACTCACGGTAATTCGACCATTTGAGGTGGTCAACTTCATTGAATTTCTTGAAATTAAAGTGTATAAACGCTTATCTAAACGTGAAGATAAACCAGTTTTAACTGGAGGTTTTTCTATCTTATGTTTGTTACTTTTTATCGTTTTGAAGGTTGCAAGGACTTCGCTTTCACCTCTTATCACGATTTGAGACGGAATTTCTGGATATTTTTCTCGAAAGTTTTTGTAAAAACTAGAATGTAATGTTACGATATTTAGCGATTTACGAATATCAAAAGCGATTTTGAAACATTCATTCACAACAAGCCGCTGGTCTTCCAATACTTTCACAAGTTTTTGTTTCTCAACTGGATTTGAGAAAATCAACTTAGTATTGTAAGTTAGGCTTGACATTTTCTATTATTTAACAAACATAGTTACACGAGAAAAGATAAGTTTTTCTCTTCACATTATGAAAATTAAACAATCTTTGCGGCGATTCCTCCCAACCCTAAAGGGATTGGGTTTCCTCGCCGTCATTTTATGAATTTTTTCCATTTTTTATTTGCGAGCACAAAATCATGCGTCGATAGATCAGACAGTGATCGGGGTTTGTACAAAAAATCACCCGGCGATGGAAAATTCGCTCTGCGCGACGATTTTGAATATCTTAAAAAGAAGTATAACGCGACACCTACGGAGCTTGAGATTTATGCGGAGGTGTCTGGTTTCAAAAACGCTAGAAAGCGTCGTAATTGGCGCTAAAACCTTGTTTTTACACTATTTTGCGTCTTATCTGGCGCGTGAAACAAAATGAGTACAATCAAAGAAAAAGTCCGCGCGCAAGCCCGCGCATGTGAAAACCGCAGAGATTTTGAGAACCGCCATCTTGTCGGCCCGGTAGAATTGAAATACTTGTTAGAGCTTGAACGGAAGGGTTTGGCGTGTAACGCGGTTGATTTTTGGAGCGTAGAAACTCCCTCTAAAATCTGGCTAGCGGCGGCGAATCTTGTAGCGAACGACCTTGGTTTTTTCACGTCAAAGGATAATAAACTTGATTTCTTTTTAATTTGCAGTGATATTTTTCACCCAGCCGCCGATACAGAACATGTTCCGGTAAACGAAGTTATTAAAGTGAATGAAGCTTTCTTGGCTGAAGGGTGGCGTGGAGCGATGAAGTGGATCGTTAAAAAGCGCGGGATTAAAGATGATGAGGTTTGGTTTTTTGATAGGAAATAAAATGTTCCACGTAGAACAATTTTGTAAATAAACAAGTAAAATAATGAATCTTCAACTTTTTGTAGGTGGCTTATCTTTCTTTTTCGCAGCTCGCTTTTCTGCCACAATCATTAAATATTATTTTTTCCCAATTGGTAAAACTAATACCAAAAGAGATTTCTTTTGCGAATTAATCTCAAATTTCATATTGGCGGTAGGATGTTTAGTGGCGGTACTATCAAATTAATTCTTTAAAAATAAATTGGATAAGCAAAGTTCATTTTTAAAATTCCGTATAAGCGGCGAAGCGCAGGCGCAATTTAAATGCTATTGGCGCGCGGGCATTCTTTTGAAGCTTCGGCCATGAAACACTCTACCTGCCCAAAGTGTGGATGTGGTGGGCATTGCCGTAACAAATGTGAAGTTTGTGGAAAGGTGTTTTCTGATAAACAAAGTGGTTCTGGCGGGCGACCGGCGAAAGTATGTTTTGTTAAGTGTAAGGCGAGAAAAACACCGTGTAACGAAACATGGGCTTTAATGGAAAAAGGGAGCGGTGAATTGTTTTGAAAGTTTGAAAAAGAATAAGCCCCGATATTTTTTCAGATTTTTTTAAATTTATACAAAGCTTCTTTTGTTAGATTTTCAAAAAGGTAGGGGGGGTGGTATATCATCGCAATATAATACAAAACCTACTCAATTATTTTTATTTGAGTAGGTTTTGTAAGGTTAAATAGGTAAAGGGATGAAAAGGATTAAGTGTGGTTAAGGGATTAAGAGGTGAAGTGTGGAATGGAAGTGGTGGAGGGTGGAAGGGGGAAGGGGGAAGGGGATAAAATTTAATTTTGGGGAGAGGTGGGATTGACTGCCACCCCCGGTCAAATCCTCCGCACCCTCCCTTCTCATATTTCATAAACCGCCACCCCATCGCTTCGCCCATCCCCTCCTATGTTCTACGTAGAACAAGAGGCGGGAGAAAGGGGCGCGAGTGTCTGGGCCTGTGTGTTGGGTTTTCGCCTCTATTGCGTTTTTACAATTCTAAACTGATTTAAATCAGGTAAAAGAGGTAAGGATTGAAAGGGGTTGTTTTGGGACACAAAAAAGCCCGGCGGTTTAGGCCGGGCTTGTACGGGTTACGCGGCGACAACCACGCAGGAGACTTGTCTCCAGTCGCACCGGCCCCAGAGGGCCAGCACCTCACGGGCGGGGACGCCGAGCGCCCAGCACGCGGCGAGACCGCGCCGGACGTTTTCGGCGTCTCCCTCCCACGCGTGAATGCACGGGAGGATCACGTCTGGGACAATCTCGGCCCCAGTCTTGTCCGCCCAATACTCTGGTTCGCGATCCGCGACGATATTGCCGTCGTCGTCGTAAACGGCATCAACGGCCGGGATGAGGTCCGCAACCTCGTTAATGGCTTTAAGGGTTTTTTTATAAGCTTTCATCGCGATGCAACCTAGTCCCGTTTGTTTATGCGTCAAGCCCCATTTCAATTTCCCCACTAAGTAGTTTTACCTATCACTCAGACACAAAAAAGCCCGGCCTGATAAGGCCGGGCATATCAACTCACAGGTAGATCCCCTCAGACTCCAGCAACTCGGCAAAGCTGGATGGGTCGGACTCCTCCCAGACGGGGTCGCCGTTGGTGTCGGCAACGCGCACGTCGCCGAGCCGATATATCGTCACCTTTGCGTCGCCTGATTTGCCGTTGTCGCCGAGCTTGGTGACGGTGGAGATGCCAGCCTTGCGGGCTTCGGCGACGATCCCAGCGGAGTTGAGGTTTTCGATATTGATGGTTTCGGAGGTCATTTTTATCTTTGGTTTTGAGGATGAAGGTCAAGCGGGTTGCTTAACTCTGCTAGCAACCTAGCGCCACTCGCGCGCAAAGCAAGCCACATTTTGATTTCCTTACTAAGTAGTTTTACGTATCACTCTTAAACCGGGCAATCAATCGTCCCCGCGATTAAAAAAAGCGCAACAATGACGAGCACGACAAGGATCGTTTTAATAGACTCTTTCATTGGTAGGGCGGGAAAGGATTAGGCAACAAGGGCAAGCCAAAACCGCTTATACTCCCGCAAATCCCTTGCGAGTTGTTCCTTTTCGGCGCGGTTCAAAAGGATTTCTTCTTCTTTCTCCTGTGCTTCGCGAACACGGTCAAACGCCTCTTCGAGTTTGGCACGAAAGCCGATTTCCGCTTCTTCCCGCGTTTCGTCGTCTGACCCGCGGAGTGTCGGGGCGATCTCTTCTGCTATCGCGTCACAAATTTCCCGATCCGAAAGGGAAAGAATGCCGGGCAGTGCGGTTTTACAAATCGCAGCAAAGCGGGATTTGATAAGTGCGAGACGGTCAAGTTTAGTCATGGGATTTATTGGTTTGAGTGTTGCGGTCTTTCATCGAGGAAAGGTCAAGCGCCATTTTTAACTTTTTCAAACGCGACAAAACCTTTCGCCTCGTCACACAGTGCGGAGATTGCGGAATTGTTTTCGACTCCGCTTAAATGTTCGCTCATATCCACCAGATCACCTGTTTTTTTCTCGAATCGGAAAAAGCAATCCCTTTCTGGGATATCAGAGCAGGGAAAAGAAGAGTTAAAAAGCGTAATTTCTTCCGCGCTAAAGCTTACTTCGTCAATAGAACCAAGGTTTTTAATTTTCATTGTGGGAATATTAAAGTTGCAAAATTAAACAAAAGCAATCCCTATTTTCATTTTTCCGCTACGTATTTCTACGCCGATTTAGGTTAATACTTTGCGGCGGGGTGCTCCTGTTCGCAAACGTAAACATGAAAATGCGCAGTGCCGCGCGGCGCGCGATAGGTACGAAGATCAACTAAATTGACGTAACTTGCATCGCTGCGGTTTCTTACCCAATTTTCCACCCTGTCAGAATTAACTTTTGACGGGTCAAATGCCCATGCGCAACGGCTTGCCCCGCCCTTAGCTTCTCCCCACCCGCTCATAAATTTGTCTTTCATAACTACGGCAAGGCAATGCGTTTTTTTCTGTGCTTCGGTGCGGTCGTCTTTAGTGATCATGTTTAAACCCTATTTTGAGTTTTTGGAAAGTCAAATCTTTTTTTACTTCTTCGCAACTTTTCCGCCATTTTTCCCGCAATTTCCCGCGACATAATCGAGCCAACGATTGCGGTCAAAATTTGGGCCCCACATGGCGCAAAAGTCGGCGAGAATGGCAAGTTGCGAATTTGTAAACGTATCGCGCGCATTCGCAATGCAGGAGAGTTGCGCATCATGGGCACGGATTGCATCAGCAAGGGCAATGAAATGTTTCTTAGTCATATTAGAGGGGGTTTGAGAGTTAACTGAAAAGAGGAAAAAGGAAAAATTGAAGAGTGTCAATAAAGAATTTAAATCTTTTTGCCCGTAACAAGCTTTAAATGCGAAAGAGTTGCGAGAAAAAAGTTTCCGTAAATATTTCCCTGCATTTCTGCACAAAAATTCCCGTAAACGTCTTTTTTTACAATTCCCGCAAAGGCGTGATTTGTGTATTTCCGGCGGCAATATTTTCTCGCCAATTTTTTAATTTCCAAAATTTCCGCTTTTTCGGTTTCGCTAAAAGTTGTTTTGTTCATGGGAAAAATTAAAAATGAGTTTTAATAAAAGGTCAAGCTGGAAATTAAAAAGAAACGTAACTTTTCGCTGCCCGACGTGCGCCGGAATAAGAGCCCCATGTTTTCACGTCGCCGAAACAAGTGTGCAAATAGCCGTAATCTGTTCCGACAACGGCAAACCGCATTTTTGTTTCTGTCACCCAAAAACGCGCCACCGTTGGCTTTTTAAAGTCACGGCAACGAATGTCTATCCCGTTTTTGAATTCTGGCAGTTGTTTTTTCATCGTGGAAACACTAAAAACAATTTTCCCACCCGCGTCAAATTCAATTTTCAATCCCCCGCAAAATTACTTTCTCAAAAACCCTCTTTTCCTATTGCCCTTAAACCAAGGTTTTGCCCGGTTTTGGCGCGGTCAGTCCCCCCTTGTAACATATTGGAAGGGATTAAAGAGGTTTTGTCAATGCTTTTTGCGCTACGTAGTTTTACCCATCCTTAAAAGAAATTTTCCCCTTGCCTTTGCGCCACGTTCTGTTTGGTCGCGGGAAACTTTGGGAAGCGTAACAGGAAAAACGAAGTGTGTCAAGCAGGAATTTGAGAAAAAAATTTTCAAACTTCCCTATTGACATTTGCCCTTTTAGGGCGTATGAGCGAAAAATGGGGGCGCAAAAAAACCCGGCCTTGTTAAAGACCGGGCTGAAAAATTTTTTATTTTTTCAAACGTAGCTTGCCAGCTCTTTTCCGCAAACAATTTCCAAAATGTCAGCCCCCTCATATTCCACAAAATCCTCATAACAGGGTTCAAAAATTTCCTCTGTTTCCGGGAGTTTCGTTAGAATTTCTTCGCACTGCGTATCCCAAAAAAGGGAATTGAAACACTCATGATCTGACCATTGGCGGATTTTGCGGATTGCGTCCTGAAACCCATTCCAAGGGAAAGCATCGTCTTCAAAAGAGTCGCGCGGCCCAAAAAACAAATCGTTGTTAGCTGCGCCGACATAGAATTTAATTTCCTCCGGGACGTTAATCCGGGCGAGAATTGCGGCATGAGCTTTTTCGCGTTGGCTTTCGGTAAATGTTTTCATCGTGAAAAGAGTAAACTTGAAAATTGAAGGGATTGCAAGGAAAATTTCAATGAAACCTAATCTTTTTCGCCTTCCCGCCGTGCTTTTTACAATTCGCCCCTTTCGCCCGCTTTCTCTCCCGTTCCTCCTCCCGTGCAATCGCGCGGGAAAGTTTGAAAATAACGTCTCGTATTTCATTCCTATCGTCTATTTCCCGTTGAATCATTTTAGGGTTTACGCTCCGCCAAGCTTTTTCGCAGTGCGGTTTCATCCATTGGAAAAGTATGCAGAAAAAAGCGGCTGAACAACCAAAAAAACATGCTAAACCGTTATTTTCCAAGGTTTTCTCTTTCGTTTTTGTTAGAAAAATAAAGGGCCGCGCCAAGGTTTTTCGGCTCTTAGCGCGGCCCCAGTTACCCCATTACTCACTAACTCACTCATTTACTCACACTTACACCCCACTAAATCCGATTCAATTCCCCAACTGAGCCGGAAAGGATTTTGTTTAAACGTCGGGATTCAATTCCCGCGCGATCTCTTCTAAAGCGAACCAAGCAAGGGCGTTTTCAATTTGTTGCTCTTTTTCCTCGTCAATTTCCCCGAAACAACCGAAAAGAACCGTGGCGACTTCTTCTTCAGTCACTTTCCAATCGCGGAGACAAACAAAGTTTTTGACGGTTGAAAGGGAAGACCCGCCAAAGTTTCCGGCGGTCTCTCCAAGCAGTTTTTTAATTTCCTCGCGGTTCTTACGGTAAAACTCTGACGTGTCCTTGTAATAGGTAAAACCGCAAAAACCGCCCGCCGCGCCATGCCGGGCGACATCCCCCAAAGAATCACGGTCGCCGATCTGATTAATGACGGCGCGGGTAAGCTTAGGGAAACGGGTTTCGGAGATTTTGATTTTGGAGGCTTTCATTTTTTTGTGAAGGGTGTTTAAGGATTAGTATTTTTTGAACGAAAATGAGTGAATCGGTTTACCGGGGATAAGTCAAGATGGTTTTTCGTTTTTTTCACTTTTACCTAGGCATCCGCACAGAGACCAATTTTCGATAAATCACCGCAAAACCGTTATTTACGGCAATTTCTTCGATTTGAAACCGGCTTTCATTCTTTTGAACAAAACGATTGAGCGCGGCGCGTGTTTTGAAATGTTTTTCGGTGAACATGGGAAAAGTGAATTTCAAAATCCCGCGCGAATCAAGCAAAAAAACTGTTTTCGTGCAACTTTCTCCCCAAACGAATAACGCGCCGGGCTTTTTCTTCGCTCATGCCGTGATAGCTAGCAAAGCATTCGACGGTGAGGAAATTGTTGAAATAGTCGAGGAACAGGGCGATAAGTTTTTGTTTCATGAGGAAAAGTGAATAGGTTTTTTATTGGTTAGTCAAGGGGATTTTACTGTAATTAACTAACGCCATTTTTTTTCTTTTTGTGGCATTAGTTAATTAAAACAATTCAAGCGTATCTCCATCTTGCAAATCGTAAAACATTCCACTAGAAGGACCGGAAAAAACATGTCTAAATTCAGGTCTTGAAAGCTTTGGCACTACAATTTTCACATTTTTTTCATGATTTAAAACAAAAGCTTTAGCCCAAACAGCCGCCTGCTCATAAGTCATTGGACCATGAACCAAAACCCTTCCATCGTCGAAACCATCGTCAACCAAAGAGATTTTTGGCTGACTAGAAGTTAAAACTCTATATTTTTCGGTGAACATGGTACAAGTGAATCGGTTTGCTGGGGATTAGTCAAGGGGATTTTCTTAGAAACGATCAAAAAACGCTTTCGCTGCTTTCTGAATCGTCGTCCGCATGATCTATGCGTCGAATTGACCATAAAATCCCATCGGTTTCAACGACAAAATCTTGCGGAATTTTGACAATTTGGATTTTATTTTCGTCAAAAAACAAACAGTTATTAGCTTCCGCGCAACGATAAAGGGATTTATACCCCACGTTTTTCCTAGCGAAAACTTTGAGCTGAAACGGACCTTCAATCGAATTCAGTTGTTCAAAATCGGGAAGTTGAACGTCCCGGACTTGTTTTTGCAAAGCTTCAACTTGATCTTGAATGTCTTCGATTGCAAAAAGGATTTTGTCTTTTTCAAGTGTCATGAGAAGAGTAAAAATGTTTGTGGCGCGAAAGTCAAGCGGGAATTAATTACTTTCTTCGGCAAACTTGAAGTCGCGGCCATATTGCCCTAAAAATTGACTTCCGTTTTCCAACAAAATTGTAAACTCGGGAATTTTTACCCCGTGCAAAGTTATTTCCTTGCCGGCTTTATCAGAGCCGATAAAAATTTCCCGCTCCATCCCGCCAACAATCCACCCTTTAATCCCCGGTTTATATTTCCCGCGATTGCCATCCGTTACAATTTCAATCGCAGTAGATGGAAACTCTGTCACATCGTCCCATTTAGCGATCCGGGCGCTTTTCAAAATTTTCTTCGCGAGCGAGATGGTCTTTTGAGGAATAGAAGTGTTTTTCATGAAAAAGAGAAAAACGTTTCCGGTGCATAAAGTCAACAGGAAAATGAATAAAAGTTTTCAGTTTTTTCGTCGCGGTCCAGTGGCGACGGCAAACCAGCAAACCTTGCAATTTCGGCGGAGACTATCCCCGCGATAGGAGAAAGATACCATGCCCCACGAAAATGCCTGACAATTAATCGCCAGCCTTCGGTGCTCACCCTATCTTTCCCGAAGTCTTCTAACGCTTTTTTCAAATTTGAATAATTTACCCCGGTTCCATACGCAAGCATACTTCCGCCAATGAAGACTTTATGGGTAATTGTTAAATAGTCTTCAAATCCCAAAAAAGTTTCATAAGACCAATCTTTTTCAGGTGCGTTAAACTCCGCAAGCCAATCGTTTAAGAGTTTTTCGTCAGTCATTTCAATTTAATTTTTTTATTATGGTTTGTTTGTTACGCGAGCAAAACACGAAGACCAACAATGTCAATCTTATAAGTGTGAAAGTCAATCCATGAACGCAGTGCTTTGTGGTGATTGCTTAAAACGTTTGAAAAAGAATGCCATTCAGCATCAAAAAACGAAGTAAATCGTCTTCCACGATATTTTGAAATACATTTGTCACCTAACTTAAATTCAATAACATACCAATCATGCCACCCGCAAAAGTCGTTTTTCGCAACAATTATTTGAAGTGAAAATGTTTTATTTCCAACTTTCCACGAAAAAAGTTCAAATATTACGTTATTCATGGCGGACAGGATTTAATAGGCGAATTATAATAAACTCTCAATACGAAAGTCAAGCCGGGATTAAAGGAATTACGTGATAACAAAAAGTACCATAATTTTCATTTGAAAATCCGGCGACAAAGTGAATTCTATAAATTCCGTTTTTCTCATCGAAGCTGTCGAAATCGAAAAACGTATAACCGTAATTTTCCAAAACGCATCGTTCGCAAATTTTGATTAAATCCGTTTCGTTTTGCGCAATGTAAACGCCTGCACTTTCACGAATAACGGACTCCATAAACACACTAGAACAAACGACGCAGGGGAAGGTTAGCTTTTTCATTGGAGGAAGCTAAAACTGTTATGGCGTGAAAGTCAATCAAAACTTTCAGAAAATCAAAACCGCATCCACCTCTTCAATGTCGTGCCGGTGCCCAGTTCCCTTAGAAATCGTTACGTAAGTATAACTTACAACGGTTTCCCCGGTAGGTTTCTTCGCTACTGCATCCCATTTTTTACTTTCCAAAGTAAGAACATGGAGGATTTCCCCGGAGATTACCGGGCGGGAAATGGATTGGATGGATTGTCCGGGATGGAATTTGTTCATTCAGTTGGATTTAACTAAGTTTTGCCAGTTCTTCGCGGGAAAGTTTGGTACGGTAGGTATTTGCTTTACTTGAACCCGAAAACTCGACATCCCACCTATTATCGTTCTTGTCCCATGCTTCAATTTCTTTGTATGGGTTCACGCGATATTTAATCTCGTCTTTATCCAAAAGTCGATACCCTTCAGACGCCCCATATTGTTCCGGCGTCAACTCGCGCGGATTATACGGGACATGGAAAGCCTCGCCGGCCTCTCCACATTTTACATCTTCTTTACATTCAACAATCTCCACTGAATCCACGTTCGTGCCGAGGTTCCGGGAGAGGATTTCACAAAGTTGTTTTTGAGTGAGTTGGATGTTCATGAGTTTTTTTTGTTTCTGGATATAGTAGAAAGGAGGTTTAGCGGGATTGCAAGAAAAATCTTTTGAGGACTCAATTTTAGTTCTCTGAGTTTTCAAAATTAACAATTTCCGCTTCAATTTTCTCAATTAATTCATCAATCTGTTTTTGGACTTCTTTTACGGTCCAATCGCCACGACCATCCGGGACCCATCCATTAACAGGGGTGTTGCCCACGGAGAAAAATTCCCACCCCAAAGCGGCTAGAACATATTCAGGATCACCGATTTGAATTTCGGCTGAAACCGTGTCGATTCCAAGTTTTTCCGCGATCAAATCCTCCGCCTTTTCCGCAAAGGAGTCCTTCGCGATCCACCCCGAATAATCCCCCTCGGGATGCGCATAGTCATTTTCCCCTTCATTATAATCCGGCTCGAACCCATCGTCCGGGCCGGGACTCCAATGGCCGCGTGTGTCGGAAAGCAGCGTGATGTCCGAGAGTACACCCGATTCTCTAAAATACTCATTTGCCGAGCAACACCAACTTGCTTCATTCACCGTGCGGGTTTTCCCGCTCACCGGGTCCAAAACCAGCGCGCAATAGCTTCCATGCGTGCAGGAATGCTCAAACGCGCGGAACTCCGCTACCAAATCAACCGCATCAAGCTCTTTCAAATGTTTAAGCGCGCTTTCCAATGCTTCCCTACTGTGTGTGCTCATGGTTGATTTTTTTATTGTTAAATTTGCTACGGTGATTAAAAGAAGAAATGAAAATAGGCGGGATTGCAAGAAAAATCTTTCAAAATTTCAAGTTTCCGTAAGTGAGCCCCGCCGCTACGCCGATTTTCGCGGCGCGCTTCTCTATCTCCTCTAAAACCAATTTTTTATGCTCCCTTACCTCGTTGGAACTTCCAATAAGGAGTAGTTCCCGCAAGTTTTCGGTTGAAAGATTTGAAAATTGGTTGCTTGTGTTTTCTTGAGGTTTCATCTTGTGAATAATCCAATAGTGTTTCCGCGTTAATGTCAACCGAGAACTTCCATTTTTTCCGGCGCGGGATCTTCCACCCATACTTTCACGCGATTTTCCCCGCGAACTTTCCTTGTCTTCAATCGGCCTTCCGCCGCCGCCCGCTGATAAGTCGATTCCGCCACATTGAAACCCTTCTCAAAATTGCTCTTGCAAAGGTCGTAAAACGCGAAAACCGTCAAAAAACTAGTGTCTGCATCCATCGTTTTAAGCGCCTGAATAACGGGTTCATATGAATCGAAAAACAAATAAAATTTCTCGGTGCCGCCGCCATACGAGACTTTTAAAACGTAGCTTTTAAAGTCTTTAACGATTTTAAGCGTGAAAGAAGAGAAGTCGGTACCGTTGACAACCCGGCCTTTTTGCTCGAAAACGACAATTTGATCCGGGGAATCGGTGAAGTTGTTAAGTTGCGGGAAGTTCATAGCGGAATAATGTAAACGGGTGATTAGTTGAAAAGTACGGTAGTGGACGAAATAAGGGTTTTCTTTTTCATTTGTGTGTTTTGAATGATAGAAATAAAAATGAGTTTTTCGATAAAGGCAAGGAAAATCTTCAATTTACGGAAAATTCTTTTTGAACTTCCTTTAGTCCCTTCTCCCTAATCATTTCCGCAAACTCTCCCTTAACGAAAAACACAAAACCGTTTTCCTCCATTAGCTCGAAATCCTTGGAGTTGCCCAAAGGACGAATTTCCTCCCCTGTCAAAATACACTTGAAAAGGTCTTTTTCGCATAAAATTTCATAAGAAACTTGTCGCTCCGGCGGTTGAGTTTCGTTAAAACGCTCTATCTTCTCAAATATAGGAGTTTTACTATACTTAGTGAGCGTTTGACTGATAGGAACGGGATTCATGATGGATGAAGTGAACGTATAAATTTTCAAAAAGTCAAACATTTTTTGAAAATCCTCTGAAATACCGTGTAAATTACTGCGCCGAGTTAATCTTGCAAAAGCTTAACAAAGCAAAAACAGTTCATCGTTAGCTACTCTGAATCATAAGTACCTTACATTTTTTGGCTCAATGTTCCGCCTGAGCCTCGCCTTTTTTGCACTAAACTTCTTAATTCGTTGATCGACGTAGATTTCGGAAAATGGTAATGGTCGGAAATATCCCTGTTACCTAGCATTTCAGAAGTCAAATTGAGAAAACCCCTAGTGATGCGTCCGGTAAATGGGGAAACCGGGATTTTAGGAGTTGAAATAAAAGCGGTGGAAAAGCGGTTTGTAAGTCAATTTGAAACTCCCTATCCGATAAAAGAAGCGGTCCTGTAGGCGACGGTAAAACTCCGTTTAAGTGGAAAATTGATAAGCAAAACGAAGTGGCCTGAGAGAAGTTTTTCCTGTGATGGGAATATATAACGTCTCGATTGGCGGCGAGTAGTAGAAGGCGCGGTTTAGGCCGAAATCTAAACTTAACGAGGTGATTGTTTTAGTTCAATTTCAAATTTCGGGGTTTTTCCTCTTCGCGAAAGCGGGGATGAGTTAAGCTTAAAATTTTTGTTGCCTGATTCGTGGCGCTTGAAAACTGTTTTTCAGCGTTCACATTCGGGAAGATTTTTTATTGTCTTCTTTTTTATGTTTGAACGGTGCGCCGGCACACAAAATCATAAATTCCCACGCTTAAACCTATATCATCAGGGAACACCTCCACCCATTTCCCGCAATGGGCACTGGCGGCAAAATCTCCACTTTGGATTTCCCCTTCTAAAATTAATTTCATGCCGCGCGGCGGCGCAGGCGACACTTCCGTAAGTGATTGATTAATGTTTTCTTTCATAGTGGAGACGACTCAAACGGGTTTTCTCACGATTTCAAGCTTAAAATAACGTGAAAACGGGAAATTTAGGACAAAAATCACGATTTTGTAACTCACCATTTCACAACACTTTATAAAAGTGAGGTATCATTTTCCTCCGGGGTTGGATCAACTTTTTCCGCTTGACTTATTTCGCTATCCAACTAGTGCAAAAATCCCACTAAACAGGTCAAACTGCACATGTCAAGCGGGAAAAATCAGGAAATTTCAAAAAATTTTGCGTGTTTTCGCAGATTTTTCTTGATTTTCACGAAAATTCAGCGGATTTTCCACTATCTCTTCAACGACTTACGTAATTTTTAGGACTGCGAAAAGTCTCTTTTTCACCGGGGTAAATACAACAGTGGAATTTCGTAAAGTGTTGCGGTGTAAGTGAGTTATAAAAAACAGGGTGTTTTCAAGGCGATTTCACGGAAAATTACGTAAGTCATTTTGAATTTGCCGATGTTTTTGCCGGTGTTTTACAGCGTTTTCTCGTGGCGCTTTCAATAGTTCGATACTTATCGAAGTGTAGAAGAATGGTGGCGCGGCGAGATTTTTCGAGCGGGAAGTGCGTGGAATGGAGTTTTATAAAGTGTTTATGGGAGAATGAGTTATAGACTATATGAATGATTATTTTAAAGTGTACTAGTGTATTAGTACAGTTATACAGTTGACCTTTTAAGAGGAGACTTTGACTGGCTCACCCAATTCCCCCAATTTAAATTCCCAAATTAAAATCATATTCATCCCCACATCTATCCCCTATCTATTCTCACCTATTCCTTTCACCTTCTTTATATCCCTCTATATCTATTTAAAATTACTCTATTTCCAAAATAATTTCTTTATATATTACTCTATTCCATTCTCTCAAATTTATCATTTTGAAAAATTGGTTTTGCGATCTAGTATTTGTAGTATATTTCAAAGGAAATTCCCCTCTGAAACGGTGTGTTTCGACAGGTTAAAAAGCATTATTAAAAATGTAATAACATTTCTCTTTTTTCACCCTTTATTTTCTTCCTATTATTCTTTGTTACATTAATAAATTTCAATCAATTTAATTTCGTTAATTTTTCCCTCGTTCTTCCTTCGTTTTCCCTTACTCTTACTATTGGTTTCAACAGTTCGATTGAGTTTAAACCGGCGCTTGCGCGCCTTTTAAGGCGGGAAAAACCTATTATCCTACTTGGGAGCCGTTGGACAACAAAAAACCCCGCTTAAACAAGGTAAGCGGGGGTTGTAGGGGGGTAGAGAAAAGATGCCGGGCGGCGCGATTTTAAATTGTTTATTCCTTAATTACAATATTCCCTGCAAATCATTTGCATTCGCGGCAAGCGGCAATGTCAACCAATTAAACCATTCCCCGCCAACTTTCCGGCACCCATGATCATTTGCGACATCCTCGGGGATTCGCGCGAGGATTTTAGAATTCCAAAGCTTATCCATCATTTCGCTAATAACTTGCGATTCAGCGGCGGTTTCGGATTGCAGGCGAATACGATCTTTTTGGATTTTAATTTTCATTTCAAATTTAAAAATTTCGTTTGTTACGCCCCTGATTAAACGCGTTAATTAACGAAAGTCAAGAGATTTTTTTACTTAGTTTTTGGGACTTTTGAAGTCGGAATATCTACTGGTTCGTATTGGTTTTTACGGGTTGCGGCTGGCGATACGTTCAGCGATTGCGAGAGCCTTGTGCTCGGTTAATTGAGCGTTAGTGATTGCGTAAGCGGTTCCGTCTTTGCTGATGATGTATCCGACCCAGTGACCGAATTGGTTTTGTTTGGCGTAATAATTTTTCATGGTATTTTGTTCGTTACGCCCTTCATCATGCGTAAGCGGTTGCGCATTGCAAGCATTATTTTGAGTCAATGAGTCGTGCATGGCGAATTGCGTCAAGTTTTTCAATTGTCACGTCAGGTTTTGGACAATCAATTGAACAACCATCGGTTGTAATAGAACGCCATCCGGTATGAGAAGCAAACGTGCAATAACAGCCAAGCGCAACCCATTCTTTCGCAGACATTTCATCTAAACCAAAATCAAAAACGCGGTAACGTCCCATATATGCAATTAAGTTTCCATATTGGTTGGCGCGTACTTTTCGGGCGTTGCGTGGCTTGTTGGTTTGTTCAATGGTTTTCATATGGCATGAACAAATTATATTTTACCAAAACTTTGAGATAAAGTGCCACGCGACACAAAGTAAGCCACATCCTAACGCTATTGCGGCAAGAAAGGCAAGAACCGTAAGAAGTTCAACAATTGTATATCCAGCAGACTTATTTTTTGTGTTCATAAAAACATCGAATCAGAATATTACGAAAAAGTCAAGGGATTTTCTTCAATTTTCACACTTCCGGCGCAAACAACTCTTCTCCGATTCCAAAGCTTTTGTAAGTCGCGGATCAGTTAGGAAATCACTAGTTTTACTCGACTCATCCAAAGGCGTATTGCGGACACACCACGCCGCAAAAAGTCGCAATTTTTCATCTTCATAGCCGATTTTGTCAAGATTGAACCTCCCCTAAGCTAAAGACCTAGGGGAGGTTCAAGTGAATGTCAAGAAACTTTCCCAAATTCCTTTAACTCTACATAATCAATTGCGCAGCCATCGCAGGTAATGAGAATGTTTTCCAATTCCTTCCGAGACATCGAATTTAGCTCTTTTAGCGTCATGTTGGTATGATTGGGTGGTTTTGTTTGAAAGTCAACTCAATTCTCGCGCAATTTCTCCAAAATCTCTTTTGCCACCCCATTCCCGGCGTTTCGACTAGAAGAAAGAAATTGAATGATTTCTTTTTGAAGTTTGAAATAGTTGGGAATCACTCCCTTACGTTTACGCAGCGCGTCAACCTCCTCTTTCCACCCCACAATCCTTTGCCGCGCCAAAGCAACCTCTTCTTCCGCTTGAGTGGCGCGTTCTTTGTAGTCCAAAATAGAAGTGCCGCCCGCATCCTTAATTGATTCCAACTCTCTTTCCAAATTTTCAACTTGCGATTCCAACTCTTCTACCTCGCGTCCCGCCATATCAGCTGCTTCGTTTTCAGAACGGACATTATCTTTCAAATCTTCAACTTCTTTTTGAAGTTCTGCGATTAGATTAGATGTAGCTTCGTTTAGTTCAGAGTTCAAACTAACCGTATTACCGTAAAACTCAACGGATTCCACATTTGTGAAGATAGCTCCGCGAGTTTGTGCGGCTTGGAGTTGAGAGATGAGGGATTGGATGGAAAGAGTTGTCATGATTTAGATAGATTGAGATTTTTTTGGTATAAGTCAACAAAAATCCCGCCGATTTTTCAACCAGCGGGAACTTTTTAATTCTTTTTAAACAAATTGCAAATCGGCCTCACCACCCATTCCCATCCCGCCACGAAAACCCAGCGGAGCGGCCCCAACCAAGGCCAAGGGAAGAGATATTTAATTTTGATATTTGGGCCGACTTTAATTTCGGGTAGATCGGCATTTAATACCCTAACGGTAATATAATTACCCGCCGCCTCATCAACGTAAATTTTACAATTTTTGCCACGCTGCGAATAAACTTTTGGAGATTGATCTGAGTGATTTCCAATATCGAAATCAACTTCTTTCCCATGAGACGCGATTTTACGAACCTCTACAAAAATACAATTGAATTCACCCTTAATAGTCGCGATAGTTCTCCCGGTGGAAACAACTTCTGGAAGATAAAACCTGCAAAATTTTCCACGGTTGACATCGAGGACATCTTCATACCCGCCAACGACAAGATTTGTGACGGTAATGGAGCCGTAAGCCCCGTTAGAACACTTCAAAGCCTCGGCGCATTGCGACCCATCTACGTTTAAGGCGGTAACATTGTTGAGTTCTGGATTTCCAGCGGTTGAAGAACCGATAAAGAGAATATGGGAATCTTGTTTTTGCATTATTTTTAAAATTGGTGCTCCGGGCGGGATTTGAACCCGCATTATCCAATTATGCGCAAACGGTTTAGGAAACCGCGCCAGTACCAGAGCGGAAAATCGTGAAATTAATTTTCTCTACCGAACTTCTCCGCCAGCCAAGCCCCAGCGCCCGACAGGATTACCCCGGCGAACCTCTCATTGACAATCCTCATGTCATCTGGGTTATTGCGCGGATCTCGCCCCAATTCTTCGCCAACATACCATTTAACTTCATTAAAAATGCGGTGTAACTCGGCGGATTCCGCTGAGATGTATTGGCGAAGGGATTGTTGCATAGTTATCTAAAAAATCAAGCGAAAAGATGCGGACATAAAGCCTCAACGTACTCTATACGAAAGTTCCATCAATAAGGTTCTGCGCGTGTCAATTTTACGAACCAAACGACTTGATTCATATTTATTTTCTTCGCGAACAA
>Ga0209201_1001874_pt1 | contig 22424 bp, 26 predicted proteins | sample AD_UKC055_MetaG_FD_184411 | JGI IMG/M metagenome (GOLD analysis project Ga0209201, IMG submission 184411) | Active sludge microbial communities of municipal wastewater-treating anaerobic digesters from USA - AD_UKC055_MetaG (SPAdes) (version 2) | ecosystem: Engineered > Bioreactor > Anaerobic >...
TTTTGAGTACATTGAAGTGTTCTATAATCGTGAACGCCTACATTCGACCTTGGGCTATCTCAGCCCGGCCGCCTTTGAGGCGGCGAATATCCCTTAACTATGTGTCCACTGAAATGGGGCAACCCCACGGCGCAGGCGCCGTTGGGGAGGGGGAGAAAAAATAAGGGGGTTTTGCAGGCGGGCGTAGCCCGCCTGCAAAAACCCACAAAAAAGTTCCCCTTCCCCCCCGCGCGCGGGGGGAAGGGGCCAGGGGATAGGGGCAAAATTGATTCTCAATCTTCAGCAATCACCAGGAAATCTTGCGTTTTTCAGTCAGTGACTGAACAGTCGCCATGTGAGTTGTGAGCCGCAATCCATGGGCAGAAACTGTGACGACTCTCTTCTCACGGCTCACTGATTTCTATTTTCGAAGGAGTGCGACTCGTGTACGGAATACCCCGTGGGGGATGGATTGAAGTTATTTGCGGCAGTATGTTCAGCGGCAAGACGGAGGAGTTGATCCGTCGCCTGCGGCGCGCGCAGATCGCGCGGCAGCGCGTGCAGGTGTTCAAGCCCGCCATTGATCAGCGTTACAGCGATACGGCGATCGCTTCGCATAACGGCCTGCAGCTGCGAGCGATTCCCGTGAATAACACTGCGGAAATCCGCGCCCAATTGGATACGGAAGCGACGGTAATCGCCATAGATGAGGTGCAGTTTTTCGATGACGCGATCGTGGATCTCTGTGTGGAGCTCGCCAATAGCGGTAAGCGGGTGATCTGCGCCGGCCTGGATATGGATTTTCGCGGCGAGCCTTTCGGCCCTTTGCCCCGGCTGTTGGCGGTCGCCGAGCAGGTAGAGAAGCTGCAAGCCATCTGTGTGGTCTGTGGCGGGCCCGCCAGCCGCACGCAGCGGTTGATCAACGGGGAACCCGCCTGTTATGAGGATCCTGTCGTCCTGGTAGGCGCGAGCGAGGTGTATCAGGCGCGATGTCGGGGCTGCCATCAGGTGCCGCATCGCGCATCCCAGCAGGGTGAGGAGGAACGATGAGGACTATGCCCATTCCTGATTCCGTTGACCATGTGTTGTTGGATGAAGAGACCATCCGCGCCCGCACGGAGGTGTTGGCGGAGCAGATCAGCCGCGATTATGCCGGCCTGCGCAACGAGGATTTTGTGCTCGTCGGCGTGCTGAAAGGCTCGTTCATTTTTCTGGCGGACCTGGCGCGCCGTCTGACCGTTCCGCATCGCGTGGATTTCATCGCGCTTTCCAGCTACACCGACGCGACGGACGTCCCCGGCGCCGTCCGCATGATTATGGACACGCGCGCTGCCATTCCGGGCCGCCATGTCCTCATCGTGGAGGACATCCTCGACACCGGCTACACCCTGGCGTATCTGCAGCGGGTGTTTAACGCGCGCGGGCCGGCCTCGTTGCGCACCTGCGTGTTGCTGAGCAAGCCAGAGCGCCGCAAGGTTGAGGTGTCTGTGGATTACCTCGGCTTTGAGATCCCCGACGTGTGGGTGGTGGGCTACGGTCTGGACTTCAATGATCGTTTCCGCACCCTACCTTATATCGCGGCGCTGAAGCGCAGCGTCTACGAGAAGAAATAGCGGCGCGGCGGAGCTATGGGCTTGCATGTTCTTCATAAAGGAGCATTTCTTATGAGTATGTTTGATGACATCGAAAGGGTTTTGTTCACAGAAGAACAGATTCAGGCGCGGATTCGGGAACTGGCGGAGGAGCTCAACGCGCAGTACACCGACGCCGACCTGCCGCTGCTCGTGTGTATCCTCAAGGGTGCGGTGGTGTTCCTCTCCGATCTGGTGCGCCATCTCAACTTCCGTCACGAGATGGATTTCATGGTCGTTTCCAGCTATGGCAGCGGCACCTGCAGCAGTGGGGTGGTGCGCATCCTCCTCGATCTGGAGACGAACATCGAGGGCCGGCATGTGCTCATCGTCGAGGACATTATTGACACCGGGCACACGCTCAACTACATCCTGCACAATCTGGAGACCCGCCATCCGGCCTCGGTTCGCATCATGACCTTGCTCAACAAACCCAGCCGTCGTGAGATTGACATCCCTGTGGATTTCTCGGGCTTCGAGATTCCGGATGAGTTTGTGTTGGGCTTTGGGTTGGATTATGCGGAGCAGTATCGCAATCTGCCTTTCATTGGGGTGCTTAAGCCGGAGGTTTATCTGCGCACGGAGGCTTGAGCCTGGCGCGACGTTGCTAGCGGCCGGCGAAGGAGTTGCGTGAGGGTCCACGTGCCTCACGCAACTCCTTTTGCTTTTGGGGGACGGCTTCAGTGCACATCGGCGTTCCGGCCCGTGGTAACTCCTCTAAATGTGGGTATAATAGGCGTATCCTGCAGGGATAGGTGAGTCGGAGTGTGAGTGTCAGAGCTTTGAAGATTGCTAACATCCTGATCGGCGTGGGGATCGCGCTGTTGCTTGCGGGCATAGGGCTCTCTTATCCGACCTTTAAACCTTATCTGGAAACGTTGTTCCAGACGCGGGACATAGCTACAGCGCCCCCTCTGGGACCGGAGGTCCTGGCGGCGGAGGCGACAGCGGCGATCCTGTTGCCGCTCGATCAGCCGGCGCCCCCGGTGCCTGGGGAGCCTTCTCCCACCCCGACGTCGCCGGGCCGGGAGCTTAAGGCGCCCATTCAGCCTCAGCCGACGCCGGCGCTGCTCGAACCGACGTCTGAACCGACGGCGCGACCTGCCCTTCGACCCACGCCGCCGCCGCCGCTGCGGGGTACGATGCCTGTTCACATTCGCATCCCCGCCATTAACCTGGATGCGCCGGTCACGCCGGTGGAGTGGGCGCCGCTGGAGACCGCAGACGGCGTGGAGGGAATCTGGCAGGTGCCCAACTGGCGCGCTGCCGGCTGGCACAGTAGCTCAGCGTTGTTGGGCGTCCCCGGCAATACGGTGCTGAACGGTCATAACACCACGTATGGCGAGGTCTTCCGCGATCTGTACCGGCTGCAGGAGGGGGCAGAAATCCTCCTCGAAGGTGAGGACGGGCTGATTTACACGTATGTGGTAGAAGCCCTGTACATCCTCAAAGAGGCCCATCAACCTTTGGAAGTACGTCTTGAGAACGCGCGTTATATTCTGCAGACCACGGACGAGCGGCTGACGCTGGTGACCTGTCACCCTTATGGCAGCATTCAGAATCGCCTCATCGTGATCGCACGCCCGGCGCCTGCGCCGCCGTCAGAAGGAGAACATCCATGAGTGTCACATTGATCCGCCGTATCCGCCAGAACCATGCCCTGGAACATGCCACGATCGCTTTGTTAGGCCAGCGTTATCCCCGCACGCAAGTCGTCGGCTTTTCGGGCCCGCAGGGGTTCACGCTGTACACGAATCTTTCGATGAAAGAAATCTACCCCGCAGTCCAGGAGGCGCTGGAACGCCTCGAGGGGGGTGAAGCGGCGCTGGCCTATCATCCCAATTGTGGGACTAATTTGCTCACGGCAGCTGCCCTCACGGTCGGAGCGACTTCCCTGGTGTTACAGGGCAAGTCCATCCACAGCCGCTCGGAGGGCCTGGAGCGGATTCTGAAGGCCATTCTGCTCAACGCTCTGGCCTTGCTGTTGGCGCCCCGCCTGGGGATGAAGGTGCAGGAAAAAGTGACCGTCGAGTCTAACATCGGCGATCTGGAGCTCGTCTCTATCCGCACCGATCCCGGCAAGGATTTCCGGCGCGTTTACGTGCAGACCCGCCATCCCTGAGCCATGCTGGCCATTTTTCACGGCGAGAACCGGCTGGAACAAGAAGAGGCCATTGCCGAGCTGCTCGTGCAGCTGCACTTTGAGGACGTCAGCGGGCTGAACAAGGTGGTCCTCGAGTCGCCGCTGGCCTTCAGCGAGCTGCGCCTGGCGTGTGACACGTTGCCTTTCCTCGGAGAGAGCCGCCTGGTGCTGGTGCGCGGCGCCCTGACACAGGAGAACGATGCCTGGGCCCAACAGGTGGCGGACTATCTGCCCGCACTGGCGCCTTTCACGCATCTGTTCTTCGTCGAAGGGAAAACTGTCCCGCTCTCCCATCCGGTGCTCAAAACTGCCCGCCAACTTGGCGCGACCGTCGTCTCCAACGTCCTGCCCAAACCCAAAGAGGTTCCCCCATGGGTCACGCGCCGCGCGCAGAAGTTGGGCCTGCGCCTGGAGCCAGCGGCGCTGGCGTTGCTGGTGCAGAATCTGGGTTCCCAGGTGCAGCTGGTGGATCAGGAATTGCGCAAATTGCAGGCATATAAGGGAGGCGCAGGCGTCATCACGGCGGAGGATGTGCGGGTGATGATGCCTTACATGGCGACGGCGGATGTCATCTTCGAGCTGGTGGACGCGATTGGGCAGCGCCGACCTGACGTGGCGGTGCGGCACCTGTCCCGCTTGATGGACCCTGGCACGCGGCCCGATGAGTATCTGCGCATTTTCGGCATGATGGTACGTCAGTTTCGGCTATTGCTGCAGACGCGCTGGCTGGTGGACCGGGGATGCACGCAGTCCGAAATCGTCGCGCGACTGGCTCTGCACCCTTACGTGGCGGAGAAAATGGCGCTCCAGGCGCGGCTGTTTTCCCTGCAGCAGCTGCGCCAGGCATATCGGTTGCTCTACGAGGCCGACCTGACGATGAAAACGGGGCAGATGTCCTACCCCATGACGTTGGAACTGCTCATCGCGCAACTGTGCCGTGTGTAGAGACGGCGTCTGTCAGACCCTGGCCGGCTCTGCCGTGAGCTGTTCCTGTCCCAGCCACAGGTAATGTTGCATCACCCTGGATGACGCGCGCACGAGGATATTGCCGATCCGCTGATCGCCGCCGGGCAGGGTGGCCGGATGGACGTAGCAGACATTCGGCTCGGCCCCGAAGCGCTCGCGATAGCGTTTTGCCGCCTGCGAAAGCTGGAGCTGCAGCTCCGCGCTGCCGTTGTCGTACCACAAAAGGCCAGTCCGCATCATTGGGCCCTCCTGCTAACCAGATACCAGCGCCTGGAAGCTGCCTCTTGCCGCAGCTCGAAAGTCCCCTCCGCGCAGCGCACCCGAAAGCGGTAACCTTCGACCACACCGCCCGCGCGCGTTTCCGTCCAAGCGCGTTCGACGGTCTTCACCGCGTAGCGCTGCCCGTGCCAGGTGAAACTACGGGGGAAATATCCATGGCTCAGCGTCAGCCGGTGGATGGGTTCGCCGCGGCTTCGGGCGGGCCTCATTGTTCCCCTCCCACGACGGTGAACTTGCGCTCGGTGGAACCGGCGGCCCACAGGCTGTTGGTGTCCCAGGTGTTTTGCCGCTGCGGGGTGTAGCCGGGCAGCATCGGCGGCGCGACGACGATGACGGGCGGCGCCGTGGCATTGTTCACCGGCTGGGCGAAGCGTTCCTGCAGCCGCTGTTCCTGCCGCCGCCAGAGCGTGCCGAGCAGGACCAGCGCCGGGGTCATGGCGGCCAGTCCGGCAGCCAGTCCTACCAACAGGGCCAGGGCGTCATCGCTGAGCCGCTGCGTCACCACGACGATGAAGACCACGACGGCCAGAATCACCACGAGCAACAAAAACCGCTTGAAGCGCGTTCCCAGACTCTCTCGTTCCATTTCAACCTCCGATTCTCAACTCTTGACCTTCAATTCCAGACTTTCAGCTCCTGATTTTCAACTTCCGACCTTCAATTTGTGCTTTTGGTCTTGAGCGCGGCGAGTTCTTCCTGCGCCTCGCGCTCGCCGAGGTAGGCCACCTGGAACCGGATCGGCAGGGCGCTGCCCCCGACGGCGATGAAGTCGCCCCGGCCGTTCAGCAGATGGGCGTCCGTCTGTGCGCGCCCTGAAGCGAGTCGCGCGTCCTCCGCCGAGACGACCTTCCCCACCAGGCGCAGCGGGAAATTCGCGCGCAGCACCCCGCTCAGCACGGCGGCGGAGGGTCGTTGCGTGGCCGCTATGAGGTGAATCCCCGCTTCCCGGCCACGCTGCGCCAGGCGCGTCAGCAGGGTCTCCACAGAAACATGGCCGTTGCGTCGCTCGTCCTGGATGATTAAATCCGCCATTTCATCAATGAAGACGACGATGCGGGGTTGCTGCTCGCCCTTCTGATCCCGCATCTCCATCAGCCGCACCAGCGATTGGAGCGCTTCAATGGCCTCCGCGATTTCCACCACGGGTGGGCGCGTGAGATGGGGCGCCGCTGTCAGCGCGCGGAAGGCGCGTCCCTTGGGATCGAGGCACAACAGCCGCAAGGTCTCCGGCGCGTTCGCCAGGGCCAGGGAGGTCGCCATGGTCCGCAGGAGCGCGGTTTTGCCAGAGCCGGTCGTCCCGGCGACGAGCACGTGCGCCACCTCCGGGGAAGAAAGCCGCGCCAGGAGCGGGGCGCCAGCGTCGGTGAGGCCCAGCAGCGCCGTCGCGGGCGGCAGTGGCTCCACCTCGGGCCAGAGGCCGGTGAACGTGACGGGGCGGGGTTCGGGATTGGGGAATTCGAGGATGATGCCCTGATCGGTGCGATCAATGCGCAGGGAGCTGACCTTCAGCGCCACGGCCAGGTCTTCTGCCAGCCCCCGCACGGCAGTGAAGCGGGTGCTCGGGGCGGGATCCAGCGCGAAGCGGATGAGGCGCGGGCCGACGGTCCCGCCGGTGACCCGGCCCGGCGCGTGGTGCGCCAGGAGGACGGCCTCGACCTGATCGGCCTGAGTTTCCAGGTATTGGCGTAACATCCGTGACATCTCTGTACTCACCTCTGAGGAAATAGAACGTTTGTTCTTGATCTCATTATAGAATAGATGTTCTATATTGTCAAGAGTATTTGGGATAAGTTGGGATAATTTGCGATATTTCTTGAGGGGGTGGGATTTGCTTTCTCCCCATCGGTGTTAAAATAGCTCCAACAGGCGTGAAGACTTTGAGGTGAGCATGGAAGAACGTTACAGCCGACAGATCGTCATCCCGGAAGTTGGGATCGAAGGGCAAATGCGGTTGCGCCGCGCGCGTGTGCTGGTGGTGGGGTGTGGCGGTTTGGGATCGCCTGTGCTGCTCTACCTGGCGGCGGCGGGCGTGGGCACGTTGGGCGTCGCCGATAGCGACAAGGTGTCGCTTTCCAACTTGAATCGCCAAATCCTCTACGAGACCGAGGACCTGGATCGCAGCAAGGTACTGGCGGCGGTGCGGCGCTTGCGGGCGTTGAACCCAGATGTGCGCGCGATTCCCTACGAGGAGCGGGTGTTGGTGGATAACGGTCCCGCCCTGGTCCGGCAGTTCGACCTGGTGGTGGACGCAAGCGACAATCTGGAGACGAAGGATCTGCTGAACTCGCTGTGTGTGGAGGCGCAGATTCCGCTGGTGTGGGGCGCGGTGCAGCGTTTCGAGGGGCAGATGGGGACGGTATTGCCGGGCTGTGCGTGCCGGCGCTGCGTGTTCCCGGTCCTGCCGAAGCCGGGAGCCTATCCCACGCCGGCTGAACTGGGGGTGATGGGGGCGACAGCGGGGGTGATCGGCTCGCTGCAAGCGCTGGAAGCGCTCAAAGTGCTGCTGGGGAAGGGAACCCCGCTGACAAATCGCCTCCTGCTATGGGAGGGCCTGACGCAAAGTTTCGATACCGTGGAGATTCCCCGTAATCCGACATGCCCGGTGTGTGGGACTCGCCCCGCGGTGGAATAATCCTGTAGTGAAGTGTGAAGGTGTGAGCGTGGGCACCTGAGCACGTGGGCACGGACTCTATTTTCCGAGGAGACGCCAGGTGCTGGCTCACATCATTCAAGGATGAAAATGTGCGGTCATTGTTCAGCCTGGCGTCAGGTAGCTCGACGGCGATGGATGAACCTTGGTAATCTGTAGCTTTTGCCCCTTCCCCTGCCCCCGGCAAAAAAATAGGGGGTTTTGCAGGCGGGCTACGCCCGCCTGCAAAACCCCACAAAAAAAGTTCCCCTTCCCCCCGCGCTCGCGGGGGGAAGGGGCCAGGGAATAGGGGGCAAAATTGATTCTCTATCTTCAACAGTCGCCAGGGAATCTTCCGTTTTTCAGTCAGTGGCTGAACAGTTACCCTGTGAGCCATAGCCCGTGAGCAGAGGCTGCAACAGCTCACGGGTCGGCTGGGGATGGAATCCCCAGCTGACATGAGCCAACCGCGCTGAAGCGCGGTGTTTGAGGACGTAGCAGCCCCGGGGTAAGGAATTTCTGATCTGATTCGTGAAATTCGTGCCCATTCGGGGCCATTTTCCGAGGAGAACTATCATGCAGAGTGAAGTCGAGAAGATTCAAAGCGCCTTGCGCGATGTGATTGATTTCGAGATCGGCCTGGATGTCATGGCGCTGGGCCTGATTCGCAACATCGAGATAACCGACGATACAGTGATCATCACCATGATCCTCACTTCGCCGATGTGCCCCATGGCGTCGTTCATGGTCCAGCAGGTCCAGGAGCGCGCCAGCGAAGCCAGCGGCAAGAGTGTGGAGGTGGTCTTGGGGCGCGAGATGTGGAAGCCGGACATGATGGAGCAAGAGGCGCGCAACGCACTGGGAATTTAGTGCCAGGCGCCAACGCGGAAGGGGCTGCGGCGCCGGAAATCCGGCTGGCCGTGGCCGTGTCTTGACAAAGGGTCCTTTCCGTGGATAATTGCTTCACCTTTACATCAAAAGCTGTGAAGGGGAAGAGTACGCAGAGGAAGCCGTCAGGGAGAAGGGGTCGGAGACTGGAAGCCCCTTTCGGCGTGAGCCTGCCGAAGTTCGCCCCGGAGCCGACATCTGAACGGGAGTAAATGGTAATGGGTAAAGGGGGCACCCTCATCTATCCCCATCACCCATCACCCGCCAACTAGGATGCTCCGCCTGGCCCGGCGTTATCGGGGCGCCCCATCGCTGATGGCGTCGCTGTCGGCTGTGGGACTAAGCGGGCCCGCATGGGCCAAGCAGGGTGGTACCGCGAGATCAACGCTCTCGTCCCGGCAGGGATGGGAGCGTTTGTGTTTTTTGGGAAGGGTAAGGGGTAAAGGGGGAATGAGTAATGGGGGCCCTCATTACCCATTACCGTTACCTATCACCTATCACCCATTATTGAGGAGGCGCGACATGAGCTTATTCGACGATTTGGAAGGGGTTTATGCCGAGGCGACGGGAGCGCTGGAGGCGGCGGCGGATGCGGCGGGGTTGGAAGCCTGGTATGCCGCTTATTTGAGCCGCAAAGGCGCTGTGACGCTGCAAACGCGCGTTGTGGGACAGTTGCCCAAAGAGGAACGTCCCGCTTTTGGGCAGCGCGTCAACGCGATCAAGGAGGCGCTGGAGGCGGCTTATGCCGCGCGCGCCGGGCAGCTCAAGCAGGCGGAACTGACGCGCACCCTTGAGGCTGGCGCGGTGGACGTGACGTTGCCGGGGCGCCCCGTCACGGAGGGGCATCTGCACCTGACGACGCAGTCGCTGCGGCAGATTTACGCCATCTTCGCCCGCATGGGATTCGAGGTCTACGAGGCGCCGGATGTGGAGCTGGAGACTTACAACTTCGACCTGCTCAACATCCCGGCCTACCATCCCGCCCGCGACATGTGGGACACCTTTTGGGTCCAGACCCCGCCGCATGAAGCGCGCTTGTTGCTGCGCACCCATACCTCGCCGGGGCAGATTCGGGCGATGCGCGAGCGCTCCGCGAATCAGGAGCCGATCCGCGTGATCCTGCCCGGCAAGTGTTACCGTTATGAGCAGATCACCGCGCGCAGCGAGCATCAGTTCTATCAGGTGGAAGGGCTGGCCGTCGGGCGCGGCATCACCCTCACCGACCTCATCGGGACCCTGCATCAGTTCGCTGACCTGTTCTATGGCGCGGGACGCAAGATCCGCGTGCGCAGCTCATACTTCCCCTTCACCGAGCCAAGCATTGAGGTGGACACAAATTGCATTCTCTGCGGCGGCAAGGGCTGCGGCGTGTGCAAATACACCGGCTGGCTGGAGATCGCCGGCGCGGGGATGGTGCACCCCGTCGTGCTGGAGAACGGCGGCTACGATCCCGCCGAGTGGAGCGGCTTCGCCTTCGGCATGGGCGTCGAGCGCCCCTCGATGATGAAATACGACGTGAGCGACATCCGCCTGTACTACGGGAACGACCTGCGATTTTTGAGGCAGTTTTAGGCGAGTAGAGAGCAGTGAGTAGAGAGCAGTGAGTAGTTGACTTCTAACCACTTACTGCTCACTAGTCGTTTTCCATTTCTCACCATTCACTGAAATAAGGATGTATGATGAGCACTCACCGCGAGGAACAAGTAGGTCTGGAAAAACTTTTGGCCTGGCAAAAGGCACGGGAATTGATGTTGTTCGTTCACCAACAGGTGATTCCTTTGTTGCCGGCTGACGAGAAATGGGATTTGAAAGACCAGATTCGTCGTTCGTCTAAAAGCGCAATGGCAAACATTGCAGAGGGCCATGGGCGTTTCTACTATCAGGAAACAGTACATTTCTGTTATATCGCCAGGGGCTCATTGGAGGAGACGTTCAGTCATTTGATAACGGCGCATGATTTGAATTACATCTCTGACCCTCTGTTTAGTCATGGCGACGCCATTGTGCGCGAGGCATTGCAAGTGCTCAACGGCTACATTGCTTACTTAAAAAAGACTAAACAGGGCGGCGACCTCCCCGACGGATGTCTCAAAGAGATAGGTTCTGACTATGACTTCTCAGAAATAGAGCAGGATGATGCTCGCTAACGACAGCTCACTGCTCACCACTCACGACTCACTACTGCAAGAGGTGAACCCATGAAAATTCCTTTGTCCTGGCTCAATGATTATGTGGAGGTGCAAGACGTCCCCGTTGCCGAACTGGCCGAGCGTTTGACTTTGGCCGGGATGGAGGTCGAGGCGATCGAGACCATCGGCTACCCCGGCGCGGAGCTGCCCTGGGATCCCCAGCTCATCACGACGGCGGAGGTGCTTGCGGTGCGGCCCCATCCCGACGCCGACCGGTTGGTGCTCGTGGAGGTGAATTACGGCGGGCCGGAGCATGAGATCGCGGTGACCGGCGCTCCCAGTCTGTACGCGCGCCAGGGTGAAAGCGACCTGCACCTCAAGGTCGCCTTTGCCTGGGAGGGCGCCATGCTCTACGATGGGCACGCCGAGGGTTTTGTGCAGCGCAAGCTCAAGGCGACCAAAGTGCGCGGCGTGCTCTCCCGCGCCATGGTCTGCTCCCAGAAGGAGCTGGGCCTGGCGGATGTCCATGGCGACATCATCTACCTTCCCGACGACACGCCGGTGGGCGTCCCGCTCACCCAAGTGTTGGGCGATTACGTCCTCGACTTCGAGATCAAAGGCCCCTTCGGACATCTGCAATGTGTGTACGGCATCGCGCGCGAGGTCGCCGCGCTTCTCGGCCGGCCGCTCAAGCGCACGCCGCTGGAAGCGGTCGCCCGTCTGGGAATGCGCACTGTCGAGCAACCCGACTTCGTGGACCTGGCGATCCCCGATCCCGATCTCTGCCTGCGCTACACGGCGACGCTGATCCGGGGGGTGCAGATCGGCCCCTCGCCGTTGTGGATGCAGCTGCGGCTGCAGCGCGCCGGCATGCGCCCCATCAACGTCATCGTGGACATCACCAACTATGTGATGTTGGAGCTGGGACAGCCGCTGCACGCTTTCGACTACGCCCAAATCCGTCCGCGCAGCGCCGGCGGCAAGCCCGCTATCAGCGTGCGCCGCGCCGCCCCCGGGGAGCAGATGCGCACGCTCGACGGCGAACTGCGCACTTTCGATGGCGAGATGTGCCTGATCACCGATGGCGGCGGTCCCATCGGCATCGGCGGCGTCATGGGCGGCCTGGAAAGCGAAGTCCAGGAGACGACGGAGGACATTCTCCTGGAAGCGGCGAACTTTGCCTTCCTCAACATCCGGCGCACCGCGCAACTGCTCAAGTTGAGCTCCGAGGCGGGGAGTCGCTTCGGCAAGCGCGTGGACCCTGAACTGGCGTTGGTGGCCGGCGCCCGCGCGGCAGAACTGATGGCCGACCTCGCCGGCGGGACGGTGGTCCCCGTGGCGGGAGATCTCTATCCCGGCAAGCCCGCGCCCGTCGCCCTTACCTACGTCCCCGCGCTGGCCGAGCGCATTCTGGGGGTGACCCTGCCCCTGGAGGAGCAGCGCCGCATCCTCACGGCATTGGAGTTCCAGGTGACGGGGGCTGAGGAAGGGCCGTGGGAGGTCAGCGTGCCCTCGTATCGTCTGGATGTGCGCCGCCCCGTGGATTTGGTGGAGGAAGTCGCCCGCATCTACGGCTATGACCGTTTTCCCCCCACTCTCATCGAGGAGGCGCTCCCGCCGCTGCGCCGCAACGTCTCTTTGGAGGAAGAAGAGCGCGTGCGCGACATCCTGGTGGGCTTGGGGCTGGACGAAATCATCTCGTATTCCCTGATTGACCCCGACGACGAGGGGCGCCTGATCCCGTCCGGCGCGAGGTTCGCCTTCCCCGGCGAGGCGGTCAGGCTGCACAACCCGCTTGCGCCGGAACGGTCGCAGATGCGACGGACGCTGCTGCCTGGAGCGCTGCGCACGGCGCGCAACAACCTGCGCTTTGTGGAGCGCATCGCCATCTTCGAGGTGGGGCGCGTGCACTATCGCCGCGCTGTGCCGAATCCCGCCGCCGGTCAGACGGGTATCGCCGAGCCGCGCCATCTCTCGCTGCTGCTGACCGGTCCCCGGCAGGGGCAGTGGTTCGAGCCGACCGACCGCTCACCGCTGGATTACTTCGACCTGAAGGGCCTCGTCGAGGTGCTGTTGGAGCGGCTGACGCTGGCGGATAAGGCGCAATGGGAGCGTAGGGCGCATCCGGCGTTCCATCCGGGGCGCTGCGCCCGGGTGGTCATCGCCGAGCGTGAGATCGGCTACCTGGGCGAGCTCCATCCGCTGGTGCGCGAGGCCTTCGATCTGCCGGAGCAGCCCGTGGTGCTGCTGGAATGGGATCTTGAGGCGCTGCTTGACGTCGCCCGTGACGCCGAAGCCGGCAAACACGTCGGCGCGCTCTCGCCCTATCCGCCGGTTCACGAGGACCTCGCCCTCATCGTGGATGAGGCGACGCCTGCCCTGGAGGTGCAACGCACCCTCATCCAGGCGGGCAATCCGCTGGTCACGCGCGCGCTGCTCTTTGACATCTATCGCGGCCCACAAATCGGCGCGGGGAAGAAGAGCCTGGCCTTCGCGCTCACCTATCAATCCCCCGGCAAGGCGTTGGAGGAGAAGGACATCGAGAAATTGCGTGGACGCCTCATCAAAGTGGTGGAAAAACAACTGGGCGCCAAAGTCCGCAGCGCCTGAACCTGGCGGGTCGGCCTCCGCGCGCGCCTTGCCGGGCCGTCAGGAGGCCGACCCGTCGCCGGGAAAGTTTGGGTAGGAGTAACATAACCTACTCTTCTTCATACAGCAGTTTCTCTAGTCTGGTCATTGCTGTGCGCACCGAACGGAGGCGACGGGCAGCCTCCGCTTCCGCTTCCGCTTCCGCATCCTGTTCCTGGAGCGTGGCCTGAGCCAGGCTGGCGGCGGCGCGTAGAAGGCCAAACGCCGCACCCTGCAGTTTGGTGTCGCTCTGGCGCATCTTTTCCGTCTGGGCGACGATCCCATCCACCACCGACCGCCAGTCCGGAGCCGGCCTGGACGGGGTCCGCCGATCCAGGCTGGTGCGGATCTGGGGTTTCCCTGATGGCCCGACCAGTTGCTCAATAATCCCTTCTCGTTCCTTCAGACGGCCGTATTCCCGGCTCAGACTGGCGCGGATGCTTCCGCCGAACGCGACGCGGTAGGGCATGAGAATGCCGTCGTAGATGATGCGGTTGCCGAAAGGCAAGAGGGTTGCCGTCACCATAACGGGTAAGGGGGCTCCACCCAAAACTACCTCTAATGGATCAATCAATCCCAGAACACCATAAAGGTGACTCTCTCCCTTGGCGTTCATAAACACCGTGTACGACTTCAAGTAGCGCATGATGTAGAAGTCGCCGGTAAGATGGTGACGCCAACTGGCGACAATGGCCAGTTCCTGCTCCGGCAACTGTTCCGGGTTCTCTGCCACGAAGCGTTCCAGCAGCTCGGGGTGGGCAAGGAGCGCATCGCGCAGCCTGGCAACCTGTTCAACGAGTTGCTGACTGATTTGCTCGGCAGCGGTAACATGGGGAATGATGTTCAGGTGCCGATTGGCATAGGCCAGCAAAGCAAAACGCAGCTTGTAGAACAGCCGGGTTTCTTCAGCGGACAAATTCCTCATGATGGCTCCTCATTACTTTACTTTCGACTCCGCTCTCACCAGCACCGCCGCCCGTATCTGCAAGAGCGACGGGACAATGGGGAGATCAGCGTCAGCCTGCGGTTGACCTCCAGGCCGACCTGGTTAGCGCAGTGGCCAGAAGATCGGCAACACCAGCATGATCACCGCCAGCTCCAGCAGCGTTAGCGGCAATCCCACGCGGAGGAAATCACGGAAACGATAGCCGCCCGGCCCCATCACGAAGAGGTTCACGGGATGACTGGTCGGTGTCATGAAGGCCATCGAACAGCCCAGGGCCGCAGCCATAGCCACAGCGCGAGGGTCGGCGCCGATTTGTTGGGCGGCAGCGATGGCGACCGGGGTCACCACTACCGCTGCTACCTGACCCGAGAGGACCTGGGTCAGCGCCGTGGCCAGGAGAAAGAGTCCTCCCGCCAGCGCCATCGGCCCCCCTTTGGCAAGGGCTGCCACCGCCAATTGGCCTAACCATTGGGTGGCCCCGCTCTGCGTCAGCGCGATGCTGGCCGGGAGCATGCCGGCAATCAGGAAGATGGAGCGCCACTCGATCGCCTGATATGCCTCGTCCATGGTCAGACAGCCGGTAAGGATCATACCCAGTGCCCCCAACATCATCGCTTCGGCGACGGGCATCAGGTTAAACGCTGCGGCCAGCAATGTCACGGTCATGATCATCACGGCGAGCCAGCCCTTCCGCGCACGCGGCGGCACCTCTGGCTCGGTCAAGACGATGAAGTCGGGATCACTGTGCAGAAAGGCCGCTCGCTCACGCAGGCCATGGACGAGCAAGGCGTCACCGAACTGCAGAGGCATGTCACCGACATCCGTGCGATAGGGTCGGCCGCTGCGCCAGAGCGCCACCACGTTCAAGCCGTACTTCTCCCGGAAGCGCAACTCTTTCAGCGTGCGCCCGACAGCAGCCCCGTGCGGCGCCGGGATCACCTCCAGCAACGTCACTTCCTCTGTAGCCAGCCCTGGCGTCCCGGCGTTGGCATGGATGAGCCGACCTCCCATTTCTGTCAGCTGTCGTACCCTTTCGGGCTGTCCGGCCACCAACAGACTGTCCCCCGCTCTGACGACCTGTTCAGGCCCCGGCGCCAGCTGGAGCGGTTGACCCTCGCGGCGAATGGCCAGAATGCTCAACCCAAATCGCTCCCCGATCTGGCTTGCCGCGAGGCTCTTCCCTGCCAGCGGAGAGTCGGGTGGAATTTCCACCTCGCTCAAACGCTCATCCAGAGCGTAAATCTCGGCCAATCCATTGGGAGTGCCCGGCGCGTCGGCGAAATGCTCGACCGTGTTGATAGCCGGCAAGAGGCGCCGCCCGGCGAAGAGCAGGTAGGACACCCCCACAAGCAGCATCGGCAGTCCCACAGGTAGGAAGTCGAGCAGGCCGAACGGGGTCAGCCCCTGATCACGCAACACGGCACTGGCCAGGATGTTGCTCGTCGTCAGGAGCGTCGCTGCCCCTCCCAGGATCACGGCGAAAGCCAGCGGCATCAACAGGCGGGAGGGATTGGTATGGGACCGGCGCGCGGCATCCATCACCGCCGGCATCAGTAACGCCGCCGCTGCCAGGTTGTTCATGAACAGCGAGAGGGACGCGCCGATCACCATCGTCAGGAGCAGCAGGCGCGTCGGGCGGCCACGTGTCAACCAGTACAGCCCATCCCCTATCCGCTGCGTGACACCCGTGCGGTACAACCCCTGGGTCAGAATGAAGATGGCTAAGATGGTGATGACGGCGGAACGGGAGAAGCCCGAGAAAGCCTCTTGAAGGGTGATGACCCCAGCGATGGCCAGACCCAGGGCCAGGAGCAGCGCCACCAGGTCGGCACGCAACCACTCCGTCACCATCAAAATGATGGCCACAGTGAGAAGCAACAGGGTGATCAGCGCTTGGTCAGTCATATCTGTCCCGCCTCAACAGGCCGCACGCATCCTGAGCAGAGAATCCATGGCTTCCCGTAATGAGGTGTGTCTTTCCGGAAACGTCCTGGACTCTGGCGAAATTATCTATCTCGGATGGGGTCCTTGGGCCATTGAGATAATTTCTGGCATACGGTTCGTGCGGCAGCCCTGATTCCCCCGGGCCGACAGCCCCTGCTCGCTCCCGGCCTGCTACACGGAGCCCCGGCGATTTGAAGGCGCGCCGGCCGATTTGCTACCATAACTCTCCTTCTCTCCATTCCGCCGAGAGAGGCGCGTCGAGGTCTAAGGGGGGAGTCTTGGGAAGCCGAAAAATCATCACTTCCTCGTCGGCGGGGGAAGGCACGAGAGCCCCTTCCGCCCTTATAAACAGCGGCCCGCGCCAGAGTTCCCATCCAAGCCGCTCATAATACTCCACGCTGAAGGGTGACAGCGCGGCCAAATCGTAGTCCTGCACTTCAGCTATCAGACGTCTCATGATGGACGACGCAAAACCGCGATGTTGATAGGCCGGTTCTGTGGCGACTAATTCGACATAGGCCGTGCGCAGGGGAGGAGCAGCGCCAACCTGCAAATATCGTGTGATCCATAACGCGTGACTGACCCATACATTGTTGTAAGAGCCCAAAACGTGTGTTGCACCCACAAATGTTTCAAACGCCTCTTCCTCGTAGGCGCGATTGACCAGTGTGATGATGTCTGGCCTCAACTGCTCTGAAATGAACGCGCTGGGAATAACCTGTATGCTCAGGTGATTTGTATCATTGGATGACATTGATCTCCAGTCCTTAACTCGGCGCCTCAAATCCCCGATTTGGGGACAGAGGGTCATCATGCGGTTGGATCCATTTCCACCGCCTGGCTGCGCAATTCCCTCATTTGGTGGTTTCGACGCGCTGCCAGAGCTCCGTGAACTGCATCTTCCGTATCCGCACGTTGAGGAGCACCAGCAGCCACAGATGGAGCCGTGCGAGGAAGAGGAGCAGCGTCCACAGCAACTCACGCGCATTGCGGGGATACCTCAGCGCGAGCGCCGTGCCATAGCGGATCTCCAACCAGGCCGAGCGCATCTGCACGGGGGAACGCCGGACGTAATCCTGCGCGTAACCGCCCGCCGAGCGCACTTTCTGCCGCAGCCAGTCCCGGTACGTGGTGGGATATTTCACCCGCACCCGCGCTTCCGGCGCGTAGCCGATCCGATAGCCTTGCTCCGCGATGCGATGCGAGATGACGGCGTCCTCCGAGAGCGCGTCGGCCGGCACCGGCGTGAGCACGGCGCGCCGCACGGCGAAGAGGTAGCCAGAGCAGACGAGGAATCCCCCCGCCGCGGCGCGCGCTGCTCGTACCGCATGGGCGCTGTCTGTGAGGAGCTGGGACCAGTAGCCTAACACGGTTTCGCGCGGGCTGGCGCTGACGGGACGCCCGCTCACGGCGCCGACCTGCGGATCCGCGAAGGGACGCAGCAGCGCCTCCAACGCCCCCGGCTCGACGACGACATCGCCGTCGCTGAAGACGATGATCTCGCCGCGCGCTGCCTGTAGCCCAAAGTTCAGCGCCGTGGGTTTGCCGCGTTGCGGATCGAGGACATGGCGCACGACGGGGTAGCGCCGGGCGTACTCCTCGACAACGGCAGTGGTTTCGGGATCGGGCGCCACCACCAACAGCTCCGCGTCCTCCGGCAGTTGCGCCAGAAAGGCCTCGATGGCTTTGCCGACCGTCGTGGGCTCCCGGTAAGCGGTGATGAGGATGCTGATCATAGGCTCCTTCCCCAATCCCTCACGGCGTCGGCGCTTGCCAGCGCTCCTGCGGTTTGCTGCTCTCGGCGATGCCCGTGCGCGGCTGAGTGGGCGACGACGTGAGGCGCGAGGGGATCATGGCTTCTCCTGGCGGCGTTCGAGATAGGCGGCCAGCCGTGCGAGCTTGCCCCAATCCCCCCGAAGGGCGTAGATGATGGCGAGGTGCGTGAGCCAGACGCGAGGGCTATCGGGTTCCGCAGCGAGTGTCTCCAGCACTTTGACGGCGACGTCGTCCGTGCGGCGCGCTTTGATGCAGGCAGCGGCGGCCTCTTCCAGGAGCTGCCGCCGCGAGGACCGCAGGGGAGGCGCGGCGGCTTGGGCGCGTTGAGCGAGGACGATGCTGCGGGATTTTTCCAGGAGGCTCAGGACATCTTCAGCGGTGAAGGGCTTGATCAAATACGCGGCAATCCCCGCGTTCACCGCCTGTTTGAGGGTGAGGGCGTCCTTCTCCGCGGAGATGATGATGCACACCAGCTCCGGTCGCCGGGCGCGCATTTGGCGGATGGCCTCGATGCCATTCAGCTCCGGCATGTTGACGTCTACCAGGGCGATGTCGGGACGCTGTGTCGCCGCGAGGGCAACGGCTTCGCGGCCGTTAGCGGCGCTGCCGACCAGCTCCACATCAGGCGCGAGGGAGAGGATCAGCTCGATGCTACGCCGCGTTTCCGGCGCATCGTCGGCGATGAGCACGCGCATCACCGCGTTGGGAGTCGCAGGTCTGGATGCAGGTTTCATGATGCTCTCACGTCCAGGGTCACCGGGCCGCCAGGGCCCCACGCCGGGCTCGCTCGCGGTTTTCTTCCGTCAGGCGGCCGGCTCTTTGGGCCCTGGCAGCTGTTGGGTAGGGGGATTGCCACAACGGGCCTATTTCAGCATCGGCATCCACAGGCCGCTGGCTTTGGCGCAGGCGATGGCTTCCTCGTACCCCGCATCCGCGTGGCGCACGACGCCCATCCCCGGATCGGTGGTGAGGACGCGCTGCAGGCGCTGCGCCGCCGCTGCGGTCCCATCCGCGACGATGACGACGCCCGCGTGTTGCGAATAGCCGATGCCCACACCGCCGCCATGGTGGAAGCTCACCCAGGTCGCGCCGCCCACGGCATTGAGGAGCGCGTTGAGGATGGGCCAGTCGGAGATGGCGTCGGAGCCGTCCTTCATGGCCTCGGTCTCGCGGTTGGGACTGGCGACGGAGCCCGCATCGAGGTGATCGCGCCCGATCACGATGGGGGCCTTGATTCGCCCCTCGGCGACGGCTTGATTGAAGGCCAGCCCGGCCCTGGCCCGGTCGCCGTAGCCCAGCCAGCAGATGCGCGAGGGCAGTCCCTGGAACGCGACCCGTTCCTGCGCCATCTTGATCCAGCGCTTGAGGTGCTCGTCCTCGGGGAAGAGCTCCAGGATAAGGCGGTCGGTCTCGTAGATGTCCTCCGGGTCGCCGGAGAGCGCCACCCAACGGAAGGGACCTTTGCCCTCGCAGAAGAGCGGGCGGATGTAGGCGGGCACGAAGCCAGGGTAGCTGAAGGCCTCGGTCAGGCCGTTATCGAAGGCGCGCTGCCGCAGATTGTTGCCATAGTCGAAGACGACGGCGCCGCGTTTCTGCAGCTCCACCATCGCGGCACAGTGCACCGTCATCGTGCGGAGGGCTTCCTGCTGGTAGCGCTGGGGATCAGCCTGGCGCAGCGCGACCGCCTCCTCGAAGCTCATGCCATTGGGGACATAGCTCAGCGGGTCGTGCGCCGGAGTTTGATCCGTGACCAGATCGGGCACGATGCCGCGCCGCAGCAGTTCCGGGAAGACGTCGCCAGCGTTGCCGATGAGGCCGATGGAGCGCGCTGCGCCGCGGGCCGTGTAGTGGGCGACGCGGCGCAGCGCCTCGTCCAGGTCGTCGGTGATTTCGTCCAGGTAGCGGTGATGGAGCCGTCGCTCGGCGCGCCAGGGATCCACTTCCACGCAGAGGCCCACCCCTTCGTTCATGGTGATCGCCAACGGCTGAGCGCCGCCCATTTCGCCGAGGCCGGCGGTGAGGACGAACTTCCCCTTGAGCGAGGCGCCCGCTCCGTAGTGTTTTTGCGCCGCGGCGCCGAAGGTCTCGTAAGTGCCCTGGAGGATGCCCTGCGTGCCGATGTAGATCCACGAACCGGCGGTCATCTGCCCGTACATGATCAGGCCGGCCTGTTCCCACTTGTCGAAATTCGCCTGCGTGGCCCACGCCGGGACGATGTTGGAGTTGGCGATCAGCACGCGCGGCGCATCTTCGTGGGTCTTGAAGACGGCCACGGGCTTCCCCGATTGAATCAGCAGCGTGTCGTCTACGTCCATGCGTTGCAGGGTGTCGAGGATGGCGTCGAAGCATTCCCAATTGCGGGCGGCCTTGCCGCGTCCGCCGTAGACGATGAGGTTCGCCGGGTCGCCCGCCACTTCGGGATCGAGATTGTGTTGGATCATGCGGAAGGGCGCTTCGAGAAGCCAGTTTTTGCAGTGCAGTTGCGTTCCCCGTGGGGGATGGATCACACGTTGAGCCATAAGATTTACCTCCTTTTGCTGGTTGCTGGTTACTGGTTACTGGTTGCTGGTTACTGGTTGCTGGTTACTGGTTGCTGGTTGCTGGTTGCTGGTTTGCTTTCCCTCTCAGTATAGCACGAAAGTGATTGACAGAAAAAGGTTTACTTTTACAATCGGAACGTGGGCAGGTCCTGGCCGCAGGTTGCAGCCCCCTTGTGAGCGTGGAAACGTGTAAGGGTGCGAAGGTGTGAACGTGCGTGAGAAGATCATTTACGCATTACCCGTTACGCATCACGGATTACGCATTTTCTGGAGAATCGTGCATGGCTGTTGATCTGGAAAAGGCAGCGGAACGGGGCAACCCCTCGTTGGTGTGGCGCGCCGGGCAGGATCGCCGGTTGGCGATGGTGGAGCGCGTCGCGCCGCTGCAAAGTCGCCGGGTGCTGGATGTCGGCTGCGGCGTGGGGATGTACACCTCCGCATTCCGGCGCAGCACGCCGGCGGTGTTCGGCATCGAGGTGGAATTCGCGCGCGCCGTGGAGGCGCGTCCGCGCGCTCAGGGCATCGTCCAGGCGGTGGGGGAGATGTTGCCCTTTGCCGATGCCAGCTTCGACGTGGTGTTTTCCCACGAGGTGTTGGAGCACGTCAGGGATGACCGACTGTGTGCGCGGGAAATGGTGCGGGTCGTGCGCCCTGGCGGAAGGATTATCATCTTCGTCCCCAATCGCCTGTATCCCTTCGAGACGCACGGCATCTACGTGCGAGGGCATTACAGGTTCGGCAATATCCCGCTGGTCAACTGGCTGCCCACGCCGTGGCGGAACCGGCTGGCGCCGCATGTGCGAGCGTACACAGCGCGCGGGCTGCGGCGCCTGTTCACCGGCCTGCCGGTGAAGGTGACGTCGCACACGGTGATCTTCCCCGGCTATGATAACATCGTCGCGCGCTGGCCGGCATTGGGACGTCTGTTGCAGCGCGTTACCTACACCCTGGAGCGGACCCCGCTTCGCGCCCTGGGCCTCTCGCATTTTCTGGTGTTAGAGCGCCTTCCCTGAGGGGAGCTGCAGACCTCAGTAGCCTCCGCGAGGGGCGAATGTGGCGCGCCTTTCATGTCATGCCCCTGCCGACTCACTCGCCTTTGAAATCCCCCAGCCAACGGATCAAGGGAAACGCGGCTTTGACGCCGTTGAAGAAGCGTTCATCGGCTGTCCATAAAGGGCAGGCGAGGTGTTCCGCTAGCGCCAGGTAATGCGCGTCATAGGTGGTCGGCAGATTGAACTGTGCGGCGAGTTCGAAGGCGCGCGTGGCAAGCCCTGAGGGCTGGAGATAGGCAATATCGAGTTGTAGCGCTTGTTCCAGGGCAAGGCGCGCGTCCTCCCAGGACAACGGCCCATGCAGCGCCTTGCGGTAGAGCGCGGCGGTGACCTCATATCGCAGAAGTGAGGGCGCACACACTTCTTTTTCCTCCAACGTCACCCGCGTCCACCATGCCAGAGCGAGGGGGCTGAAACGCTCGGCGGTCACCAGCGCGATCACGAGATTCGCGTCAAGGCAGAGGGTCGAGGAGTTGGGCATCGCGTTCCTCCCGTAGCTGGTGGAGTTCTTCCGCGCCGGCAGGCATTTCGCCGTACTTCTCGAACAGCGTTTTCTGAAGCTGTTGGATTTGTAGGAGCTGTTCCCGGCGGCGCTGACGTCGAATCTCCGCTTCCAGAGCTTCAGCGGCGAACCGTGAACGTTCTCCTGGAGGCGCGAGGCGTTTGAGTTCTTCCCACAACGCCGTGGGCAGCACCAGGGTGACGCGCGTCGTTTCGGTCATGGTGGACCTCCTTCGAAAATGGCCCCGAATGAACACGAATTTCACGGGATGGTTCAATTAAGGGCTGAAATTGGTTGACACTTTTGGTACCTTGAAAAATTAAGCTGACTGGGCCGCCCCGCGGGAGCCGAATAGCTGCCCCAATACTTCCGCCAGGGAAGGCGCCTCTTGC
>Ga0209201_1001875_pt1 | contig 22418 bp, 19 predicted proteins | sample AD_UKC055_MetaG_FD_184411 | JGI IMG/M metagenome (GOLD analysis project Ga0209201, IMG submission 184411) | Active sludge microbial communities of municipal wastewater-treating anaerobic digesters from USA - AD_UKC055_MetaG (SPAdes) (version 2) | ecosystem: Engineered > Bioreactor > Anaerobic >...
TATGCGTCACGGCCATGGATCTGCAGGACCTACCCGTTCATGCTTTCCGGAGAGGATCTTATGGTCTTTCCGTGCAGGGGAATCGGGGGGACCCTCTCAGAAGGTGCAGCCTGGGAAATCGCCGGGCGTCTTCTCGCACGGAATCTGGCCGAAAAGGAGGAGGAGGAGCGGGTTCGAACCCTGCTCTCCTCGAATCGCATCCCTGCAGGTGCTGAAGTGCTGATCGATGGAACCGGGATGAGGATACTCTGATGGCTGAGATTCGGATCATCGGAACTGCCCATGTCTCGAAAGAGAGTGTCCGCGAGGTGCAGGAGGCAATCGCTGAGTTCTCTCCTGATGTGGTCGCGGTGGAGCTGGATGCCACCCGGTATGCAGCCCTGAAAAAACAGGTCCAGGAAGCTTCGGTCGAATCGGTGCTTGAGGCAAAGACGTTCACCCAGCTCCTTGTCCAGTGGATCCTTGCTTACCTGCAGCGGAAGATCGGGCTTGATGTTGGCGTAGAGCCGGGGGCAGAGATGAAAGCAGCCGTGGAAGAGGCCGAAGCCAGGCGCATCAGCATCGCCCTGATCGACCGGGATATCCGGATAACTCTCCGGAGGTTCTGGCATTCACTCTCGTTTTTTGAGAAGATCAAGATGCTCTATGCCCTCGTTGCATCCGTTGCCAGTATCGATGAGCAGGAGATCGATGTGGAGGAGCTGAAGAAACAGGACGTGATTGCCGTCGCGATGGAAGAGTTCCGGAATTTCTCACCGAATGGCGCCCGGGCCCTGATCGATGAACGCGATGCGTATCTTGCCCACCAGATCCGGAGGCTCTCTCTCTCTCATGAACGCATTCTCGTGGTGATCGGTGCGGGCCACAAGGAGGGGATAAACCGGTATCTCGCACACCCTGAAACGCTGCCCTCTGTCGAAAGCCTTACGGGTGAGGTGAAGTCCAGGCCGTGGGGGTTGATCTTCGGGGGAATCGTCACCTTCCTCTTCCTCTTTCTCCTGGTGGCTATCCTCTTCTCGGGCGTGGGAACAGATGTCCTGATCACTGCCCTCCTTTACTGGGTGCTGATCCACGGGGTCCTTACGGCCGTGTTCACCCTCCTTGCAAAAGGGCATCCTCTTTCAGCCCTGACCGGATTTGCGGTCTCCTGGTTCACGGCATTAAACCCGCTGATCGCAGCCGGCTGGTTCTCCGCGATCGTCGAGGCAAAGATCCGGAAACCCGGACCGGGGGATCTGGGCCGTATCTCGCGGGCTGAGTCGATCGGAGAGATGATGGAGATCCCGCTCTTCCGGGTGGTCGTTGTTGCCGCCATGGCAAATATCGGGAGCACGCTCGGGACGATCCTCTACTTTGTCTTCATCTTCCCGATACTCGGGATCGATGTCGGGGTGGTGATGACCCAGGGGATTGCGAACATGTGGGCCGCCATCCAGGCGATCTTCTGATCGCCTCCCAGAAACTATTTTTAGTGTCCCCGCGATGAGTGGCATATGAGCATTTCGTCCTGGTATGCCCTGATCATCCTTTCTGCACTCCTTGCGCTCTCCCCTGTCCTCGCAGCAGAAAATACCGTACCGGTTGCCGGAACGGTCTTCCTCGGAGAGCAGGGCCTTGATATCTCCGCGACCGGTGCCGCAGCCGGTTCGCAGATCGTGTATTACGGGCCGGGCGGGAGCCCTGCCACTGTTCCCGTGGCAACCATGACGGTGGACGATCCCACCGACTATTACATCTCTCCGGCTCTCTTTGGAGGCAGGACCGGCCCCTGGTTTCTGTCCCCGGCAAACACCCTTGCGTTCTATGTCCAGGACCCGCTGATCGGGATCCGGGTGATGGATGAGAGCGCCGATTTCGCGATTACGAGCGATGTCACCTGGATCCCGAAGGGGGACGTGGTGGGATTCCGGATCGACACCAATGTCTACGAGATTGCCAGACGGGCAGGTTCCCCGGGTGCTCCGATCACAATCCGCATCCGGGGTCCAGGGGGTGTTGAGTATTCTTCGGTGACAGGGTATCAGCTTGAGGATATCCTGATATCTGCCTCGCCATTCGATACGGGAGGGGTATGGCTGACGGGCGGTTTTGAGAGTGGCACCTACACGGTATGGGCGGAGAGCACCGGGAATGATATGAATCTCAATTACAAGCAGGAGGGAAAGACGGTGACCGTGCCAGTGCAGTTCCTTCTCCAGAGCACCAATCCGCTCATCACCCCAACACCCACCACAAGCCCGGCCACGACCACCACAACCCCTCCCCCTACCCTTCCTGCTACGACGGTGACTACGCTCACCCCTGCCACTGTTATTACGGAATCTCCTGCAACAACGCCCGGTACGGTTATTCCTACCACGGCCCCCCCCACGACCACCCCGGGCTTTGGTGCCATGCTCACCCTCTCCGCCTTTTTTGTCGCCTGCCTCCTGTTCATGGCCAGGCACCAGAGGTAGGCCCACCCCTCCCCCTTTTCAGGGAGAAGGTCAGGGAACTTCCGACCATCCAGCAGCGCGGAGTGACGGCGATCCCTCTCCCTTCAATTCCCTCGTTCCGCGAACATGATCTTTCCTGTGGTTTTACTTAGTCCGACCATAAGAGTGCCATCTATTGAACTATACATGATCTTTGTCCCTGTAGAGCATAGTGACAGACTTCAGCTCATCGATCCGTCCCTGGCGGGAATAAGCAGGCCAAAACCATTTTTTCCCTTGACTGCAAGGGGATACTCATGAATGTCGGAACCACCATCATCAAATGCCGGCACAGTGTCCGGAGTTACAAATCCGTTCCGGTCGAGGACACGATCATCAGGGATGCCATCGAATGTGCACGCTTCGCGCCGACTGCAATGAATCTCCAGCCCTGGCTGATCGGGGTCATCCGGGAAAGAGACCTGCTGGAGAAGGTCGCCACCCTGACCGATCACGGGAGGTTCATTGCCGATGCCCCGGTCTGTTTTGCCGTATTTGGTGAACGGAAGGCGAAGTATTACCTCGAGGACTGCTGTGCAGCCACCGAGAACCTGATCATCGCCCTCCAGTCCTATGGGGTGGGGTCCTGCTGGGTTGCCGGTGACAAGAAGGAGTACGCAGAGCCGGTCCGGAGACTGCTGGGGGTTCCTGATCAATACACCCTTGTCTCTCTCCTGCCCGCTGGTTACCCGGCAGACATCGCGCTCCAGAAGAAGAAGGAACAGGATGAGATCGTCTTCTTTGATCAGTACAAAGTAGACTGACCATGCGGGGGATTCAGACGCTTTCCGTCTCCAGCCACAGGGCGTATGAGAAGGTGGTCTCCCGTTTCCGGGCTTTTCCAGGATGCTAGAGAAGAACTATGCCAGACAAGGATGGGTGTCGGGAACTCTCCCCGCGGGAATGTTCTGACCTTCTCTCCAGGAATTTGGAGCGTCCCTGTCGCATCATCGATGTCAGAACTGCTGACGAGTTCCGCGGCGGGCATTTGATCGGGGCCGAGCACCTTGACTTCTATCGCCCTGATTTCAGGCAGTGCATTGAGCAGAAGGATCGGACGATCAGGTACCTGGTCTACTGCAGACGGGGGATAAGGGGCCAAAAGACGATGGAGCTGATGCACCAGTGTGGCTTTTCCGATGTGGTGAATATTCGGGGTGGCTATGAGAACTGGGTGTCACAGGGGCTCCCGGTACAGAACGACTGATATCGACCAGTGAAACCGGTGCCGGAGGTGAATTCCATTGTTTCCCTTCAGCCTGGAGCAACCACCATCCCGACCTGAAACCAACCCTTCTTCAGTTGGCCGGTCGGGGTGTATGCTCCCGGGTGCCGGCTCTGGGGAATACGTCCTTCTCCCTCCGCATGCCGGGAATGGAACGCCGGGTCACCCCGGAACAGAGCGAAAAAGAGAGGGGATTGCGAAAATAAGGCCTTCATGCCGTTTCAGCAGGCGGCATGTTCCTGATCGATTTTACATAGAAAAATCCCACGATGCCGAAGGTGGCAATGGGAGAGAGCCATGTCGGGATATGGAACCCGAACGCATCGAGGACCATGATACTCCCCAGCACGAGGATCGAGTACATGGCCCCGTTCTTGAGGAAGAGATACCGTTTGATTCTGTCGACATTGCTTATGGTCATCTGCCGGACAACAATAGCGCCAAGGCCGCTCCCGATGATGATGAGGGGCACGGAGAGCGTGAAGGCGAAGGCACCAAGAACGCCATCAATAGAGAAGGTGGCATCGATCACCTCCAGGTAAAAGATCTTGCTCCAGTCCGACATCGTGCCGCCGAGCATCTTCCGTTCCTGCTCCTCGGCATTCTGCCGGAACCCGTGCACGATGAAAAATGCGGTGGAGCCCACGACGGCTGCAAATGCCATGAGCGGATTGATCGCGAGCGCAAACCAGACGATGGTGGCGAGCAAAATCGAGACGACGGCAAAAAACCAGACTCCTTTCGAGGCGATATAGCACTCCCCCCGGAGGCCGTAGTGCTTCTCTTCCAGGAATATCCAGTGGAGGAAGAGAAACACCAGGAAGATGCCACCCCCCATCAGGAGTATGGGGGCCGACTCTTCAATAGCGGCAATGACGGCCGGGTCGTTTGAAAACGTTGCCGTCAGTGCCTCGATTGGCCCGAGCGAGGGGGTGGCCATCCAGACGATCAGCCAGGGGAGGAGCCCCCGGATGACGAAGACCGCAAAAAAAAGCCCCCACGTCAGAAACCATCGCCGCGCCCATGCGGCCATGGTGGAGAGGACCTCAGCATTGATGATGGCATTGTCGATGCTGCTGATAGTCTCAAAGAGGCAGAGCCCTGCGATGGTAAGGATGATCGACAGGATTTCCATTGCTGTACGTCAGAGTGTTGGTGATGATTCCCATAAAAGATTCCCGGATGGAGCAGGGAAATGGCTGGAATCCGGACCTTTTTTAGTATGATACCATGGAAGCGCGGCAAAGACCGGGGGACACAGACGGGTACCCGGCAAACTATTATGCCCTCTCTCCTCACCTCAGTGATCATGAAGAGGCCTGTACTGCAGGTAGCCTTGGATCTGCTTGACCTCTCGAGGGCTCTGCCGATAGCCCGGGAGGCAGTCAGGGGTGGTGCTGACTGGATCGAGGCGGGGACCCCGCTCATCAAGAGTGAAGGGATGGAGTCGGTCAGGCGATTGCGGTCTGCATTTCCCGGCCATGTGATTGTAGCTGACATGAAAGTAGCCGATACCGGGGCGCTTGAGGTGGAGATGGCAGCAAAAGCCGGGGCTTCGGTGGTCTGTATCCTTGGTGATGCCGATGATGCGGTGATCGCAGAAGCGGTCAGGACCGCCTCAGTCTTCGGAGTCAGGCTGATGGCCGACCTGATCAATGTGAGTGACCCGGTGGTACGCTCCCGTGAACTTGAGGCTCTCGGAGTGCATATCCTCAATGCCCACGTGGGGATCGATCAGCAGATGATCGGGAAGAGCTCGCTGGGGCTTCTTGAAGCGATCCGTGGAGCGGTAGCGATAGAGATTGCGGTTGCGGGCGGCCTCGATGCACACACTGCCCCCCAGGCATCGGCACGGGGTGCTGATATCGTGATTGTCGGGGGTGCGATCACCCGTTCTGCGGATGTGCAGGACTCGGCACGGAAAGTCCGGGAAGCGCTGGATGCCCCTGCCAGCGGATATACCCCCAAGGTCTCGGTGCCAGAGGAGACCCGGGACCTCCTCTCTGGGGTTTCAGCCCCGAATATCTCGGATGCGATGCACCGGAAAGGCGCGATGGCCGGGATCATCTATCTTGCCGGGAAAAAAAAGATGGTCGGAACCGCAGTCACCGCTCAGTCGTTTGCCGGTGACTGGTCAAAACCGGTCGAGGCTATCGACCATGCACACGAAGGAGATGTCCTCGTGATCAACAACGAGGGGAGTACCGATATCGCGGCATGGGGAGAGCTGGCGACCATGAGTGCAGAGACCCAGGGGATCGAAGGCGTGGTCATCGATGGGGCTGTCAGGGATATCGATGATATCAGGAAGATGTCACTGCCGGTATTTGCACGGGCAGTGGTCCCGAATGCCGGGGAGCCAAAAGGGTTTGGCGAGATCAACTGTGAGGTCAGGTGCGGCGGGCAGACTGTCCGGCCGGGTGACTGGATTGTCGGTGATGAGAGCGGGGTTGTGGTCATTCCAAAGGAGCGGGCGTATGAGGTAGCCCGGCGTGCGAGGGAGGTCCAGAAGACCGAAGAGCGGGTCAGGGAGGAGATCAGGAGGGGGAGTACGCTCTCCCGGGTCTCCGACCTGGTGAAATGGGAGAAGAAGTAGGGATTACTGGAAGACCCTGCTCTCGAGGAGTGTTGCACCAAGCGATGTGATGAGCCGGACTGCCTGATCAGCATCATCGACCCGGAGGATCAGGACTCCTCCCTCTTTCCCGGTGTAGGCATACGAGTATTCGATGTTGATCTGTACGTTCGCCAGCATCTTTGCAATCTCGTACAGTCCTCCGGGGGATTCCCGCATCTTTACCGCAATCACGTCGGTGAATGCGACATTGAATCCGAGGCCTGTCAACTTTTCATAGGCCAGTTTTGGCTTGTCGACAAGCGCCCTGACAACACCGAACCCGTCCGCCTCTGCGATGGAGAATGCAAGGATGTTGATATTCTCCTCGGTGAGGGCTTTTGCAATTGCGGCAAGCCGGCCGGGCCTGTTCTCGGAAAATATCGAGATCTGTTTGATCACATACCGGTCTGTTTCCATTATAACTGCCTCCTGTCGATCACCCGTTTTGCCTTCCCCTCAAACCGGGGGAGTGATCCCGGTTCGACCAGTTCCGCGTTCACGGCAACATTCAGGGTGTTTCTGAGCTTGTGCTCGACTTTTTTCCTGATTGCCATCAGGTCAGTGATCTTGTCAGAGAACGCTTCCCTGCTCACCTCGACCCTGACCAGCATGTCATCAAGGGCCCCTTTCCGGTCCACGACGATCTGGAAATGCTGGCCGACCTCCGGGATGGTCATCAGGGCATACTCGATTTGCGAGGGGAAGACATTGATACCCCTGATGATCAGCATGTCATCGACTCTGCCGGAGATGCGCATCACCCGGGGATGCGTCCGTCCGCAGGCGCAGACCCCGTCATCGTACGAGGTGATGTCCCCGATCCGGTACCTGATCATCGGAAGGGCTTCTTTCTGGAGCATCGTGACCACCAGTTCGCCTTTCTCCCCCGGTCCCAGTGACTCTCCCGTCTCCGGATCAAGGATCTCGACATAGGCGAGGTCTCCCCAGACATGAAAGCCGTTCTGCTCCGAACATTCGCAGAACATCGGCCCGGAGAGCTCGCTGGTGCCGTAGATGTCATAGGCTTTTATTCCGAGCCAGTCCTCGATCCGGGCTTTCATGGAATCAGACCAGGGTTCTGCACCGAGTATTCCCATGCGGAGATCGGTATCATCCCTGATGCTCACGCCCATCTTCTCTGCGACCTCCCCCATGTGAAGGAGATAGGAGGGGGTGCAGGCAATGGCGGTCGTATGAAGATCCTGCATCAGCTCGATCTGGCGTTCCGTGTTCCCGACACTGGTCGGAAGCACGGTTGCACCGACCCGCTCTGCCCCGTAGTGCAGCCCGAGGCCGCCGGTGAACAGGCCGTACCCGTAGCTGACCTGGAGGACATCACCCCGCCCGAGCCCGCAGGAGACAAGACCTCGGGCAAGGGAGGTGGTCCAGTGTTCGAGGTCATTGCTGGTATATCCCACTACGGTGGGCTTCCCGGTCGTCCCCGAAGAGACATGGTACCGGACCAGGTCATCCTGGCCGGCAACAAAGATCTTGTCGGGGTAGTTGTCACGCAAGTCCCGTTTGTACATGAACGGGAGCTTCCTGATATCGGCCAGGGTCTGTATGTCGTCGGGATGGACGCCTGTCTCCTTCATCCTGTCATGGTAGAAGGGGGAGAAGCTGTAGAGACGGTATACCAGCGTTTTCAAAAGTTTGTACTGGAGCTTCTGCAGCTCCTCCCTTGGCATCTCTTCGACTCTCGGATCCCAGAACATCATGATGCTCCTCTCCTGTCGATCACCCGTTTTGCTTTCCCCTCGAACCGCGGGAGGGTTCCCGGCTCGACCAGCCTGACGGTGGTGCGCAATTCAAGGGCATCGCGTAGCTCTTTTACCACTTTCTTCTGGATCCGGGCAAGGTCCTGGAGTTCCCCGGAGAAGAAGGATCGGTTGATCTCGACATCGATGGTCATTTCATCAAGGTGATTGATTCGGTCGACATAGACCATAAACTGATTCCCCACCTCGGGTATTTTCAGGAGGACATGCTCTATCTGGGAGGGGAAGACGTTGATACCCCTGATCACCAGCATATCGTCACTCCGTCCGGTGATCCGCCCGATCTTCTGGGATCTCCCGCAGAGACATTCATCCTCGAGTTTCATGGTGATGTCACCGGTCCGGTACCGCAGGAGCGGCATCGCCTCCTTTGCAAGGGGGGTTACGACAAGTTCTCCGCGCTCGCCGTCTCCCACCACTTCTCCGGTAGCCGGATCGATGATCTCGACGAGGTAACAATCGTGCCAGATATGCAGTCCGTTCCGCTCCTCGCATTCAAAGGCAACTCCCGGGCCGAAGAGTTCCGAGATACCGTAGGAGTCATAAGCGGTGACCCCCAGTTTCTTCTCCAGCTCCTTTCGCATGGAATCGGACCAGGGTTCTGCCCCGAAAAGGCCGGTCTTCAGTGTCGGGAGATCGGCGTGCATCTCCTCGGCGACCTCGGCGAGGTGCATCGCATAGCTTGGCGTGCAATGGATTGCCGTCACCCCGAAGTCCTGGATCATCTCGATCTGGCGCCTGGTATTGCCCGTCGCACTGGGAATCACGGTAAGCCCGATCTTCTCTGCACCGTAGTGAAATCCAAGCCCTCCGGTAAACATCCCGTAATTGACCATGTTCTGGAAGATGTCCCCCTCTTTTAATCCCACCATGGTGAGGTTCCGGGCGATCAGCTCTGCCCAGGTGTCCAGATCCTTCCGGGTATATCCCACCACGGTGGGCTTCCCGGTCGTGCCGGAGGTGGTGTGAATACGGACCACCTTCGAGAGCGGGACTGCAAAGAATCCGAAAGGATACCCGTCACGGAGATCCTGTTTCCTGGTGAAGGGGATACGGCGGATATCCTCAATTGTCCTGATACTCCCCGGAATGATCCCCGCCTGCCTGAAGGCATTCCTGTAAAAGCCGATATTCTGGACCTGTGCGATGGTCTTTTTCAGCCGCTTCAACTGGATTGTCTCAAGGTCTCTCTTCTTCAGGGTCTCGGTCTTCTCATTCCAGAACATCACATCCTCCTTTCATCGGGTATGCCGGGCAGCCGGTTGGTTTTTGGCGGACCCGGCCCGGCTGACCTGTCAAACATGCATATATCGGTCGCATTCGGTCAAAAAACTATGTCAGGGGCTGTCATGGTGGGATTATTCCGATGTGCCTGCTTTTGATATCCTCCCGGATTGAGAGGAAAAATGGTGCTGGAAACAGGGAATCCTCCTTCTCCAGAAAAAGAGGTGTTTTCCCCGGAGTATCGGGGATTGAACTGGAAAACGATGAATTGATGTAGGGGGCTGCCCATATTCATTCCTGCGAGCAAAGGGTCCAGGTCGTTTTTTGGAAAGGAGTTCTTCGTGCGGTATCCATGGCATATTGTGACTGGGTTTGGTGCCCACCTGAAAGCGACAAAAGCGTCGCTCGTCATCACAAGGAACGGGCATCTTGAGCAGGTTCCCCTGGACCAGATCGATCACCTGATGGTGATGGGGGGGCATTTCCTCCATACCTCGGTCGTGAACGGGATGCTCCGATCCGGGAAGTCGATCTCATTCTTCGAGGCTGATGGCGAACCGCTTGGTACGCTCCGGCCGTTCGGGGATCATGCTGATGAGCGGATGCGGAAAGCCCAGGAGGCAGCCCCTTCCCATTCATATGCATTGAAGATTGCGAGGGCAGCGCTGATAAACCGGATACAGGAGATCGAGCATCTCCAGGAGGAGAGCGCCGAACGTATCCTGTACGAGGGAGAGATGCCCGTTATCCACCAGAGTCTCTCGGAGCTGGAATTCCTGGTCCGGGTAGATGAGATCAGGCGTGTCCATCGGCTCGTGACCGATATGTATTACGAGATCTATGCCCGGGCGGTACCCCCCGACCTGAAGTTCCGGCGGAGGATGCCACGGCCATATCCGGACGCGGTCAACTGCTGCCTCTCGGTGGGATACGGGATGCTCTTTGGCAATGCCTGTGTCTCTGCCATCGGGGCCGGCCTGGAACCGGATCTCGGCTTCCTCCACAAGGGGAGCAGGGGTCTTGTATACGACCTCATCGAGCCCTTCAAGACAGCGATGATCGACCGTCCGCTCCTCGGGCTGGTCCGGCAGGGAATTGATCCCGGGGAGTATGAATGCAGCCCGGAACGCTGCATCCTCTCTGATACCCTCCTTACCCGGATAAGCAGGATGTTTCATGCATCTATCTGCCAGGAGATCCTGGACGAGCAGGTGCTGGTGCTGCGGGAAGCACTGGTAAATGGGGCCGACTTTTATATTGTGAAGACCTGAAAAAAGGGTGTTATTCGATCCTCTTTACCTGGAAATCAGGGAAGGTGAGGGGGCTGTGGTCGCGGATATCGAGATCCCTGATGACTGCCCGCGGGCAGCTGTAGATCATCGAGACAAATTTTTCAAGGACGATGGGGTCACCGGTTGCCAGTGCGTAGACCGTTCCATCAGGCAGGTTCATCACCTCTCCCCTGATATTGAGCCTTCCTGCAAGGGTCCGGATGCAGTTTCTCATCCCGACCCGCTGGACCTTCCCGGATATCCGGATCTCGATGGTCGTTACCATGCTCCCCTGATCAGCCGGCTCTCCTCCAGGAAGGGGCGTCTCCCACTCCTCTCTGTGCTCCCCCACTCCACTCTCCTGGTGACTCTGTTGCCTGACATGAGTATTAGTCTTTCCCTCCCTCCCGATTTACCGTATAGCATCAGGTGGTTTACCAGTGAGCAGCAACGTTCGTTTCGGCAGGGATAAAATCATTCGAAAATGCGCCTGAATTCAAAAAAAAGAGAGGATTGGATTTATTTTTATGAGGGCCGTATCTTCTCCATAATCTCGTCAAAAAATGCCCGGGCGATCTTCTCTTCCGGGGACTCCACGATCACCCGGACAAGGGGTTCGGTCCCTGAAGGGCGGATCAGTGCCCAGCTCTCATCCCGGTTGATCCGGATCCCATCGGTCCGGTCGATGTGGTCCCCGGCAAATGCAGTACAGAGGTTCCTGATCATGGCCGAAGGGTCCGCCCCCCTGATCTTCTCCTTGATGAGGGTGAATGAGGGGAGGGCAGCCACAAGGTCAGAGGCAGGACCGTGTTCCCTGGCAAGGATGGCGACCATCATCGCGGCGGTCATGCCCCCGTCACGGCAGTACTGGTGATCCGGGTAGATGAGCCCGCCATTCCCTTCTCCTCCGAAGGCCACGGGTCTGTGGGCTGCTTCGAGGGCACGCATTGCCCGGGCAACATAGATGCTACCCACCGGAGTGTACTGGACATCGCACCCGTTGCGGCGGGCGATCTCCTCGACCAGGCGGGAGGTGGAGACCGGCATCACGACGGTGCCCTTCCGGTCCCGGCAGACCTGGCCTGCGATGATGCCAAACTCCTGGTTCTCTTCGATAAATTCTCCTCTCTCATCGAGAAAGACCGCCCGGTCGGCATCCCCGTCATGGGCTATCCCGAGCGCAGCTCCGGTTGAGCGGACCAGGTTCCCGAGAGGACGGAGTCCCTCAGGAGAGGGTTCGGGGAGCCTGCCCGGGAAGGTGCCATCCATCTGGCTGTTGAGGGTCACCACCCTGCATCCAAGGCGGGTGAGGATCTCGGGGGTGGTTGCGCAGGCGGCGCCGCACCCGGGGTCTACGGCAACCGTGATCCCTTCCCCGATCCCTTCAGGGAATTTTTTTACGACAGCATCGGTGTATTCCCTGACGAGATGGGAGGCATGTACTTCGCGTCCGGTGGCGTTCCAGGGGGAGAGGGGGACGCGCTCATCAAGGATCTTTGCCTCGAGCCTGATGGTCTCCTCATCTCCCATCTCGGTTCCGTCCGGCTCGATCACCTTCACCCCGTTATATTCGGGGGGGTTATGCGATGCGGTGATCATGGCGCCGGCATCGAAATGCTCCTTCACCAGATACTGCAATGCCGGCGTGGGAAGTATCCCGCAATCGGTCACATCACACCCTGTGGCAAGGAGCCCTGCCTTGACTGCACTGCAGAGGGCAGGCCCGGAGGTCCGGGTATCCCGTCCGACCGCGATGGATCCGGTCCGCATCGATCCGAGCGCAAGACCGATGGAGAGGGCAAGGGTAGGGGTCATGTCAGCCCCTGTTATCCCCCTGACGCCGTTTGTACCAAATAGTCGTTTTCCTGTCATCGGATCACTCCTTATATCCTGGCAGGGGAGAGAGCATGAGGCTGTTGATCCTCGTTGCTGCTTCAATTGCGGTCCGTGCATCAGGGGCGCAGATCCCGGTCAGGAGCGTCCGGGCTCCGGGGGTCGTTGTCGACGCGAACCGGATGGACACTTCATGCAGATCTCTGACCAGGGTCCCTGACTCCCTCTCAAGGCTGGTGATCTGGTCTCCCGGGATGGTCATCGGGGTTGCCGAGACCTGTATCGCCCTGCCGGGATCACAGCCGGCTTCGATCTCCCTGAAAAAACCCTCCCGCGTGACCATGTCCGAGAATTCCCCGAGATGTGAGAGCACTTCCTCTACGGACGGATTGGTGAGAAGGACATTCGTTGCGTTGGCGATGTTCCCGATCACGACTTTCGGGTAGGGTTTTTCCTTGAATCCTTCGATAACGGCGTACTGCACCCCTGCATCGCAGAACATCGCAAGGATTCGTTCGAGGTCAGTCTCCTTCAGGATCAGGACGGATTTCTGCGCATCGATACCAGCCGATGCCGCAGCTCCCGCCTCGTGGAAGAGGGTGGTATCTTTCCCCTCGGGAAGGGAGTGCCCGTGGTGGCCGATGTGTTTTACCACGCCGGTCAGCCCACGTTTTTCAAGTTCCGGCACCAGTTCCCTGATAAACGTGGTCTTCCCGGTATTGGAAAAGCCGGCAATGTGAATTATTTTCATCAGGATTCGCCTGCCCTCTTCTCCTCGTCTTCTGCCCGGGTGCGGATCAGGGCAGCAGCGGACTCTCCGACACTTCTCATGATCCCCGAGATCCGGTCCTCGATATCGATCTCTTCGTCGATATCCAGTGATGAGCGCTCTACCTCAAGGAGGAACCGTGCAACTTCACTTGCCTCAAAGAGGAGGTCATCGAGCTCTTCTGAGGTGAAGAACCCGCACATGGCGCCGTAAAAGAAGGTGGCCCCGGACTTGGTGACTTTCTTCTTGAAGGAGTTCCGGGCCTGGTTGACCGCCTGGGGCGAATAGGTCTCCTGCATGAACGGGACGAGTTCAGGCAGGTGCAGTCCGATGAAGGTCATCTCTGCCCCGTTCCGTGTCCGGAAATCGGTGCAGAGGCGGGCGATCGCCCACTCGCGAGCAGTGATATAGGTCCGCTTCCGCAGGAACTGGTTTACTTTCCGGTAGGTGGCGCCATCCACCTTCCTGAATTTCCTGTACTTGTTGACATCGTCCTGACCGAACTGCTGCGCCATCTGATCAGTACGTTAGGCGCACAGGATTTATTATAGGATGCGGGATTGGAGTGCTCAGGCACCTCTTTAGTATATAGCATCATATGGTTTATTTTGTGGAACGCGCAACCGGCCTGGTGAGTGAATCAAACGAATATTTTGAATTATTTTCAGAATATGGGGCTGAATAGAATCTTTTTCACCCACCTGAAGAATCCTGGTGATTCACCATCCAACAGGGTGCCGATAGGTAAGCAGCACCCTCATTGCCGCTGCTCTCTTTCCCGAATCGGGACGAGTCCCGGAGCGGGCGGGGCATTATTACCCTCCAGAACGGACGGGTCGTCCCCTCCGGGTGTACCATGATCCCGAATCCCTGTGATTCGTTTCCCGTTGACCTCCGGTCTTATTGGTTCTTGATTGCCGTAAAAACGCTGAAGATGAAACGATAAGGGTGCCCGCCTGTATGAGAGAACACGGAATCATGCATCAGCATGCGGATTTTTTCTCCTGGTATGATTCCTGACTTTGTTGATGGGTGAGGGGATACGATACGAGTGCACATCAGCCCACGCGGCAAATGAGCGTAAAAAGACTGCTGGTGGACGAGGGGACACAATGGGTGGGCACCCTGTTCTCATATCGATTGCGAAGGTGGTATCGGTGTGATCCTTTTTAGGGTGCCTCCCGGGATGGCAGGACCTCTTCTCATCCGTGACTCCGGCTTCAGGCCGGCTCCATGGTATCCCTCTGAGGAGTGATTCACCCGGTAGCGGTGTTGAGGCGTGTGGAGGAGCACGCTCGGGAATCGATCTTGTCGAGGGAGTACCGCAACACTCGTCATCGCATCGAACAATTCCCTGTTTATCATAGCAGGTCGCAATTCGTCATTCTCCGGCCTTATCACCGGTCGGTATCAATGCGGGGAAAGGAAGAGATCGTTGAACCACGGATGAGCCTGAAGGTTTCATGCCAGGGTTCAAACCCTTCCTCTCGATCCTCACCGGTTGAACAGACTGATGGCCGGGAGGTGTTAATGCAGAAGATCGGTTCGGGCAAACCTGCAGCACCAGTAGGGTACCCTGCCGCGTGCTGAACTTTTTCGGGAGTCGACCACGCAAACCTGCTCCATGGTGTTAAGGTAGGTGATCCTCTCCAACCCGACGAATGCTCAGGGGTATGCCCTTGCCCATGCCACTGATTCTTGCGGGGCCCGAGGCATCCCTTCGTTCTGAAAACAAGTTAAACCTGGTTATCCTGCGTCTCCATCAACTTGACCCGCTCTGCGATACTTTCTGACTGATAAGCAGGAACATGAAGAGTACTCCGGGACCGTTCCCGTTCACGTCCTGGAGGTCTCCTGGGATGCCTTCTCCCCCTCTCCTAAACAGGCATTCTTTTCATTTTGACCCTCCAGCCTATTGCGGGGGGTCTCGATCTGCCAACAGAACGAATCTATGGGGCTTTCTGAGATTCTTCGACGATGAGGATGAGCCCGGTTCTGCGAATAGGTATTACTTCTTCATGGATGGGGGATAATGGGTATCGTATCAGGTCCCGCATCATGATGGTGGTTCCCTGAGCATGCAGGGGAGGATCATGCCCTGATAATTCGTGCTGGGGAGAACTGTCTCAGGTATGATGAGCCAGGAATCAGGGATCCTGGAAAGCCTGCTGATTTTTCCTGGAATCGGGGATTCATTGCGGCAAATGTGTATTCTGCGCAAAACTTTAATTATCAGTCGTTATAAAGAATAGAGCATGGATGGGGGTTATTTTTCCGAATGGCTGGTGAGTTACCGTCACTACCTCCGGATGCGCAATTATTCCCCCCGGACCATCCAGAGCTATGAGCAGGTGGTCCGCCATTTTGCCTCCTATGTCTGGCTGCGGAGGAACAATCCTGAGAAGATCGAGCTCTTCTGGGAGGACTTCTCAAATGCCAGGCTCGACACGACAGTTGAGGTGAAGCCGGTCCTCATCACGGACTATTTCACGTTCATCAATACCAAGAAGCCGTACAAGGCGAAGACCACCCACCGGATCATCTCGACGCTCAGCTCGTTCTACCGGTTCCTTTATTCCCAAGGGGTGATCACGGCAAACCCGATGGTCGCAATTGAGCGGCCGAAGATCAAGGACCAGGAGCTCCGGTACCTGAAGCACAGCCAGGTGCTCCGGCTGATCGCCTCCATCGAGGATGACCGGGACCGGCTGATCGTCCGGACGATCTATGCCACCGGGGTCCGGGTCTCAGAGCTCTGCGGGATCAACATTGAGGATATCGATTTTGAGGATGAGATGATCAAGGTCCGGGGGAAGGGGGGCAAGATCCGGATCGTCTTCGTCGACCACGAGACGCTCGAGGAGATCTCCCGGTTCATCGGCAACCGGATCGAGGGACCGCTCTTTTTGGGGCAGATGGGGCACCACATCTCCCCCCGGTCGGTCCAGCACATCTTCAAGAAGTATGCCCCGCAGGGGATCACCCCTCACAAGATCCGGCACAGCTATGCAAGCGAGCTCTACCGACGGTCAAAGAACCTCCGGGTGGTCCAGGAGAACCTCGGGCATACCTCGATCAAAACGACTGAGATCTACCTCCACACCGACCTCGACGAGCGGAGGAAGGTCTACCAGGAGTTCTTCCCACTCTCAGAGAACAGTGCCCCTCCGCCTCCCAAGCCGGAAAAGAAGGAGGATCAGCCGGAACCAGACCCCCTATAGAATGGGGTGAATGTGCGATACTGCCTTTCTCTCAGGTACCTAAGCTGTACAATCATGATATTCAGCCTGCAGGACCAGGAGCACCCTCAGAACAAACCCCCATTGTTCCCGTATTCCTGCAGGGAGTTTACTCTCACCATTCTCCACGAATTTGAAAAATATTCCCGCACATCGCCCGCTTACCTTTTCTCTTCCGTCGTGCTCTTCTGAAAAATAAACCGTATAATGCTATACACAAAGATGAATCTTTTTTTCCTCAGTGCAGCATTTTGCATATCCCGATCGCGTTCCAATGCGTTCGTATCGATTTTCTGAGATAGAGCTATCTGAATGAAAAGGAGTGGGGGAGAAAACGGACGAATCATGATTATTTGAAAAAATAACTTCAAAATGAGTGATTATTATCGGAACTGATTGATCCGGCAAGTTCATGGCGGGATAGTGCAACCCCCAACCGAATAACAGGCAATACATAGATTTCATCAAAATTAAGCCTTTTTAGGCGATTTTTTTCTTCACTGTCTCATCCCGGAAAAATCAATTGATTCCATTGAGGAATACCAGCAGGCCGGGATGAAAATGCCGGACGCATTTTCTTATAAAAAGGTCAGGGTTTCTCTACATAATCCGGGTCCATATAGAAGATATCCCAGAGGTGGCCATCCAGGTCCTGAAAACCCCGCTGGTACATGAAACCGTAGTCCTTCGATCCTTCCGGTGACAAGGCCCCCGCTGCGATGGCCTTGTCCACCATCGCATCAACAAGCTCCCTGCTATCGGCAGATAAAGCAACAATCACTTCCGTACTCTTCTTCGTATCACAGATTGCCTTCTTGGTAAATGTCTTGAAGAACGATTCCACAAGCAGCATCGCGTAGATATCCTCGCTGATCACCATGGCCGTGGCGTTCTGGTCGGTAAACTGGGCATTGAACGTAAAACCAAGGCGAGAAAAGAATAGGACCGATCGGTCGAGATCCTTCACCGGTAAATTGACAAAAATTTTTGTTGCCATGTACGATGCCTTCCCAACATTCACGCTGACCGGGTCGACGTATACCTTCACGACTCCCGGGACCTACGACCTCCGACTGACCGTCACCGGTCCAGGTGGGTCGGATGACGAGACCAAGACCGGGTATATCACGGTGAACGCCCCTGCACCGGTAGCCGTATTCAGTGCGACCCCTCTGAGCGGGACAGCCCCATTGACCGTAACGTTCAGCGATACCTCGACCGGGACGATCACCACCCGGACCTGGGCGTACAAACTGACCTCAGATACCACGTGGACGACATTCACGCTGACCGGGTCGACGTATACCTTCACGACTCCCGGGACCTACGACCTCCGACTGACCGTCACCGGTCCAGGTGGGTCGGATGACGAGACCAAGACCGGGTATATCACGGTGAACGCCCCTGCACCGGTAGCCGTATTCAGTGCGACCCCTCTGAGCGGGACAGCCCCATTGACCGTAACGTTCAGCGATACCTCGACCGGGACGATCACCACCCGGACCTGGGCGTACAAACTGACCTCAGATACCACGTGGACGACATTCACGCTGACCGGGTCGACGTATACCTTCACGACTCCCGGGACCTACGACCTCCGACTGACCGTCACCGGTCCAGGTGGGTCGGATGACGAGACCAAGACCGGGTATATCACGGTGAACGACACCACACTCCCAGGTCAGGTAACAGGACTTGTCAATACGACGTATCTGTATAATTCAATTACTTGGATATGGACGGATCCTGACGACGCCGATCTTGCGTATGTGACTATCTACCTTGACGGTGTCTATCAGACAACAGTTCCTGCTGGGATTGAGACCTACACCACCTCCGGGTTACAACCGGACACTGAGTATACACTTGGGATCACGACCGTGGATACCTCCGGTAATGAGAATACAGATATGGTAACCTATTCGGCTAGGACAGCATATCAGCCTACTCTGGGCGATGCCGTTGACAATACCGGGCTTGCCTGGACGACCGGAGGCAGTGCGAACTGGTTCCCAGAAACAACTCAATCATACTATGATGGGGATGCCGCCCAGAGCGGGGCGATTGGGAACAGCCAGTCGACCTATCTGCAGACCACAGTCACCGGCCCCGGGACTCTGACGTTCTGGTGGAAGGTCTCATCGCAGACACGGGATTACCTGCGCTTCTACGTCGATGGGACATTACAGGCATCAATCCAGGGCGAGGTCGCTTGGCAACAGAAGACCTACAGCATCGCTGAGGGAACACATACCCTGAAATGGGAGTATGTCAAGGATCGCTCAACTGTCGCTGGGTCGGACTGTGGCTGGGTGGACTGGGTTGTGTTTACTCCTGCAGGGGATACTACGCCTCCTGGACCGGTAACCGGCCTTGCCAACACCACGTATGAACAGACTTCGATCACGTGGACCTGGACCGATCCGATAGATGCCGATCTCGACTACGTGAACGTCTTCCTGGATGGGGCGCCGGTTGGGATCGTCCAGGACGGTGTCCAGACCTACACGGCAACTGGTCTTACCCCAGCGACAGCATACACCCTCGGGGTCACGACCGTTGACACCTCTGGCAATGAGAATATCGCGACGGTGACGGATAGTGCGACCACAGCACCGACTCTGGACACCACACCCCCTGGACCGGTGACCGGCCTTGTCAATACCACGTATGAACAGACCGCGATCACATGGACCTGGACCGATCCGATAGATGCCGATCTCAATTACGTGAACGTCTTCCTTGATGGGGCGCCGGTTGGGATAGTCCAGGATGGTGTCCAGACCTACACAGCAACCGGTCTTACCCCAGCGACGGCATACACTCTCGGGGTCACGACCGTTGACACCTCTGGCAATGAGAACACTGCGACGGTAACGGATAGTGCGACGACCGCACCCAGCTCGGGAACCCCGACCCTGGGCGATGCCGTTGACAATACCGGGCTAGCCTGGACGACCGGCGGCAGTGCGAACTGGTTCCCGGAGACAACTCAATCATACTATGATGGGGATGCCGCCCAGAGCGGGGCGATTGGGAACAGCCAGTCGACCTATCTGCAGACAACGGTCACCGGCCCCGGGACCCTGACGTTCTGGTGGAAGGTCTCGTCGCAGACCCGGGATTACCTGCGCTTCTACGTCGATGGGACATTACAGGCATCAATGCAGGGCGAGGTCGCCTGGCAACAGAAGACCTACAGCATCGCTGAGGGGACACATACCCTGAAATGGGAGTATGTCAAGGACCGCTTAGCGAGCGCCGGATCAGACTGCGGCTGGGTGGACTGGGTTGTGTTCACCTCTGCCGGGGATATCACACCCCCTGGACCAGTAACCGGCCTTGCCAACACCACGTATGAACAGACCTCGATCACGTGGACCTGGACCGATCCGCCGGATGCCGATCTCGACTACGTGAACGTCTTCCTGGACGGAGCGCCTGTGGGGATTGTCCAGAATGGTGTCCAGACCTACACAGCAACCGGTCTTACCCCCGCGACGTCATACACGCTGGGGGTTACGACCGTCGATACTTCCGGCAATGAGAACACCGCGATGGTGACAGATGGTGCGACCACAGCACCAACTTTGGACACCACGCCGCCCGGACCAGTAACCGGGCTTGCCAACACCACCTATGAGCAGACCTCGATCACATGGACCTGGACCGATCCGATAGATGCTGATCTCGACTATGTGAACGTCTTCCTGGATGGAGCGCCGGTTGGGATAGTCCAGAATGGTGTCCAGACCTACACGGCCACTGGTCTTACCCCAGCGACAGCATACACGCTCGGGGTCACGACCGTTGACACCTCTGGCAATGAGAACACTGCGACGGTAACGGATAGTGCGACTACCGCACCCAGCTCGGGAACCCCGACCCTGGGCGATGCCGTTGACAATACCGGGCTAGCCTGGACGACCGGCGGCAGTGCAAACTGGTTCCCAGAAACAACTCAATCATACTATGATGGGGATGCCGCCCAGAGCGGGGCGATTGGGAACAGCCAGTCGACCTACCTGCAGACCACAGTCACCGGCCCCGGGACTCTGACATTCTGGTGGAAGGTCTCCTCTCAGACCAGGGATCCCCTCACCTTCTCTATCGATGGAATGTCGAGGGCAAGTGTAAAAGGAGAGGTCGCCTGGCAACAAAAGACCTACAGCATCACCGAAGGGACGCATGTCCTGAAATGGGAGTATGTCAAGGACCGGGCATATTCCGCAGGATCCGATGCAGGTTGGGTGGATAAGGTGACATTTTCATCACCCTCCTCCCCTCTTCCCAAGGATAAGATAAGGCCTCCACATACTGCTCTGCCGCTTCAGATCATCAGGTCCTTTGTCTCGTGGTTCCCCAGGCCAGGACAGTTCCCTGCATAAAAATCCTCACTCGTCAGGTCAACGTAACGTACTGTTTTATCTCAATTGTTTCAGCAAAGCGATTGTCGTTCGCTTGTAGTTTCTGTCCGGACGTACCTATGGTAAAAATGTGAGCGAGAATCGCAAGGATAACTGTCATCAGCAGCTGGGGGACGATGCCCGCTCGCACCCTTTCCTGATCGCCCTCGTTCTTTAACGCAGGACTTCCCTTCGACCAGATCCCTGGGAAATCTCCGGCAGTACACACTCAAACCCGGTACCCATGATCTCTGAGCACCTGGAGCACCCGGTACCGGTGCTCGGGACCTCGCAACTCCATTTCCAGCGTCACCCTGTTCAGGTGAAGGGGCAGGTCGGGAGATCCCCGCTCCTGCTCGATCCGGGAGATGATAGCACCCTCCCCTGCAATAAGAGAGAGGAGTGCAGGAAGTGCTATCACCTCCTCTTCTATATCGACCGTGCACCGGAGCATTTTTCCGGCATCAAAGAGCCCTTTCCGGATGACCCGCTCGAGGAGAAACGAGTCAAGGTTTCCCCCCGAGATGACGGCAACCACCTGTTCTCCCGGGTGGAGGGTGATATCCCCGGAAAGAACCGCTGCAAGGGGTGCTGCCCCCGCTCCTTCAGCGAGTACCTTCTTTCTTTCGAGCAGTGCCGTGATGGCGGCGATGACCTGATTGTCATCGACCACCACGATTTCATCGACAAGGTCGCGGATGACCGGCCAGGTTACCTCCCCGGTCCGCGTCACCCGTATCCCATCAGCGATCGTTGGATGGGACGCCACGGTCAACGGTCCCCCGGCTTTTCGTGCGGCAACAGCCGAGGGGCATGCCGAGACCTGCACCCCTATCACCCTCACGTCACGGAGTTCAGACTTCACTGCGGTGGCTATGCCTGCAATCAGCCCCCCTCCTCCGACAGGGACCACAACCGTCTCCACATCCGGGAGGTCCTCAAGGATTTCAAGACCGATCGTACCCTGCCCTGCAATAATAGCCGTATCATCGAAGGGGTGGATGAACGTCATCGCACTGGTTTCTGCGAGATCCTGTGCATAGGCAAGGCTCTCTTCGAGGCTGTTGCCCTTGAGAAGTACCCTGGCACCATACCCTGCCGCCGCTTCCTGCTTTCCCGGCGAGACCCAGACAGGCATGACGATGGTTGCCGGGATTCCGGCTATACCTGCGGCGACAGCAACTCCCTGCGCATGGTTGCCCGCGGAAGCCGCGATCACACCCATGGGACCGATCGAATCTTTCCGGGACAGGATCCGGTTTGTGGCGCCTCTGACCTTGAAGGATCCTGCCTTCTGCATCGTCTCGAGCTTGAGATACACGCCGGCACCTGTCCTCTCTGAAAATGTCGGGGAGTAGACCAGAGGAGTCCGGATGATCTTCCCTGAAAGCAGTGCAGCTGCTTCTCTGATCGATGCGATGGAGACCATGGGTAGGGATCTGGAGTCTGGCATCATATGAATAACCCCCTCCCGAATCGTATTTCTAACAAGCCTTGCATCTTCTCTTATTTTATGATTGGAGGACAATCCATATAGATCGAATAAAAGTACAGATTTTAATCCCCCCAAATAAGAATTCAA